>ERZ772920.539-NODE-539-length-21443-cov-9.641388_pt1 | contig 21443 bp, 18 predicted proteins | sample MGYA00511469_ERZ772920 | MGnify/ENA primary metagenome ERZ772920 (study PRJEB29015, sample SAMEA2738069) | human oral metagenome | biome: human oral; feature: human-associated habitat; material: saliva | place: China | collected 2216 ... | reverse complement strand
TGTTAGCATTTCGTTTACATTATTTCAACCCACAAAAAAAGTCTTATCCGCATCATCGCAAATAAGACTTCTCTCCTATTAGATTAATACTTTTGATAAGAACGATTGTGTACGCTCCATTTGTGGATTCTCGAGGACTTCTTTTGGGTGGCCTTCTTCTACAATCACGCCACCGTCCATGAAGATTAAACGCGTTCCTACTTCACGGGCAAATCCCATTTCGTGCGTTACGACAACCATGGTCATGCCACCTGCTGCAAGTTCCTTCATCACGCCTAGCACTTCGCCGACCATTTCTGGGTCTAGCGCTGACGTTGGCTCATCGAATAAGAGCACATCGGGTTCCATCGCAAGGGAGCGCGCAATCGCGATTCTTTGTTTTTGTCCCCCAGATAAAGAGTTAGGATAAACATCCGCTTTATCGGCTAAACCCATTTTCTCTAGAAGCTCATGTGCTTTTTGTTCTGCTATCGCCTTGTCGATTTTCTTCAATTGGATAGGTCCAATCGTGATATTTTCTAAGACGGTTAAATGCGGGAATAAATTGAAGTGTTGGAATACCATGCCTAAGTGTTGACGCACACTATCGAGGTCCACTCCTTTTTCATTGATGCATTGGTCTTTGAAAAATACCTTCCCGCTAGTGGGTTCTTCTAATAAATTCAGGCAACGTAAGAAAGTCGATTTCCCTGATCCAGAAGGACCGATAATCACGAGCACTTCTCCTTGTTCTAAATGAGTGGAAATTCCGTTTAAGACTTGCTTGTCACCGTATTGTTTTTTAATCTCTTCTGTTCTAATCACTGGCTTGTAACTTCCTTTCTAGTTTGTCCATAAAGAATGCAATCGTCGTTGTCATGACAAAGTATAAGAACGCCGTCATTAACAGTGGAATAAATACCGTAAAGGTTGCTCCACGAACCGTATCTGAGCTGTACATTAGATCGTGAATTCCGATTAAAGAGACGATGGATGTTTCTTTGATTAATGTCGCAAATTCATTCCCGATGGCTGGTAAAATATTTTTCATCGCTTGTGGTAAGATAATTTGGCGCATGGCCATTCGCTTCGGCATCCCCATTGAACGAGCGGCTTCCATTTGCCCTTTATCCACCGATTGAATCCCACTACGGATAATTTCAGCGATATAGGCTGTCGTATTCACGGACACGGCAATGACTCCTGAAACGAAGTCGTTTAAATCAAGAACGGTCGCGAGTCCAAAATACACTAAGTACAATTGCACAAGAAGTGGCGTTCCACGAATAATGTCGATATAGACCTTCGCAGCTTTTGACAAGAATTTGTTCGAGCTGAGTCTTGCGAGTGCCATTAACGTTCCACATCCAACCCCAACAATTACAGAGAAGAATGACAGTAACACGGTTGTCGTTGCCCCTTCGAGAAACAGAGGCCAATATTTAATGATTAATTCCATTCTTTTTCCTTCTTTCTATTCTGACATTAAATTCGTATTGCGAATAATCGATTCTTTTAGTTTTCCTGAAGACTCTAACTGATCGAGCACCTCTTGTACTTTTTGTACAAACACTTCATTGCCTTTTTGTGCCACTGCTGCAGTCCCAGCATCTTCACTTGGAATTTCTACCGAAGCAACCGTTAAATCCGAATTCGCCTTCACAAACTCATCCGCTGCAATATTATCCATAATCACCGCATCGAGTTTTCCTTGTTGCAACGCTAAAATCAAGGTTGGATTTTTGGGTTGTGACGTGAGTGTTGCACCTGTCAATGTGTCTTTTACAATTCCTTCTTGAGAGGTTCCTTTTTGCGCACCGACATTTGCCCCATTGAAACTATCTAGCGACGTAAACTTACCGGCATCCGTCTTCTTCACGACCGCTACCATATGTGAATCGTAGTAAATATTCGTGAACGCCACTTCCTTACTCCGCTCTTCGGTTGGTGTAATCCCTGCAAGAACGAGGTCTACTTTCCCAGACTTCATCGCCGCAATCAAGAAGTTAAATTCCATCTCTCGAATCTCCACTTCCACTCCGAGCGCTTCCCCAATGGCATTGGCGATATCAATATCAATTCCGACGACTGAGTCTTTACCGTCGTTAATATAATGCCATTCAAACGGCGGGTAGTCCGCAGTTGTTCCGATGACGATTTTCTTTTTAGCATAAATTCGGTCTAACACAGCCGAACCTGTACTATTTTCTGTTGTTGTTTGATTCGCACATGCTGCCAAGAAGCCGACAAGCACGATGAGCATCGCTATGATTTTCTTCATTTGAAACCTCCTTATAAAATAAAAACGCCCCTTATGCTAAACGCATAAGAGACGATGTCTGTCGTGGTACCACTCTATTTTGACGGGGAATTGCTTCCCGATCCTTTTCCTTGTTAACGCAGATTTCTGCGAAGATAGATACTAATTTCTCCATCTTTTCTACAAAGTGCGCTTCCAGAATTTCTAATCCGATGAGCTTCCACTCTACCTCATCTCGCTTTCGACGCCAAAATTCTGTACTCTCTTTGTCAATGAATTTATATTTTTAAGTTGTTTTGTATTTTAGACCCATTCTTTTTGCTTGTCAACTGGAACATTCGTTTTTTGTACAAAAAAACGATGGACTAAGAAAAAAATTGGCAAGCAAAGTGATTGAATCAAACTCCAAGCCATCATCATCAATACTAGACGTGAACTCCAAACAAAACTTTCTTTCCAGAAAACTGAACCCTGAATACTCGATAGCGAATCCGCCATCATAATATGACTGGCATTCATTTGATAGAAAACCACTAGAAGCACTAAAGAAGCGACAACAATTGTGAATAGAGAATGCTTGCTGTTCACATTCAATAAGCCCATCAATGTCACACCAGCACCAGTCAATTCCAAAAACAACAGTTGAATTCCCTCTTGCGTAAACACATCTCCAAATCTTAGTGCATAAAATGCAACTACAGCACTCAATACAAAGACCACCATCGACAAGCTATAATAAATCTTATTCAACATAAAATCCACCTACGATAATTCCATCATTAATAGTTCATCCGGTCTTTTTCTGACTATCGATGCTGGAATCATTCCTCTCCTCTCTAATATAGTTTTTCATCAATTGATATTCTTTCTAACCTGTTTTCTTTAAAAGACAATACTTTCTTTTGAATATTGTAGAATAAAAAAAAAGAAAAGAAAAGATTTACTTCTCGACCTTTTCTTGCAATTTCCACCCAATCACCCAACCAATGACAAGCGCATAGTTTTCAATTGCTCCAACGAGATTGACAAAGGTAGCTCCCTCTAAATAAGCAAGAAGATGATTCGTGCCAATCCCTAATCCGCCGACTATTAGTGCTCCTAAAACGACTCTTAAATAAAACCAATCATACTTAACATTAACGGCCACTAAAATCATCAAAACCGCCAAATTCCAAAATCCGATTTCTCGTTGCCAACCAACTGCAACCCCGTATCCCGAGTGAGCTCCCATCACCTCTGGAAAGAAAATTTGGAAAATCATCGCACCTGACATTGCAACAATTAATACGATAAACATCACTTTTAAAAATTTATTCATTCTTCTTCACCTCGCTGTTTGTTATTCTCATTCAAACAAAAAAACAAAAGAGCTCCCGGTTCCCCAGGAGCCCCTAATTCTTATTTGCTTAAACCTTCGATAATTTTATCTAGGTTCCATTTCATCATGCTGTAGTAGCTGTCTCCATCTTTTCCTGCTTCTGCAATAGAGTCAGTGAAGATTGTTGAGAAGATTGGTAGACCAGTTTCTTGAGAAACAGTCTTCATTGGACGTTCATCCACACTACTTTCTACGAATAATGATGGAACTTTTGATGCACGTAATTGACGGACTAATTTCGTGATTTGTTCTGGAGTTCCTTCTTCTTCTGTGTTGATTTCCCAGATGTACGCTGATGGAATATCGTATGCTTTAGAGAAGTACTTGAAGCAGCCTTCACTTGTTACGATTAAACGTTTTTCTTCAGGAATTTTCGCGATACGTTGTTTAGCATCTTTATCTAACGCTTCAAGTTTTTCAACATATGCTGCTAAATTCTTTTCGTATGTTTCTTTGTTCTTTGGATCTTTTGCGATTAATTGTTTCGCGATGTTCTTTGCATAAATAACTCCGTTTTCGATGTTCAACCATGCATGAGGGTCTTCTTTTCCAGCTTCGTTTTGGCCTTCTAAGTAAATCACTTCAACGCCATCACTCACTGCAAAGTAATCTTTATTCGCTTCTTTCTTCGCATTATTCACCATCTTTGTGAACCAAGCGTCCCCACCGTTTTCTAAGTTGATTCCATTATAGAAAATCAAGTCTGCTTTTTGAACTTTTTGAACATCTTCTGGTAATGGTTCATACTCGTGTGGGTCTTGTCCTACTGGAACAATACTATGTAAGTTCACTAAATCACCGGCGATATTTTTTGTCATATCATAAATAATAGAGTTGGTTGTCACCACATTGATTTTTTCAGTATCTGCCTTTGAACTATTATCTTTACTTGTATCTTTACTTGTAGCGCATCCTGCAATTCCTAATACAACAAGTGCGGCTACAAAGAGTTTCTTCATGCTATTCATGAGATTTCCTTCTTTCTCTTTGTTTTGGTGAAACGATAAAACTTACGACAAAAAGTGCTGCTGCTGTTAATACGATGGTTGATCCAATAGCGATGTTAAACGTATATCCAATCACGAGTCCTAAAATCGATGACAATGTGCCAAATGTTGCGGCTAAAATGAGCATTGTTTTCAGACGGTTTGAATATAAATACGCTGTTGCTGCAGGGGTGATTAATAGTGCCACAATCATAACTGTCCCTACACTTTGCATCGCGGTAATCGATACAAGCGCCAAGAGGAACATCAATAAGTAGTGGTAAAATTGTACGTTCATCCCTGAAGATTGAGCAAAGACTGGATCAAAACTCGTTACTTGTAATTCTTTAAAATACGCTAAAATAACGACGACTACAATCACGCTCACCACCAATGTAATGAGTAAATCAATATCTTGTACGGCTAAAATATTCCCGAATAAAATATGGAATAAGTCTGTTGAACTCTTCGCCACACTAATCAAAATAACTCCCAATGCCAAAAACGAACTAAAGGTAATCCCGATAGCAGTATCGCCTTTGATAGTACTATTTTGATTCACAAATGCAATAAGGAACGATGCTAATAACCCGAACACGAGGGCTCCAATAAAGAAGTTAATGCCTAAAATAAACGACAACGCTACACCCGGTAATACCGCGTGAGAGATAGCGTCCCCCATTAATGACATCCCTCTTAGAATGATGAAGCATCCTAAAATTCCGGCAACCGCACCAATCACGACTGCTGAAACAAGCGCATTTTGTAGGAAATGGAATTCCATTAACCCTTCAATGAAATTATGCATGTTGCTCACCTCCTTGTGGGATATAGACACTTCCGCCGTATACATCATCTAAGTATTTCGTGACGAATACGTCTTCTGTTTTCCCAGAGGCTACAATCGCGTGTTTGACAAGAATCACCTGGTCAAAGTATTCTTTCACCTTCGATAAGTCATGGTTGACCATTAAAATAGTCTTCCCTTCCTCTTTCCATTTACGGATAATTGTCATAATGACTTTCTCACTAAGCATATCAATCCCTACAAATGGTTCATCAAGGAAAATATATTGTGCTTCTTGAACCATACAACGTGCTAATAGTACACGTTGGAATTGACCGCCAGAAAGAGCCCCGATTTGGCGAGATGCTAAATCCGTTAATCCAACTTCTTCAATGGCTGCATCGACCTTTTCCCAATCCTCTTTCGTCAAACGTTGCAATGGTTTCTTTTTAACAGTTCTTCCTAAAGCAACGCACTCACGAATGGTGATTGGAAATGTAAAGTCAATGTGGCTTTTTTGTTCGACATAGGCGATTTTCTGTAATACTTTTTTTGTGGGTTCTCCATCAATCAGAATTTCTCCTGATGATTGAATCAGTCCTAATATTGCTTTTAATAATGTTGATTTACCTGCACCATTGGGCCCAATAATCCCAGTAATGGTTGGTCCTTCAATGGTTGCATTACAATCTTTTAAAACATGTGGTTGCATCGCATACGATACCCCAACATTTTTAATCGTAATCAATGAATTCATCCTTTCAAAATATGTAGATTCTACAATTGTTAGGTTACCCTAAAAATGTCATTTCGTCAAGTACTTTTTTAGGTTTCCCAAAAGTTTTCAGAAAAAATTTTGAAAACTAGATATTAACATAACTGTTAATTAACAAATATGTTAATTTTCAGCGGTGTTGAAGACAAAAAAAGACGCCTTCCGTTACCCGAAAGGCGCCTCGTCTATTTTTTTATTTTGTTAATAATGCTGCAGCTGCTTCATCACAAATAACTGTAACTTTTGGATGTTTTTGTAGGATACTTGCAGGAACTTCCTCTGTGATAGGACCTTCCACTAATCCTTTAATCGCATGGATTTTCTTAGGTCCGAATGCAATTAACACGATTTCTTTGGCATCCATGATGGATTGTAATCCCATTGAATAAGCGTAGCGTGGCACATCTTCTTCTTTTTCGAAGAAGCGTTTGTTCGCTTCAATGGTTGATTCTGTTAAATGAACCTTATGTGTGCGTTGAGTGAATGGTGTACCAGGTTCGTTGAATCCGATATGTCCATTACTTCCGATGCCTAATAACTGCAAGTCTACTGGATTTTCTTGAAGAACACGTTCATAACGTTCAACTTCTGCATCTACGTCTTTTGCAATCCCATCTGGTAAATAGCTATGTTTAAATGGCTTCGCATTGAAAAGATATTCATACATGAAATAAGCGTAGCTATGTTCGTCCGTTGGTGCCAATCCAACATATTCATCTAAGTTCACTGAGATACGATCTGAAAAATCTAAATCGCTATTTCTAAGTAATTCATATAATCCAATTGGACTTGAGCCTGTCGCTAGTCCAAACACTTTCGCTCCTTCGCCGTGTGCACGTTTAAAAATCTCAAAAGCGGCTAATGCGCCTTCTTCTTGAGTTTTAACAACAATAACTTCCATTAACAATACCTCCCTGAATTCCCTTTCATAAAAGGGTACTAAAAACATGAACAGCTGCTTAACTATATTATAACAAAAATTCAGAGGTCTTTAAATAGCTAAATTCATTTTAGTTCATAAAATCTTCGCCATACATCACCCATTGTTCGTAATGTTTCGCCTCGAATGCCTCTGTTGGTCGTGCAGCCTCGATTACAAGTGGAGACGCATTTTCAACGCTCACTTCTTCTAGTGGAACCCACACAATTCCCTTCGAATCATTCTTCTCTTCGCTCGTCACGAAGTCTTCTACCATTTGCGCTCCCTTTTCTTCAACATCGATGGCAAACAAAACAAACTCATGATGAACACGCGCGATTCCTAGAACGGTCACAAACACATCACGAATCGTATTTTGGTGAATGGCAGACACTTGGAATCCAGTCTCCTCTAACATTTCTCTTCTCAATGTTTCTACCAAACTCTCGCCTTCTTCTGGCGTTCCTCCCGGCAAATCAAATCTCCCGCGGTATGGTCCACGCGTCTTACGAATACAAAGGATGCGTCCCTCGCGAATACAAACACCATACACTCCAAAATGATTCATTTCTTTCATTGTCTTCCTCCACGAAAATAGAGGTGGCACGCCACCTCTATATCTTTTTTCTGAAGCCGTTAATGTGACTTCCTTTGTTGGGATTCTACTCCATGTTTTACAGCTAATCGGATGATCCAGTAGAACAAATATAGAGCAACTCCCATCAGTGCAAACGTCCCCAGAAACATTGGTAATACTAAGTCCATAAAGGCCACCTCCAATGAAATTGAAAACCATTAACCGACTATTGTTACCTTCATTATAGCACTCCTTATTTGAAATTCAATAGAGCGTTTGCTTGGAATAACAAAAAAAGCCATCCCTACCAGTTGCCTGATAGGAATAGCCTTTGAATCTTTATTTCCAAAAGTCATCGTAGATTGTAATTGGTAAGTGACGTTTATGTTCTGTCTTTTGGTACCAATTTTCAATTGTCTCCGCTGCCTTTTCGTTGATGTCTTTTCCTTCGAGATAATCATCAATCTCTTCGTAAGTAACGCCTAATGCTACTTCGTCTGGAAGCGATGGGCGATCTTCTTCAAGGTCTGCCGTTGGAACTTTCAAGTATAGATGTTCTGGAGCACCTAGTGCTTGCAACATCGCACGGCCTTGACGTTTATTGAGACGCCATAATGGAGTGAGATCCGCAGCCCCATCTCCAAATTTCGTATAGAAACCGGTCACTGATTCAGCCGCATGGTCTGTCCCGATTACGGCACAACCTGTTTGGCCTGCAATCGCATATTGAACGACCATTCGTTCACGCGCCTTGATATTTCCTTTATTGAAGTCTGAAATTTCCATTCCTAAGGCTTCAATACTGCGTTCAGACGCATCTACCGCATCCTTCACGTTTACTCGCAGCACGTCCGTTGCCTTCATAAAGGCAATCGCATCCATGGCATCTTGTTCGTCTGCTTGCACGCCGTAAGGAAGGCGCACAGCATAGAAACGATACACTTTTTGGTCTTGTTCTTCGTTTAATTCATCAATCGCCATTTGCGCTAATTTCCCAGCAAGCGTCGAGTCTTGTCCCCCGCTAATTCCTAGGACATACCCATTCAAGAATGGATGTTTCACAAGATAAGCCTTTAGGAAATCGACAGTTTTACGAATCTCTTCTTCTGGATTGATGGTTGGTTTGACACGAAGCGTTTCGATAATTTTTTGTTGTAATGGTCTCATAATGTTCCCCTTACTTTGCGTTTTCTTTGGCCAACTGTTCTGCTTTAACACGCACTTCTTCTCTGATTTCCGCAATACTTGCCAATTTTTGGTCGTATGTCTTTTGAGAGAGGTCGACTGGATATTGCTCTGGGTTCAAGATACGTTTGTATTCGTCCCATAGCGCTTCGATTTGCTCATCTTTATACGCCTTAATTTCTTGAAGTTTTGGCAATTCATACACCAATTTCCCGTTATCGAAAATTGGTTGTAAAATTGGGCGTGCTGTGAAGTCTTTCACTGTTTTATTGATATAAGTGTAGACTGGGTGGAACATAAAGAGTTCGTCTAATTGATCTGGACGTTCATCCCATAATGCGATATAGTCCCCTTCAGATTTCCCGTCTGAATTACGCGTAATACGCCATACTTGTTTCTTACCAGGTGTAGATACTTTTTCTGCATTATTTGAAATCTTCATTGTATCCACCATTACGCCGTTTTCGTCTTCGATACTTACAAGCTTGTACACACAGCCAAGCGCTGGTTGGTCGTACGCTGTAATTAAACGAGTACCGATTCCCCAAACGTCGATTTTAGCACCTTGCATCTTCAAGTTAAGGATTGTTTTTTCATCAAGGTCACTTGACGCGTAAATTTTCGCTTTTGTAAATCCAGCTTCGTCTAATTGTTGACGAACTTTTTTCGACATATACGCCATGTCACCACTGTCGATACGAACGCCTAAGAAATTAATCTTGTCGCCGAATTCTTTGGCTACACGGATGGCATTTGGAACACCAGATTTCAAGATATCATACGTATCCACTAAGAACACGCAGTCACGGTGACTCTCAGCATACGCTTTAAACGCTTTGTAGTCATCACGGTACGCTTGTACTAATGCATGGGCATGTGTCCCAGAAACTGGAATGCCAAACATCTTGCCGGCACGAACGTTACTTGTCGCATCACATCCACCGATATATGCTGCACGTGTTCCCCAAATGGCCGCATCTAATTCTTGCGCACGACGAGTACCGAACTCTAGCACTGGATCCTGACCAGAAACCATACGGACACGGCTTGCTTTTGTAGCGATAAGTGTTTGGAAGTTCACGATATTTAATAAGGCTGTTTCAATTAATTGGCATTCCGCAAGCGTTCCTTCTACTTGCACTAGTGGTTCGTTCGCGAAAACGAGTTCCCCTTCTACTGCTGAACGGATGCTTCCTTTAAATTCGAAGTTTTCTAAGTATGCTAAGAATTCTTCTGGATAATGTCCAAGTCCACGTAAGTATTCAATATCCGTTTTTGAGAAACGTAGTTGTTCAATGTAACGAACGATGCGTTCTAGTCCAGCGAAAATCGCATATCCATTTTCAAAAGGTAATTTTCTGAAATACGCTTCGAAAATGGCTTTTTTCTCATAAACGCCTGTTTCCCAGTACGTTTTCATCATGTTAATTTGGTATAGGTCTGTATGTAGCGTTAAGCTATCATCCTTGTAAATTGAGCTCATCTGTCAATACCCCTTTTTTATTGTAGTTACCTCTTTATTTTACAACAGTTCTTGGGTAATGTACACGGTTGGCGACTTGAGGGCTGTCAAAACGCAAAAAAGGACAAGCCTTTTCAGCTTGCCCTATAAACGATTTGCCAATTAAACGTCTAAGAAACCTTCATGCGGAGTCATGTTGAAGTATTCCGCAATTTCTTGTAATTGCTCATCTGTGATTTCTTGTAGGATTTTTCCGCCTTGAGCGCCTACTTGAGAGTAAATCATCGCAGCTTTCTCAATCACTTCGATTAAACCATATGTTTCATCCAAAGTGTCGCCTGATGCAAATAATCCATGGTGTGGCCAAATCACAGCTCTAAATTCAGCCATTTTCGCAGCTGTTGCTTCCCCAATGGCATTTGTTCCAGGAGTCATATAAGGAATCACACCAATCCCTTCTGGGAAGACCACAATCGATTCAGCTTGCATTTTCCAAAGAAGTCTTGATAAATGACGTTCGTCTAATGGTTGTGTGAAGCTTAAAGCAATTAAATTTGTTGGGTGGCAATGGAAGACCACTTTATGATTTGGATTCACTTTGAGTCGTTCGATGTGGCTCATTAAGTGACTCGCGAATTCTGAGGTTGGTTTTCCGCCATCTTCGAATCCCCATAGCAATTCTGCTTTTTGTCCGTCTTCTGAAATACGAACCAAGCCTAAATCAAGAAGCGGTTGGTTGGTCACGTTTCTGAAGTAACGGCCTGTACCGGTTACTAAGTAATAGTAGCCCGCAAGTGTGGAAGCGTCGAATCCTAAGTCAAGGACACGTTTCACTTCCTTCACATCTTCATATGCTTCTACTTCACTAGCTTCTAAGCGCACGGATACGTTCCCGCCATTACGTTCATCCCAGTAACGTAAGTACGATTCTTTTGTCAGTTCACATAATTTTTTTACCGCTGGTGATTCAATAAATTTTGTCATTTCTCAGTTCTCCCTTAATTTCTTTGTGATAACACTTGTTCTTCGTATGCTTTGACTTCATTATACCATGCAAGCCCGACTGGTACACCATTTGTTTCGCAGAAATAATTCCAAACATCGGCATATGGGAAGTCTTTTAATTCTTCTGTTACAACTAAACGTTTAGTTAAATCTTGCTCGAGTTCAATTGCTCGTAAATCTTCAGTAGGTTCTAGTAAAGCTTTTAGTAATGCTTTTTGAGTATTGCGCATACCAACAACCCATGCAGCGATACGGTTAATTGTCGCATCGAAAAAGTCTAATCCAATTACGGCTTTATCGAGTAAATCATTACGAACGATTTCTTTTGCAATTTCTTGAAGTTCATCGTCCATAATCACCACATGGTCACTATCCCAACGAACAGGTCTTGAAACGTGAAGCATCACGCCTTTACTGAACAACGCCAGTGAGGATAATTTATTCGAGATAGTTTCTGTTGGATGGAAATGTCCAGCATCTAATAAAATCATTTTTCCACGTGTGAGGCCGTATCCCATATAGAATTCATGAGAACCGACTGTATAAGCTTCGGCACCAATACCGAATAATTTACTTTCTACAGCGTCTTTGTTATAGCGTTCGTCAATATCTTCGCTGAAAATTTCATCAAGAGATTCCATCAACCGTTTGCGTGGCGTTAAGCGGTCTACTGGATTATCTTTGAATCCATCTGGAACCCAGAAGTTCGTGTAGCATGTTTCTCCAAGTTCTTTCCCGAAGTATTCTGCAACACGACGTGAACGTTTGCCGTGTTCAATCCAAAAAGCACGTACTTTTGGATCTGGGCTGGAAAGTGTATATCCGTCTTTCATCATCGGATGTGAGAAGAAGGTGGGGTTGAAGTCTAATCCTACTTGATGTTCTTTAGCCCAATCCACCCATTTCTGGAAATGACGTGGCTCGATTTCGTCTAAGTCCACTTTTTCATCTGTATCAAGGTAAATCGCATGCAAATTTAATTTATGCTTCCCTGGAATTAATGAGTAGGCTTTCTCAATATCTTGACGTAATTCCTCTGGAGTTCTTGCAGCTCCTGGGTAATTTCCTGTTGATAAAATTCCACCAGTTAACTCTCCGTCTGCATTCCAAAATCCGTGAACATCATCGCCTTGCCAGCAATGCATCGAGATTTTAACGTCTTGTAATTTCTTCAATACTGCGTCAGTATCTACACCAATTTCTGAGTATCTTTTTTTCGCAACTTCATACGCTTGTTCTACTGCTGTTTTAGTCATGGTTCTTCCCTCTTTCTATTATTTGTTTCCATTGTTGTAATAATTGTTTATCTATATTTCCTTCTGGTTCAAAAATATTTAATTCGATTTGTTCTTTTAGAAACTGACGTGCATGTTGCAGAGATTCAAGTTTCCTATCTGCAATCATTTGTACTAATAGATTTCCTAGCGCTGTTGCTTCTCCTGGCCCTGCCACCATTGTTTTTCCAATAACAGTTGCTGTCAATTGATTGAGAAGAGTTACATTGGATCCTCCACCCACAATATGAATTGCGTCAAAGGAATGTCCCACGAGTCGTTCCAAATGTTCTAATTCGTAGGCATACAGTAGCGCAAGATTTGAGTACACACACATAGTGAGCTCACCAACAGTCTCTGGCACTTTCTGATGGGTTTCCATGCAATACGCTTGAATTTCTTCAATCATGTTTTTTGGATTCGTAAATCGCTCGTCATTCAGATCGACAAATTGTTCAAATGGGGCGACTTCTTTTGCCGCTTCTGCCATTTCCTGATACAAGTATTGATAGTCCAACATGCGGGCAATTTCTTGAATGCTCCACATACCCGTAATGTTTTTTAAGAAGCGAATCGTTTCGTACGCTCCCCATTCATTCGTATAATTCTGTTTCTGCGTTTCTGCAGTAATAAGCACTTCTTTAAGCTCCGTTCCAATTAATGACCACGTCCCACTTGAGATGTAGGCAAAATGCTCATCGGTAGCTGGAACCCCAACGACCGCAGATGCTGTATCATGTGTGGCTACTGCATATACATGAGTCAGTGGCAAATCGTAAGCAGCTCTTAATGCATCGGTTACGTCTCCAATATACGTTCCAGCAGCTACCAACTCTGGTAATTGATGCGCTTCTAATCCAGCAATTTCGAGTAATTCTACATCATACTTTTTGTGATGCGGATTTAATAATTGAGTTGTTGAGGCGTTCGTCTCTTCGGCAACCATCACTCCTGTTAACTGATATGCGAGGTAGTCCGGAATCAGTAAGCTATTCTCCGCGTTTTGTAGTACCTCTTTTTCTTCTGAAGCATATTGGAACACCGTATTGAACGGAAGAAATTGAATTCCTGTTTTTGAATAAAGGTCTTCTTTTGAAATTTTCGCAAAGACATTTTCCACACCATTTTGTGTGCGAGAATCTCTATATGCAATCGGATGTCCTAATTTTTCTCCATCCTTTACTAGAACATAATCGACTGCCCAAGTATCAATTCCAAGAGTGCATTCCGCAATGCCACGCTCTTTTACTTTTGCTAATCCCTTCAAAATATTGTCAAATAAGTCATCAATATTCCATCGGTCATGTCCGTCTACATGACCGAAGCCATTTTTAAAACGATGGACTTCACTTACTTCGAAATGATTGTCTTCGTATTCCGCTACAATAACACGTCCACTAGAAGCACCAATATCTACTGCTACATGCACACTCATAATTTCACTCCTTTACGGTTCTCTCAAATTCATTTAACTATGTTTTGACTTATGCTACAATAACAACAAGTTATTCAAATCGTATCAAATATACAGGAGAAGAAAGTGCTTTCAATTATCGATTATTTAACCCGAGAAACAGACATCGAAACAAGGCAAAAAGAGACTGGGAAACATATTCCCGATTATGACAATCAAAACGCAGATTTTCCTCGTCTAACAAACGATTTATTTCTAGCCAATCGCTCGATTTATATTAGCAAACATAACCGTTACGCTCCGTATCCAAAACACACTCACCAATTTTTGGAGTTGAACTATGTACTACAGGGCCAATGCCAACAAATTATTAACGATACCCCCTATACGTTTTACGAGGGGGATATCCTGTTGATGGATGCCGGTAGCGCGCATGCAATCGAAGCACTTGGAGAAGACGATTTGTTAATTAATATTGTTTTTAAAGATACTCAAATTTCCTTGAAGAACTTGGAAGAATTGCAGGGACAAAATAGTATTTTGTATCAATTTCTCTTAAAGAGTCATACACATATTCAGTCTGCGGAAAACTTTATCGTTCTTCAGTCGGATAAGACAAATAAATCAAAGAACTTAATTGAATTAATGCTGAATGAATACTTTGATCCAAAACCATTTTCCAACCAAATCTTGGAACATTACTTAAGTATTCTCTTATTCGAGCTTGCCCGTTCATTGCCAACGCTAGGCGATACCGTTCGTGATGCGAATGACCCATATGTGCAAGTACTTGAATTAATCGACCAAGAATACTCGACGCTGACTCTTGCCAAGGCAGCGAAGGAATTGAACTTTAATAAAAACTACCTCAGCAATCTGATTAAAGAAAAAGGAAATGCTACCTTTACCGAACTGCTCAATCAGAAAAAAATAATGATAGCCCAGTTGCTCTTAAAATCAACCAACTTCTCGATTGAAAAAATCTGCCAAACAGTTGGTTATTCCAACAAGACTTACTTCTATAAACAATTCCAAAATCAGTTTGGAAAACTGCCTTCACAAGTACGAAACACAAAAGAGCTGTCCTGACAGAACAGCTCTTTCACTTTATATTTTTTCTTCCACAAAATTATCCCATGCTTCTTTAAGTAGCGTAACAGTTAACTCCTTTGTGCTTTCGACTCTTTTAAATGCTTGAGAAAGAGTTTCGTCTCCAACACCTACAGAACAACTTCCTGCACTATTAATAGCTGCTATACCTGCAATCGAATCTTCAACACCAACACAGTCGTTTGACGCTAGACCTAATTGTGCGGCTGCCACTTCAAAAATTTCCGGATTCGGCTTGCCTTTAGTTACTTTTCCTGGATCTACAATAGTATCAAAAAAATAGAGTAATCCGATTTTTTTAAGTATAAAAGGTCCATTATGGCTTGCTGACGCCAGTGCTATTTTGACGCCTTTTTGCTTCAAGTCATTTATTAATTCTTGAATTCCTGGCAAAATATCCTGATCGGTTAATTGCTCTAATGATTCAATATAAAATTGATTCTTTTTATTCGCTAAATACTGAAATCTTTCTTCATCTACAGATATATTCAATTCATCAAGAATAATTTTTAGCGAGTCCTCTCTACTGACACCCTTCGTGCGTTCTTCAATATTTTCTGGCAATGTGAGGCCGAACTCATCTTTAACGAGTTGACTCCACGCAGAAAAATGATAGGTTGCTGTATCTGTAACGACACCATCTAAATCAAATAATACACCTTTCATTATACAATCACATCTTTCATTTTATTATGACCTGGTTTAAGATAGATTTCATCTCCATTTGAGGATACATACTTGGCAATTGTACGTCCTGGTAATATAACATCGACTAATACCTCGTCGCCACTGTATCTCCAAGAAACCGATAATTCACCATTAGCAGTTTGAAGAGCTCCTTTCACCCATTCTAGACGGTTGGTAAAGTTTGGTTGAATCACATACGTCTCTGTATCGTCTAACACATTTGGCAATTGAATTCCCACTAGTTTTTCTATGATAAAATCTTCTACTGCACCATAAGCGTAATGGTTTAAACTATTCATGTCAGTACCACTAATTTCACCATTAGGAAGTATAGAATCCCATCGTTCCCATGTTGTAGTTGCGCCCATTTTTACCTCAAACAACCAGCTCGGTGTTTCCTTTTTAAGCAACAGGTTTATAGCTTCTTCACGTAGCCCCGCGTCTAGTAATGCATGTGGTAAATCTCCTGTCCCTGCAAAACCAGTTGTTAAATATCCATTATGTTCAGCCATTTTTTCTTGAAGCCGTTTTGCCAGTTTGTCTCGTGCAACTTCATTTGGATACAATCCATGACGAAGCAATACCGCTAATCCTGTTTGCGTATCGATTGCAGTTGGAATTGTAACTCCTCCGTAATTTTGTGCCATAGATTGACGAATGTTTTCTACCTCAGATTGTAACGTAACAGGATTTGTATTCAATTCATCTCCGATAAAGTAAGTTTGAATAATTTTCTCTCGAACTTCTTTAGCTAAATTTCGATAGAAATCAACTCTGTTATCTTCCAACACAGACAACATTTTTGCAGTATAATCTGCTGAAATATAATAATAAGCAGAAGCAATCAACGCAGAATCTGTCGCACCAAATACTGAGCCTTTAATGCCACTATCTAACGCCAACCAATCTCCTAATTGCCAACCAAAGTCCCATAGTCTATTCCCACCACGAGCTTCATCTTGTCGATAAATCCAATCCACCCAATCTGTCATTAAATCCAAATACTGTTTTAACAACCCTTTATCTCTAAAATGGCGATAGAGATTATACGGAATAAATGTCGCAGCATCTCCCCAAACTGCTGCTCCTGCATTTGATAAAAATGGATTTTTTGCATCATCTACTTTTGGAACCGGAGCAAAAAAAGGTGTAGCCCCATCAAGTAAACTTTGCTCTAATTTCAGATTTTCCATAAAGTGTGCAAAAAAGGCTCTTGTTTCCATGTTGTAACAAGCTGTATTTGAAAAAACTGTTAAGTCTCCTGTCCAGCCCATACGTTCATCTCGTTGCGGGCAATCGGTTGGAATGCTTAAAAAATTATCTTTTTGACTCCAACGAATATTACTTATCAGTTGATTCAATTTAGTATTGGATGAACTAAATTCAAACGTTTCATCCATCTTACTTTGCAGCACTTGTGCAATCACTAAAACTGCTTCATCCGGCGTTAGCCCCTCTACTTTTACATAACGGAATCCAAAATATGTAAAATGTGGTCGCACTTTCATACCTTTTTTGGCATTTTTTATTACAAATTCCTGTTTGGCAGTTCTAAGGTTTTCCGTATAAAAAGCCCCATTTTGTAATAGTTCTCCAAACTGAAATCTTACGTACTCTTTATCTTCAAGTAACTCTGTGAAAATCCACCCTGTTATTTCTTGGCCAAAATCTAGAATCATTTGATTTTTAGTATCGAAAAATATGCGTGGCTGAAATTCTGCTACTACTTCAACAGGTAAATCTAAACGTGGTGCTAACAATGATGTAGTAACATCAATAACTTCAGTTGTTAACGCACTTATCTCAGCAGTGTAATCAATTATTTCTCCATCATAAATAGAGTTCTCTTGAATATAATTTGTTTCTACTGTCCACGTTTCGTCAGAATAAAATTGTTCCAGAGTTCCATCTGTATATTCAACATGCAACTCTGCAATTAACTTTTGCTTATCCCCGTAAATATTTTCAAAACCACCTTCAAAGAGAAAACGGCCGCGATACCAACCATTTCCTACAATAAATGAAATCTCAGTATCTTCTATTAAACACTCCGTTACATCATAGGTTTGATATTGTTGCAATAAATCATAGCTATGATACCCAGGTGTTAAATATTCTTCACTCAATTTCACTTCATTTATAGCTACTTCATATAATCCATGGGCCACAGTATATAATCGTGCTTGCTTGATTTCCTTTGAAAACGAGAATTTTTTGGAGAACGAAATAGACTCCTTTGTTTCCCCTTTATACGAAATCCATTTAGCCTCCCAGGGTTCATTCATTTTTGAAGTTTCAAAAGTACTAACAGCTTCAAGATTGCTAAAGCATACTCTCCAATAATATTTTGTTTTTGGTTCTAGAAAATTAGAATCTGTAGAAATAGTGTTGAAGCTACTCTTAGTTGTTCCACACCATAAAATTTCAGAAAATGTCTCCGTCTTAGAAACTTCTACTCTGCATTCCCCTGATTCTTCTAACTGTCCTTCAAATCTCCAAGAAAATGTTAAGTAATCAAATCGATACCCTAATGGAGCCTCCACTCCATTCACTTTTAAATGACTAATCTTCATTTTTTAATCCCTCCAACAGACTGTTCTCACAGAATGCATTTACTGGACTTACACCTTTAAATGAACTTTCGCCAGTTAACTTCTTAATAGCCATTTCAATAAAATGATCGTAGTTACAATAAGCATTAACCACCGTGTCAACCATTGGTAAATCATACAAATGGTATGGATTCCCAAAACTAATGAGAGCAGTAGGAACTTCTTTTGTAAACCAAGGCATGTTATTCCCTAAACCAAATAATGTATGCCAATGAATTCGAGCTACAGTCTGGTTACTAGCATTCTGTATATTAGCGATGTATAACACTGCATCAAAATCATTTGAAAATGACTCTACTGTCCCTAAATCAAAAAAGTCTGTTTCAGGTTCATATACTGTAATTTCAAAATCTCGTTTTTCTAATTCCTCAGTTACTTTCTTTAACACTCGCTCATTCGAGTCAAACGAACCTAATAATTGTAAAAGAACTCTTTTATGATTCTCAAAATTTAACGGAAGCATATTTTGTGTATCTTTTACAAGAGTAATAGAACGATCTGCTAAATCTAGTTGTTCTTTTTTATAATCTTCGAAAGATGCACTTCCATGGTTTATAGTTTCATGTAATCCTAATGATGCCTTAGTTGCTAAAATACGAGTAACTGCTTCATTCAATCTTTCCTTTGTAAGTACTCCTTTTGCTAAGCCCTCTTTCATATATTGGATATCTTCTTCTAAAACACGGTTGAATAATAACATGTCACAACCTGCTTGAATGGTATATGGTACTGCTTCACTTCTCTTCATAGACGAACAAAATCCGACCATAGGAGTTGCATCTGTAATCGTAAGCCCATTAAACCCAAGTTCAGTTCTCAATAAATCATTAATCAGTTTAGGACTTAATGTTGCAGGCATGTCATCACCTGAATATGCAGGAAAAGCAATATGTCCAACCATGACAGCTTTCGAACCAAAATCTATTAACTCTTGATACACTTTACCGAAAGTTTTTCTCCAGTTATTTACTGACAAAGAGTTAATGGAAGTAAGTAAATGCTGATCTCGTTCATCTACTCCATCTCCAGGAAAATGTTTTATAGACGTCATACTTCCATTATCATGAAAGGCTTGAATATACTCTTTAGCATTCTTAATTACTCGTTCTACATCACTTCCATATGTACGAACATTTGTAATTGGATTTCTAAAATTTAAATCTAAATCCACAACCGGTGAAAATCCAAAATTTACACCTACTGCTTTTCCTTCTGTTGCTGCAATTTTTCCTAATGTATATGCATCACTTGTTCGATTTGTTGCAGCTACTGCCATTTGATTCCCAAAAGCAGTCCCTTCGATGGATGCTCCATTTCCTCCATCTTCTAAGTTAGCAGCTGTTAACAGAGGTACTTTACTATTTCTTTGCATATATTCATATGCTTGTTGGACCTCTTTAGCCTCTCCAGGTCTAAAAAATAATCCTCCAATACCTAAATCGATTAAATGATTCAAATATTCTTTTTCATTAGAAAATCCAATTGGAAAGAATAATTGTCCTATTTTTTCGTCTTCGGTTAATTTTTCTAGAGTCTTGTTAACCCATTCAACAGCAGAGTCATCTAAATAAAATGGTTTTCCCTTTAAATTCATTATCTTTATCTCCTTATAGCAGAATGAGGGAGAATGCATTTTGCATCTCCCTTAATGTTTTATTATTTTGATAGGCCTTGCGAACGTTCTTGAAGATTCTTTACAATCTCAGGCAATTTTTTATCTAAATCATAGAAGAACATTAATACAATTGAAATCACACCTAGTAAAATTGGGATATATGCAAATAAAGCTTTGATTGCAAAAATCGTCCCTGGTGTTTGAACCGCCGCACCAGCTACGTATCCGCCGATTGACATTACAATACCAATCAATAATCCTCCTAACCCTGAACCAACTTTTTCACCAAAAGTTCCAGCAGAGAAAATTAATCCATCTGAACGAATGCCCGTTTTCCACTCACCATAGTCTGCTACATCTCCTAGCATTGCATAACTTGCAACTGCTGTTGGCGCTAAACCAAGACCACGAACAATTAATCCTACTTTGATAAGATCATAATTTTCAGGGAACAATGCTAAAATTACTGTTCCTAAAATAACAATTAGGTTTCCTAAAATCATAGCATTACGTTTTGACATTTTAGCCATAATAATTGGTGTAAAGAATGATCCTACGATGATCGGCGCAAATGATAACATCCCGATAACCGCTACTTTTTCAATATCTCCGAGGATATATTGTGCATAGTAAATATTAATACCACCTAACCCTGCACTAATAAACCCAATTAACATTGTTGAAATCATAATAATCCAATATTTATTTTTAAATAATGCTTTTACATTATCCATAACTGGTACTTTCTCAACTTGTTCTGCTACATAAGCTTCGTTTGTTTCCAAAACACGTTCTTTTGAATTTTTATAAAGAATTGTTAATAATACTACAGACACGAGAGCAAAAACTGCAGCCATTTTAGTCCAAGATGATGCTTCTGTTACTTCACCAAACATGCCAACAACTTTTAATACGATTCCGTTAACTAAAAAGGCTCCTAGAAATCCAAAAATCGTTCTTGATGTTGATAAGAATCCTCGTTCTTTTGAATCAGAAGTTGTCGTTCCTAACATAGTATTATAAGGTACCATTGTCATTGTATAGACACCTGCTAAAGCAATAACATACGTAGCGAATGCATAAAAAGCCTTCATTTCTTGCGGTAAGAACGATGGAGACGTAAATAAAAGAATAAGTGCTAAAGCATATGGAATAATCATTCGTTTAATCCATGGGCGAGCCTTTCCTTTTACAGTTGATGTACGGTCAACAACTACTCCCATTAGAATATCAGTAATTCCATCAAATACTCGAGCAAATAATAAAATTGACCCCACTACTGAAATTGTTAACCCTACAACATCTGTATAGAAATAAGTAATAAAGCCATTTGCTGTAGTAATCATCAGATTAGCTGCTAAATTACCAAATCCATATGTTATTTTTTCTCCAATTGGAACGCTTGATACATTATTATT
>ERZ772920.536-NODE-536-length-21488-cov-17.084682_pt1 | contig 21488 bp, 16 predicted proteins | sample MGYA00511469_ERZ772920 | MGnify/ENA primary metagenome ERZ772920 (study PRJEB29015, sample SAMEA2738069) | human oral metagenome | biome: human oral; feature: human-associated habitat; material: saliva | place: China | collected 2216 ... | reverse complement strand
TTGACGCCGACGATGCCGACGCGCTCGGCGGGGGCCAGGCGCCAGGTGACGCCCTGAAGAATGTCCAAATGCGAGCCGTCGGGGCGTGTGAAGGACACGGAGACGTCCTCAAGGTCGATGACATCCTTGCCCAGGCGCGCGGTCGCCATCTTGACCAGCTCAACGGTGTCGCGCGGGGGCGGCACGTCGGCGATGAGGGCCTCGGCGGCAGCGATGTGGAACTTCGGCTTCGAGGTACGGGCGGGGGCACCGCGGCGCAGCCACGCAAGTTCCTTAGTCAGCAGGTTGGCACGCTTAGCGGCGGCAACGTCGGCCTGGCGCACGCGCTCGGCGCGGGCCAGCGTGTAGGCAGCGTACGAGCCGTCGTAGATTTCGACGTGCCCGGCGATCTGCGGACGATCACCACCCGGGTCGACGCCGGGAACGACCTCCCAGATGTGCTCGCACACGGCGTCGAGGAACCAGCGGTCGTGGGTGACGGCAAGGAGCGCGCCAGAGGCACCGGGGCGAGCGAAACGGGCGTTCAGGTGGGCGGCCAGCCAGGCCACGCCCTCGACGTCGAGGTGGTTAGTGGGTTCGTCCAGACACACGATGTCGGCGGTGGCCGCGAGGACGCGGGCCAGCGCGACGCGGCGGCGCTGGCCGCCCGACAGGGTACCGACGAGCGCGGCGGGGTCGATGTCGGCGAGGAGGCCAGCGTGAATGTCGCGCACGGCCGGGTCGGAGGCCCACTCATACTCCTCCAAGCCGGGATGAACGGCCTCGATGACCGTGTCCTCGGGGTTGAGGGTGTCCGTCTGGGTGAGGACGGCGACGCGCACGCCATCGCGCCGGGTCACTACTCCCCCGTCGGGTTCCTGCGTGCCGGCAACGATGCGCAGGAGCGTGGACTTTCCCGCGCCGTTCGGTCCGAGGATGCCGACGCGGCTGCCATCGTCGAGGCCGACCGTGACCCCTTCGAGGAGCTTGCGGGAACCCGCGAGGGCACCGACGTTCTGTGTTCCGAGCAGGTGCGCCATCAGATGGCCTCCGTCGATTCGATGCGGGCACCACGCGCGGGCCCATGGGTGGGGATGGCGCGCGCGACCGTGGGCGCGTCGCTCAAAGTGGCCGCGAGGGTGTGGGCGTGCTCGGCGTCGCGCGCGAGGGCCGCGACGGTCGGGCCGGACCCGGACAGCGTGACGGCCAGGGCACCCGCATCCCTCGCCGCGGCAATCGTGTCGGCCAGTTCAGGGCGCAGGCGCAGAGCGGGGGCCTGCAGGTCATTGACGAGGCAGTGGCGAAGGCTCTCGGGTCCCGCGCACAGGGCGGCAACCTCCTCGGGCGTGGGTTCGGCGAGGGCGGGCGCTTGCTCCGCATCGATTCGGTCGAACTCGCGGAAAACTGACGGGGTGGACAGACCTTCGTGGGACAGGAGCATGACCCAGTGGTGCTGGCCCTCCTCGTCCCCTTCGCGCAGGACGCTCATGTGGTCCCCGCGCCCGGTTCCCAGCGCGATGCCGCCCGCCAGGCAGGCTGGGACGTCGGCGCCCAGCGAGCGGCCGATCGCCTGCAGTTGCTCGGCGCCCAGGCCCAGCTCCCACAGCTCGTTGCAGGCCACCAGGGCAGCCGCCGCGTCGGCGGAGCCTCCGGCCATGCCGCCGGCGACGGGGACACGCTTATCGACGCGGATGCTCAGGCCTGCGGCCGTGGAGGCCCAGGGGCCTGCGGCGGCGAGGCGCTGGAGGACACGCGCGGCGCGCACGGCCAAGTGGGTCTGCGGATCCAGGTCGGCCATAGCACGGGTCGTCGCCTCGTCGATACTGCCGTCGGGCAGATACGCGACCGTCTCGACGCGCACACCGGGTGCCTTAGAGGTGCGCACGGTGACGGTTTCGCGCAGGTTCAGGGCCTCGAAGACCGTGACGAGGGGGTGGTAGCCGTCGGGCGCGGGCGCACCCACGCGCAGGGTCAGGTTGACTTTTCCGGGCGCGCTGGCGCGCACTTCACGCATGGCGTTCCTTCTTCCTGGATGTGTCAGCGGGCTGCGGTCGACGCCGCGAGGGCACCACGGCCTCGGGCCTCGATAACGGCACGCCCCAGCTCGACGAACTCGTCAATCGAGAGGGTCTCTCCGCGGCGCGTCGGGTCAATGCCGGCGGCGGACAGGAGGGCCTCGGAGGCCTCGGGGCCGCCCGCCCAGTTCTTCAGGGCCGCACGCAGGGTCTTGCGGCGCTGGCCGAAAGCGACGTCGGTGACCTCGAAGGTAGCGCGGCGCAGCTCGTCATCGCCGCGCGGCGTCTCCAAGCGGGTCAGGCGCACGAGGGCGCTATCCACGCCGGGCACTGGCCAGAACACGGAGCGACTGATCGTCCCGGCACGCTCAACCGAGCCATACCAGGAAGCCTTGACGGAGGGCACGCCGTAGGTGCGCGATCCGGGGCCGGCGGCCAGGCGGTCCGCGACCTCGGCCTGGACCATAACGACGACACCCTGGATGGAGGGGAAGGCCTCAAGCATGTTGAGCAGGACCGGCACGGCCACGTTGTATGGCAGGTTCGCGACGAGCTTCGTGGGCGCGGGCCAGTCCACGCCGAAGTCATCAACCCCACTGATCTGCGTGGCGTCCATGGTGACGACATGGAAACGGTCGGCGGCCTCGCTCATGCGGGCGCGCACGGTCTCGGGCAGCGCGGCGGCCAGGGGCGGGTCGATCTCGACGGCCCGCACGCGCGCGCCGACTTCCAGGAGCGCCAGCGTCAGAGAGCCGAGGCCGGGGCCGACCTCGACGACCTCGTCGCCTGCTTCGACGCCGCCAGCCGCGACGATCTTGCGCACCGTGCCCGCGTCGTGCACGAAGTTCTGGCCCAGCACCTTGGTGGGGCGAATACCGAGCGCCTCGGAGATTGCTTTCACTTCGAGGGGACCAAGCAGACCCGTCTCGGAGGGGACAGCACCCTCGGGCAGGGTCGGATCGAGGCGGCGGCGCACATCGCGCTGGTTACGGGGGGATCGGCTCACGCTGGCAAGTCTAGTGCACGAGCCCCACGAGGCCGGGGCTAGGCACCGTGTGAGGCTCGGTCAGTCACGCGCCGGGTTCCTCTGCAAGCGTCACACGAACCTCGTACGCGCTAGCTCGTTCACCAAGGACGGCGTTAACCTGCCCTTTCACTACCTCCTTCAAGCGATTCTGCGCTTTATCAAGCAGGCCTTTTGCGACAGCCTCGTCTTTCGCAGCAGCTTCACGATCCGCCAGGAAACTGGTCACCTCACTGACCTCTATCTGATTGACGATAGAAAAGGACTGATCGTAGGTCTCGATAGACGCTGGATCGATGGATGAGGAGAGAATCTCTACCGTGGGGACGGTGACTGTCACAACATGAGTTCCTTCGTCAGCCTGAACTTGAATCTGGCTCACGTTGGTCAGCCCAGCCTTCACCTCGCCCGAATAGGTGATGAGGTAATGAGCGCTGGTCCCCGGCACTTCCATACCGAAGAACTTGGTTCCTTCCTCGGAGTATTTGCCCACCTGAGTAAAAACATACGACTCGGTTGCGAGTTCACCAATATCCGCAAAGGAGTTCTTCACGAGGGTCGTATCCACCGTGACGACAGGGGCAGTCTCCTGCTGCGACGCACCGAAACCAAGCATCGGCCCAATGTTCGCTCCACCAACAAAGCATGCGGCGGCAACGATAACGACCGCACCAGTTGCAAGAATACCCTTCAACCTCATACTGACCCCACTGACAGAAAAAAGAACAGATGGTAAGTGATCTAATTCGCCAATTCTAGGGTAATCATCGAGAGAAGACAAGCCCGCGCGTTAGTCAAGCAATGCCGCAAGCACTCCGTATTCGCGATCAGCACACCAACAGGCACCACCACCACGCCTATGACACACAAAGGCGGGTCCGGCAACTCTCGTTGCCGGACCCGCCCTCACAGCTTCATGCTCAGTACCAGCCCACCGCGTTGGAGTGCGCCCACGCGGAGCAGGGGGTACCGTAGCGGCCCTTAATGTAGCCGATACCCCAGTTGATCTGGGTGATCGGGTTGGTCCGCCAGTCCGCGCCAGCCGAGGCCATCTTGGATCCCGGCAGCGCCTGCGGGATGCCGTAAGCACCCGAGTAGGCGTTCTCGGCGTAAGGGTTCCACTGCGACTCGCGGTTCCACAGGAGGATCAGGCACTGATACTCGCTGTCACCCCACCCCTGAGCCGAGACGATAGGCCTGGCCAGGGAACGCGGATCCTCACCGGAGTAGTTCGTGGGGACGTCACCGACCTCGGCGGCGGCGTCGCCCTTCTTCGATTCGCCCGTGATTTCTGCGATCTCTTCCTTGCTGGAAATCGAGCCGAGCTTCGCGCGGTAGCGCACGGAGGTAGTGCCGTCGGCTTCTTCCTTCTCCTCCAGCGTGGCCTTCGGGTCGATGCCGGCGGCGACAAGGGCGGCCGGGGTGACTTCCTTCGTCCCCTCGCTACGCACCTGAGTCACGGGCTGGGAGGTGGAGTGCTCGGTGATCGGCACGGAGGTCAGGACTCGATCACCATCTTTCTCCTGCCACACCGTCCAGGTGGTCACACCATTCTGGCCGGTCGTGGTCACCTGAGACTCGCCGACGAACATATCGTTGCTGTTCGTCGTGGTCTCACTAAAGGGAATTTCGACTGTCTCGGTGGCCTCGCCGCGGGTCACGCGGCTGACATTGATCGTCAGCTCACCGGTGGTGCCATTTTCGACGGTGACGCGGTCGAGGGCGTGCACGGAGACACCGGCAGACTCAAGGATCGCGCGCGTGTCCTGGCCAGGACGGACCGCGACTTCGCGGGTGGTGCCGTCGGCGCTCACGAAGATGTTACGGGGGCGGGAGACCAGCGGAGTGAGCTCGTCGCGCGACGCAGAGCGGTCGGCGGCAAGGGCCACCGTGGAACCCAGGGGCGCGGCGTCGGCAAGGATACCGTCGGCCGAGGTGGCCGTGGTCCACAGGGTGCGGGTCTCGCCATCAACCGTCACGGTGTACGCGCGTGAGCTGCGCACGACGATGGTGTCGCCCTCGTGCACGGTCTCGGCGAGGCCGGGCTGGACCAGGTCGCCGCTGCCGACGCTCACGTTCGCGACCTCAAGCGCGTCACCGACGGTGTTGCCCCACGCGGTAACCGGGCGGGTCACGCCGTTGACTTCGAGCATGACAGTCGTATGCGAGGATGTGACGCCGAAAGCTGTCAGGCCGAGGACTCCCGCCGAGGCTAGAGCAGCGACGCTGAGAACAACACGCGGAGAGGGCGCGAAAGCGCGCACGTGTCCGCCGACGACATGCAGGGCGCTGGCAGCGGAGGCGCTCAGCGAGTTACTCAGGTGGTGGCTCACAATACTCCCGATTACTCAAAATTGGTTCTGCTGGTCAGCTTAGCGCGAGGACCCCGGCGAACGCTAGAACAGTAGCATTGCCGGGGCTCAAGTCACGTTAGACAAGGCCGAGCTTGTAGGCGCAGCCCCACTGGCCCCAACCGGCGCGCTGCTGGAGCATGCGCGCACGCATGGTCTGTTCCTCCGCCGAGGCGTCGGAGGGCAAGCCGGTGCCGCCCACGGACTGCCATGTCGGCAGGGAGAACTGGTACATGCCATAGTAGCCGTTTCCCGTGTTGGTCGAGGGGTTTCCGCCGGATTCGCACTGGGCAATAGCGGCCCAGATGGCGGCGTCGTCCCCGGAGACGGTGGCCGAGCCGCCGGAAGAGGAGCCGGACGAAGACGAGCCGGATGACGAGGAATCAGACGACGAGGCGGGGGTCTCCTTGGGTTCCTCGGCTTTCTTCTTTTCCTTGGTTCCCTTGGAGACGATGTGGGTCGTCGGCTCGGTGCGGGTCGTGGCCAGGACAGCGGTGACGGTGACGTTACCGTCGATGGTCTCCTGGTAGGACTCGGTCACCTCGGAGCCGGCGACGCCTTCCTGTACGACCTTCTCGGTGCCTTCCTCGGCCTCGGGGTCCTCGCATTCTTCGGTTTCGAAGGGGATCTCAGTCGTCGAGGAGGACTTGCCGCGCACGACGCGGGCCACGCGCACGGTGGTCTCGCCGCCGCTGTTTTCGAGGGTCACGCGATCAATGGGACTGGCATTGACGCCAGCCTTCTCCAGGATCGCGCTCGTGCCCTCGTCGGCGGAGGCAACGACGTCGGTGGTGGTCCCGTCGGCGACGACGTGGACGGTCTCACCGCCCTCACCCAGCGGCATTTCGGCGCGGACGAAGGAGCGGTCGGCCGCCATTGACGAGGTCTGGGCGGGCAGGGCGGACAGGATGCCGGAGACGGTCGAGGCAGTGGACCACGCGACGGTCTGGCTGCCGTCGACGGTCACGTCGTAGGGCGTGGCGGTGCGAACGACGACGGTGTCGCCGTTGGAAACGGTTTGGTCGGCGTCGGGCGCGACGAGGTCATGGTCCCCCACGCTGACACCCGCGGTGTTCAGGGCATCCCCTGCGGTCATGAAGAACCCGGACACGTCACGGCTTACGCCATCCACCTCGATGGTGACGTGGCGGTAGGAGGTTCCAATTGTCGCGGCGGCAGCGCCGGCCACCAGAAGGGTCGTCGCGGTGGCGACGGAGATGACGGTTGTACGGGTAGGCTTAACGCTCACGGGGCTCCAGACCTTGTAGTTTCCGCCTCCGCGGCGCGCCCCGCGCCGCTTGCCACTCGGGGCGGCAGGCTGGCTCGCGTGGGCGTCCGAAAGCGGACTGACACCCCAACCGTAACCAATTTGTTACCGTTTTGCGACCCTTTTGATACACCTCACGCGCGGGGGCGCGCGGCCCGGAAACTGCCACGGCCTCGTTGCTGAGCGGCGTCAAAACTAGCCTGACCGACCGAAAAACTCACCACCAGGAGCCGTAGACAGCCTCAGTATTCGCACGCAGTTGGTCGCACGCAGCGGCTTCGCTGACCCCCCACAGCTCCGCGATGAATCGGACGGTGTGGGCCATGACGTAGGAGGCATTGGGGCAGCCGCGCCATGGGACGGGTGTCAAATAGGGGGCGTCGGTCTCGACGAGGACGAGTTCGCGCGGTAGGACCGCCAGGGCCGCGCGCAGGTCAGAGTTCGCCGGGTAAGTGATGGGGCCGGCGAAGGAGGCGTACCAGCCGTGCTCGGCGAGGCGCTGCGCCATTGCAGCGTCCCCCGAATAGCAGTGGAAGATGATGCGTTGATCCGCGCTCGCGCACTCGCGCAGGATCTCCAGCGTGTCCTCGTGAGCGTCGCGGTCATGGATCTGCAGGGGTAGGCCGGCTCGCTGCGCCATCTCGATGTGCGCGCGGAAGGACTCTTTCTGTGCCTCGCGGCCGCGCTCGGCCGTGCGGAAGTAGTCCAAACCGCTCTCCCCTACCGCGACGACCATCGGGTCGCTCAGATGTTTCTCGACCTCGACCAGCGCTTCAACGAGGGGAACATGATGCTCGCGCACGATGGGAACCAGGCCGTCGGGTGAGGGATCGGCGCAGCCCGCGTGCAGGGCGGCATCGTTGGGGTGGATCGCGAGTGCGACACGCACGCCCTTGTGAACGCGTGCCAGTTCGATCATCGGGTCGAAGTCGGGCAGCTCGCAGGCGCTCGAAATGAACGCGGTGACGCCAACCTCGCGAGCCCGGCCCAGCTGCTCGTCCAGGCTCAGCGCCACGCCCTCGCGCCGGGGAATTTCCCCGACGTGGGTAGGCAGGTGCGTGTGGTTATCCACCACGGGCGCGGCCAGGGGTGCGGGCGTGTCGGGCCAGGGACGAGGCTTACGCGGACTCATGCGGGGCGGGTATCCTTTCGTGGAAACGTGCAGGTGGTGTCAGTGGGTGCGCACGATGCCTCGGGAGATGGCCTCGGCCGCGTCCTCCCCCAGGAGCTGGCGCACGATCTCGAGGCCGAGGTCGATGGAGGTTCCGGCACCGCGGCTGGTCGTGATGAAGCCGTCGACGACGACGGGGTTGTCGTGGACGATGGCGCCTCCGGCGGCGACGGCCTTGACGAAGGCCGGGTTGGCGGTCGCGTGGCGACCGTCGAGCACGCCCAGCTCAGCGAAAATCGAGGGGGCCGCGCAGATCGCGGCCATCGCTTCGCCCTCGTCGGCGCGGCGCAGCACCTCTGCCTGGATCGCGGGCGTGGCCTTCAGGTTTGTGGTGCCGGGAAGGCCACCGGGCAGGAACAAGACGGTGTATGTGGACAGGTCCACGTCCTCGAGCATGAGGTCGGCGACGACGCGGATCCCATGGGAGCTGGTCACGTGGCGCGCGTCAGTCACAGAGATCAGGTCGGCGCGCACGCCAGCGCGGAACAGGATGTCGGCGACGGCCAGGGCTTCGACCGTTTCAAAGCCATCGGCCAGCATAATGGCGACGGTCGCGTCGGTAGCAAGGTTCTCGGGGGTGGGCATGGTTCCTCTTTCCTGGGGCAGTCACGGCGGGCTTACACCCAGGTTAGCGCAGCCGCGCCTACCCCGGGAATGAGCCACGTCCTCGACGCACGAGGGCCGAGGCCGACTCCACTCACTCGGAGCGCAGCGCCTCCACGGGGTCCTGGCGCGAGGCACGCGCCGCCGGGATGATACCGGCGATGACCGTCAGGCCGACGGAGACCGCGACCAGGGCGACGGCCGTAAGCGGCGAGAGCTGGGCAATGTTCTCCACGTTGAACGAAGAGTAGGCGATCGAGTTGGCGAGCGCACACAGCGCGTACGTGACGCCCACGCCGATGGTGCCCGCGAGGAAGCCTTCGATGACGGTTTCGGCGTTGAAGACGCGTGACACGTCACCCTTCGATGCGCCGATGGAGCGCAGGATGCCGATCTCCTTACGGCGCTCGAGGACCGAAATATAGGTGATGATTGAGATCATGATCGAGGAGACCACGAGCGAAATCGACACGAAGGCGATGAGCAGCCACGAGATGATGTCGACGATCTTCGTCACCGAACTCATGAGCGCACCCATGATGTCGGAGTAGGTGATGACCTTGTCGGTGGCACCCGCCGTCTCATTGTCCTTGTTGTAGGTGTCGAGCGCAGCCTTCACCTTGTCCTTGTCCGCGAAAGACTTGGGGTAGATCGATATGTTCGACGGGGAGGCGATGTCCGCCCATCCCAGGTTCCTCAGGTTCGTCTCCAGGGTCGGCACATTCGTGGAAAACATGGTCGCCATGAGGGCCGCGAGGGATTTCTCGTCCACATTGGATTTGAAGGCTTCCGCGAAGGCGTTGGGGTCCATCGAGAACGCGCTCGACATGTCGGTCGCGAACTGATCCATGACCGTGTTCATCTGCGTTCCGATGGTGTCGGAGATCTGCGTCATCATCTGTGTCATGGCGGCTGTCATGGCCTCTTGCATGACCTGTCCAATCGCGGCACCCACGCCCTGCGTGAGGCTCGCACCCAGCTGGGCGGCGATCTGCGTGGAAATCGCGTTCATGACCTGCGTGGAAATGTCGGTGCCGATCTTGGCTAGCGCCGGATCATCCCCGATGGCTTTCATCAGATTGGCGCTGAGTTTGTCGGCGTCCACCACCTGGTCGGAGCCGACCGCCGTTTGAATCTTCTCGAGCACCTTGGGCTGACTGAAGTAGTTGGCGGCCAGGACCGCAAAGTCCGTCGTACCGCCCTCTTCGATCTGCTTCTGCGCGTATTCCTGGAACCCCTGAGCGATCTCGCTGGCCTGAGCGCTCAGGTATTCCCCGGCCCCGTCCTTGACTGCCCCGTCGGCGAGCGCAGATTGGATGATCGTGGGGAAGTCGATGGTAGCAAGTTCGGGGATGTCCTTGCTGAGGTCGCCGAGGTCCAGCTTGGACAGGTCGATACCCATGCCGGACTGTGCGCCCGATTGGCCTGCGAGGTTCGAGAAGTCGATGGTGGACAGGTCGAGGTTCGACAGGTCCAGGCCCGACATGTCGAGGGTGGAGAAGTCGATGCCGGACAGATCCATCCCGGAAAAGTCCATGCCCGACAGGTCCATCTGCATCTTATCGGGGTCGATCTGGAAGGCCGCAGAGAGTTTTGATTCGTCGACTGTGAAGAGAGAGGACATGTCGAAGCCGCTGGACTGGCTCTTTTGGTCGTCTGCCAGTTCTTTGAAGGTCTTGCCGGTGAAAACATCGACGTCGGGCTTGGCACGCTGAGCCTTGACAATCGGGCTGGCGCTAGCTTCCTCGATGATCTGATAGGTCAGGGCGGGGGTGTAGGCGATGCCTTGACGCAGCGCCCCTCCCTTGTTGGAGTTGGGCTTAACGATTCCGGAGATGGTCAGCTCCTGACCGTCGTCCACGAGCTTCTTCATGTAGTCGGCGTCTGAGGAGCGGTCGGTCCATACCTTGTAGGTCTCGTCCCATGTGTACTTGTCGAAGGCGTTGATGCGACGGAAGGTGGTGCTCAGGATCGTGGAGTAGTCGTAGGTCGCGTCGCTGGTCCTCGACTGCGCGCTCGTCTGCGCACCGGACTGGGTTTTGCCGCCGAGTGTGCCCTGGTAGTAGGTTCGCATGAGGTCGTCGAATTCCTTGTGGTCTTTCAGACCCAGGGTGTATTCGAAGAGGTTGGGGATATTGCCGTCCTCGTCGAGGACCAGGACCACCTGGTTCGCACCGCTTGGCCAGGAGCCAGCAACGAGGTCGTACGCGGAGGTGTAGAGCGAGGCCGTGGCGGGCATCTGGTAGAAGGCGTTCGTCTGCATCATCGACCCAAAGGCACCCGAGCCGAAGCCGGCCTCCATCTGTTTCATGGACTGGTCGGGGCTGACTTGAACGGTCGACTTGGATGTGTCGGATTGGAAGATCTGCGGGACCACGTCGTAGTCGTATTCGATGGCGTTGACCATCGTCTCGACGTTCCCGCCATTGTTATCCAGGTAGGTTTTGAGGGAGGCCAGGTCGTTGGTTTTCGCGTCGCGGATCGTGTCGGCAAACGTGCGCATTTGGGAGACGCCGACCTGGCCATCGGGTGCTGGCTTATCTTTCTTGGAGTCCGAGGCTGACGTGGACAGGGCGGCGGTCATGTCGACGCCGCTCTTTTGGATCGTCAGCGGGTAGGACCCGAGCGTCTCCTCCTCCGTCTTCTGAATGTAGGCGTTCGTGCCGTTGGCCAGGGCGAGGATCGCGGCGATCCCAATGATGCCAATAGACCCCGCGAAGGAGGTCATGAGCGTGCGGCCCTTCTTGGTCATCAGGTTGTTGGCCGACAGGGACAGGGCGGTCACAAAGCCCATGGACGTGCGGCGCGCGGGCTTCGCGGCTCGTTGGTCCTCAGCGGTGGGCACGAAGGGATCGGAGTCGGCGACGATGCAGCCGTCGGCCAGCTCGACGATGCGGGTGGCGTACTGGTGGGCTAGCTCGGGGTTGTGCGTGACCATAATGACGAGGCGGTCGCGGGCCACGTCGCGCAACAGGTCCATGACTTGCACGCTGGTTGCGGAGTCGAGGGCACCGGTCGGTTCGTCGGCCAGCAGAATCTCGGGGTCGTTGATGAGGGCGCGCGCGATGGCGACACGCTGCATCTGGCCGCCCGACATCTGCGAGGGCTTCTTGTTGACGTGGTCCTTCAGGCCGACGCGTTCAAGGGCATCGAGGGCGCGCTTGCGGCGCTCGGAGCGGGAGACACCGGACAGGGTGAGGGCCAGCTCGACGTTGGCCAGGACGCTCTGGTGTGGGATCAGGTTGTAGGCTTGGAAGACGAAGCCGATGCGGTTGTTGCGGTAGGCGTCCCAGTCGCGTGCCTTGTAGTCCTTCGTCGAGATGCCGTCGATGACGAGGTCGCCCGCCTGGAAGCGGTCAAGGCCACCGATGACGTTGAGCATCGTTGTCTTGCCCGAGCCGGACTGGCCGAGCACGGCCACGAATTCGTTATCGCGGAACGCCACGGAAACTTTGTTGAGCGCCACCTGCACGAGGCTGGCGGTCTGGTAGGCCTTCACTATTTCTTTCAGCTCAAGCATGCATCATCCTTACCGTTCGTCCCACTGTGCACATACAAGCCTAACCGAGCGAGTTCTGGAGATGATCGGGAATTCTCACGCCTCGGCCCCTGATCGGCCCCCGATTCACCCCTGAGAAACCTCGCCGAAAACCCGGTGTTCCATCGCAAACCCAGCCCCGGCCTCGTCCTTGACGCCTGCTCGAATGTCCGCGTACACGCCACGGGTATCATGAAGCCATGACAGACCTCACCCAGATTCCCGTGCCCAACGACGGGCCGATCGCCAACAAAGTCCTGGAGATCTACGAGCGGTCCTTCCCACCTGAGGAACAGGTCCCCATGTCCGAGCTGCGACGCAGCACCGAGCGCGACGAGGTGTCTTTCCTTGCCTGGATCGACCCGTCCCTCCCCGCAGGCGAGGACGGGGCCGGAAACGTGGTCGCCCTGACCTTCTCTTTCGTCTTCCCCGACCTGTTCTACCTGGGTTTCCTCGCGGTCGACGGGCGCACGCGCAGCGCCGGCTACGGCTCGCGCATCCTGACTCATTTCCGCGAGCGCTACGCGGGCATTCCCCAGCTGCTCGAGATCGAACCCCTCACACGTAAGGCCGCGAACTACCAGCAGCGCATGCGCCGCCTGGCGTTCTACGAGCGCAACGGCTTTACGGTCACGAACATGATTACACACGAGGCCGACCAGACCTACCGGGTCCTGGCGCGGGGCGGTATTGTGACGCCGGAGCGCCTGGAGGAAGCTCTCAACTCCGTGACCGACGATCCGGCCTACGCGTCGCGCGTGACGACAGACTGAGGCCTCGTCTCTGCCTCGCCTCCCGCCGGGCCGCCCCTCCTCGGGTGCGGCCCGGTTTGTCGTGCGCGCGGGCGGCTCTCAGTGCTCGGTGCCGCGGCTGGAGACCAGGAGGATTTCCTCGTTGTCGAGGCGGGCGAGCGCACCCTCGAGGGCTGCCGAGGAGAAGATCCCCTCGTCGCGGGCCTGAAGGAGGGCGGCGCGCTGTGCATGGATGGCCTCAAGCGCCAATTCACGGATCTGGTCGCGCGTGAAGGAACGTTTCACTTCTTCCTCGCTCATATCGACAGTGCTGTGGTCCTCGTCGCCGTCGTCGTGGGCTGCAACGTCAGCCTCGGCTGCAACGACGTCTTCGGCGGGGTCGTCCGCGCGTTCGGGGCACAGCCCATCACGCGTCGCCCCCGCCTGAGCGGCGGCGTCCTGGAAGATGTCCGTGAGGACGCGGTCTACCGCGTGCGCCGTACGCGTTTGCTCACCCCTAGCCTCGTCGGTCAGCGCGTGCCCCAGCCGGGACAGCGTGCGCGAGACGCCCGCGGAGAGCAGAGTTTTGCCATCGACCTCGTGGATCGCCTGCGCGAGAGCTGTATCCACCAGCGCGGAACCCATCACCTTCAGGAGCTTGGCGTGTTCCTCCTCGGAGATATCGCCCGAGGCCATCTGCGGCTTCACGATGCGGATGAGGGCGGGCAGGGTCAGGCCCTGGATGACAAGGGCACCCGCCGCGATGAACAGCGCGATCGAGAGCAGCAGAGCGCGCATCGGAGCGTGCGTCGAGATTGTCTGAGCGGCGGCCAGGGTGATGGCACCACGCATTCCTGCCCAGACGATGACGCTGCCCTCGCGCGGACCCAGCGGCTCGCTGGCGAAATAATCCAGGTCGGAACCACGCATCGCATTGCGGCGTTCGCGACGCTTGAGGCGACGGCGGTAGTGATTGAGTGCGTTCGTCCAGTGCTCCGGGCTCAGGTTACGTGCTTCGAGCATGTCGGCGTCAACCTCGCAGGCCTCGTTCATGCGCTTCTCGAAGCGCTCGATGCGCGTGCTCTCAACCTCGTAGCGGCGCTTGCGGTGGCTGCGGCGATGATCCAGCCAGGCGAGCATGAACGCAATGAAGACGGCGCGAATCACCATGATGAGCGCGCCGAGGGTGACGGCGAGGAAAGCTGCGAAGGCCAGGCCGCCGGAAAACTCGGCGGTCTCCTCGACGATGCCGAAGGCCTGCAGGCCCATCGTCAGGAAAATCCCGCTCTCCAAAACGAGGGTCATGGTCTGCCAGTTCTGCTGGGAGAAACGCCTGTTGTTCGCGGAGATAACAGCCGCGCGACGACTCGAGACAACCAGGCCGGCGACGACGGCGGCGACCAGGCCGGACCCTCCCAGGTGCTCGGCGGGGATCGACGCGATGAAGGGCATCACGAAGGAGAAGACCGTGTCCGCTGAGGGTTCCTTGATGAGGGCGCGCACTCGCACGCCGACCTCGCCGACGACCCAGCCAATCACGGCTGCGATACCGAGCGCGAGGGCAACCTTGCCGATGAGTATGCCCGGGTTGAGGGCGTGTTCATTGGCAGCTAGGCCGGCGCTCATCGCAGCGGAGAGCAGTACGAGTGAGGTTGCGTCGTTGAAGAGTCCCTCGCCTTCGAGCACTGTGATGATCCGATGCGAGACGCCAGAGCGTTTCGCGATCGAGACGGCAACCGCGTCCGTCGGGGACAGGACCGCGCCCAGTGCGACACCCCAGGGCAAGGAGACTGCGGGGACCAGCCAGTTGATGACGAATCCGACCGCGAAAGCGGAGAGGAACACGAGGGGGATCGCGAGCATCGCGACGGCCTGCATCTCACGGCGGAAGTCCATGGTCGGCATACGTACTGCAGCCGAGAACAGCAGCGGCGGTAGCACGATCTCGAGGACGATATGTGGCTCGACCTCGATGGCCCCCACCTGGGGCAGGAAGCCGATCGCCAGACCAACGGCCAGCAGGATCAGAGGCGAGGCGACACGCACCTTGAGCGCGACGAATTGACACGCCACGATGATGAGCATTCCGGCCAGAGCGATAAGAAGGGGATCCACGCACTAATTCTACTCTGATCTTGCTCCTTTGTATTTCTTTCATCTCATCCACGAACGGCCGATCACGGTTATTCAGTGACACCACAAGCGAGCATGCGAGTCATCGCCCCACGGCTGCGCGGCAAAGCCGTCCGTGGCAGGGTGAACCCATGAACCATCTGTTCTCGCCTCGACTACCTGACCTGGCGCTCACCGTGTACGACTCCCCCATCGGGCACCTGACGCTGGCGTCGCGCAGCGGTGCGCTCGTCGGTGTCTGGGCGCGCGGGCAGCGCTTCTTTGGGTGCCCTGTCGGCATTGACGAGGCCGCGACCGCGTCCCTGGAGATCCTGCCCTCCCAGGCTGGCTCGGGGGGAGAATCGCGCGGTGTGACAGGCGAGGATGCGGCCGCACTAATGGCGGCCGTATCCTGGCTCGAACAGTATTTCGCGGGTGAAAACCCGTCCCCCGCTCGTCTTCGTGTGACCCCGGAAGGGACGCATTTCCAGAAGCACGTCTGGGAGGCGATGGCTCGGATCCCCTACGGACACACACGCACCTACTCCCAGATTGCGGCTCAGCTGCGCGAGGCCGGGGTCGCGGCCTCACCCCGCGCGGTCGGCGGGGCCGTTGGCCGCAATCCCCTGCTCATCGTCCGTCCCTGCCACCGCGTGGTGGCCGCTAGCCACATGGGCGGCTACGCAGCCAGGGCCGAGGCCAAAGCCTGGCTGTTCGAGCACGAAGCGGCCACGGCCTCGTCTATCGGCTGACTCAGCCGTTCGCGTGCGCAGAGGCAGCCGACTCGGTGGCCACGGCCTCGCCCCTATGAGGCGCGACCAGATCAGAGGGCGACGCGTTCGCCTTCCGGTCAACGATGTCTTTGGCGAGCGTGCTCGCATCGCGGCGCAGCTGCTTGCTATCGACGACAGACGCGCGGGACAGCTCGCGAACCTTTTCGCGATGCTCGTCCGTGTACTCCAAGTGATCGTCGTGCTTGTGGACGAGGAGGCGGATCAGCTTACGGCGCAGGTTTTCCTCATGCGACACGCCAGCGCGCTCACGCAGCCAACCGGCGGCCAGAACCACGAGGAGCGCGACTCCCAGCCATCCGATGATCGGATACATGCCGCCGATCAGCTTCTTGAAGCCCATGAGCGACGCCGCGTATCCGAGCGCCACGACGCCCACCAGCACGATGCGCATACGTTTTGTCGAGCCACCCGAGAAACGGCGCGCCGTCGCGAAGAACAAGGAGAACACCGTGTTGTAGATGAGCGCGAAGATGATGAGCGTGTAGACGAACGCAAACCACGGGTGGATCGTGCGCGCAATCTCGAGTGCCGGGACATTCACGTCCCAGATTCGATCCATGTTCAGGTAGAGGGCCAGAGCGTCGCCGCCGATCACCAGGGCGATGATCGTGCCGCCAATGCGTCCGGCGAGGCGAGCCTCACCAATGCGCAGCACCGAGCCGCCCAGCACGAAGGCCATGCCGATACCGTTGACGACACACAGAGCGAAGTAGTTGATCGTCGAGAACCACAGGTTCGGCAGGGCCGGAGTGACCTGGGTAGCGGTCGCATTGAGTTCGGCCATGCTCGGGTGCGGGGTCACCAGCGAGTAGATGACGAGAACGATGATCGCGATGACGATCATCGGGGTGAAGACGCCGATGACCTCCATGATCCGATCAAAATCCAGGAATGCAGTGAGGATCACGAGGCCGGAACACACCGCGCTGCCCGCCCACGCGGGCAATCCGAATTGCTGTTCGAGGTTCGCACCTGCGCCCGCGAGCATCACGAAGCCCATCGCGAAGCCAGAAAAAACGAGCACCACGTCGATGACGCGGCGCACGACGGGGTGAGTGATGCGTTCGAACACGTCATCGTGGTGGCCCGAGCGAAAGTAGGAACCCAGCTGCAGGGCGACGACACCGAAGATGATGTTGAGGACTCCCAGTGCGGCGATTCCAATCAGGCCGGGAGCACCAAAAGACAGGAAGTATTGGAGCAGATCCTGGCCGCTGGCCAGGCCAGCGCCGACGATGACTCCCACATACGCAAAGGCAACAGAGACATACTTTTTTGACATGGCGGCCCTTCCGATCGCAAACATGTTCCGAGGGACAGCTCAGTCCCTCGGCGGGCGCTCGTTTGTCTGCGCCTGCCGCCATTCTATACAGAATTACTTACAAACAATTAAAGGTATCCTTACTTAACCTTGTCCAAACGGGACTAAATGCCTAACACTCAACCTAATCCCACGAAAACGGCGCTTTGAGATCTTCATCTCAGTCGAGGTTGCAGGAACCTACCTGCCCCGATCCACGAGCGTCGAAGCCCCCTCACAGACAGAGAGGCCCACCCATGACGCATCACGGGTGAGCCTCGAGACTGGCGATAACTAGGTGGTCGCCTGCCCGCCCCCGAGAGCTTCTTCCACCAGGGTCTCGTCAACCGGCAGCTCGGCGCGGGCATAGGCAGCCGCGTCATCCTGCGTATCCGCGATCTCTTCCGCGATCACGCTGGCGTCGCGTCGCAGTTCCACGCCATCCACGACGGACGCACGAGCAAGGTGACGGGCCGCCAAGCGATCCTCATCCTTGAACTCCAGGTCATCCGCATGCTTGCGCACAAGTACGCGAATGAGCTTGCGGCGCAGATTTTCCTCACGCGACACTGCTGAACGCTCACGTAGCCAGCCGACCGACAGGATCACCAGGAGCGCAACCCCCAGCCAGCCGATGATCGGATACATGACGCCGATCAACTTCTTGAAACCCATAAACGAGGCCGCATACCCCACCGCAACAACCGCGATAAGAACCACACGCATGCGCGACGTCGAGCCGCCCGAGAAGCGACGCGCCGTCGAATAAAACAGCGAGAAGGCAGTGTTGTAGATGAGCGCGAAAATGACGAGCGTGTAGACGAAGGCGAAGGCCGGGTGAATCGAGCGAGCAATCTCAAGGGCAGGAACATCGAAGTCCCAGATGCAATCAACGTTCAGATAGAGAGCCAACGCGTCCGCGCCGAGAACCAGGGCGATGAGAACGCCGCCGATGTGACCGGCACGGCGCGCTTCACCGATACGTAGAATCGAACCTCCAAGGACAAAAGCCATGGCAATGCCCCCAACGACACACAGCGCAAAATAGTTAATTGTCGAGAAGAAGAGGTTAGGCAGCGCTGGAGGCACGTTGTGAGCAGCAGCATCGAGTTCGACAATACTCGCGTGCGGCGTCGCGAGCGAGTAGATCGTGAGTACGGCGATCGCAACCATGATGATGGGCGTAAAGACGCCGATCACCTTCATGATCCGGTCGAAATTAAGGAAAGCCGTAAAGATCACGAGTCCCGCACACAGCGCACTCCCCGCCCATGCGGGCAAGCCGAATTGCTGCTCAAGGTTCGCGCCCGCGCCCGCGAGCATCACGAAGCCCATCGTAAAAGCTGAGAAGACGAGGACCACGTCAATAATGCGCCGCAACGCCGGATGAGTAATGCGCTCGAAGACCTCGTCATGGTTGTCAGAACGGTAGTACGAGCCGAGCTGGAGCGCAACGGCCCCAAAGACGACATTGAGAGCGCCCAGGGCCGCGACACCGATCAAGCCTTTTGCGCCGTAAGAGAGGAAGTACTGGAGCAGATCCTGGCCGCTGGCCAGGCCCGCACCGACGATGACTCCCACGTAGGCAAAGGCGGCGGAGAGGTATTTCTTGGACACGGGATCCTTCCGATTGTGAACATTTACCGGGGCCTCGTTCCACGGTAGACGCTCGGCTGGGAGCGCAGCACATCCGCGTGACCTTGTTCACACTTAGGAAGGCTCATTCAGACACAGATGTGTACACAGTGTACTAAAATGACACTATGAACACACTTGCCGCGACCCTATCGACTCGCGAGCTGCGCGCGAACCTCTCCGACATCCTCGGGCGAGCTTCCTACGGCGGCGAACGAATTGGCGTGACGAAGAACGGCCGTCTCACTGCGATCGTGATCGGCATCGACGACTTATTGGCCCTGGAAGAACTCGAGGACGAGCGCGCGACACACCGCCGCAAGGCCTATCGCTCGTAGCGTTACTTGCCTTCGAGGAGCTGGATCGACGGGCGCGGCGCCTGCATCGAATTGATCGGCGCGTCCGGATCGGCGTAGCCGAGGGCGAAGCCGGTGATGAACTTGTAGCCTTCGGGGATCTCGAACTCCTCATCGACGGGCGCGCGCCAGGTGGCCAGGATGCCGACCGGGCACGAGTCGATGCCGCGCGACTTGGCGGACAGGAACAGGGTCTGAAGCATGAGGCCAGCGTCCATCGCGCTCCAGGGCAGCATGTCCTCGTGAACGAAGACAAAACCCATGACGGGCGCATCGAATGCCGTGACATTGCGACGGTTGACGCGGTTACGCCCCTCAATGTCGGCGCGCTCCACGCCGTAGGTGCCATACAGGAGCTTCGCGACCTCGATCTGGGCGGGACGCAGCTCGTCGGGATAGCGCTTGCGCACCGGGTAATCACCATCCGGGACGGGAATCTCCACGTCGGGGTCGATGGCCTTGCGGGCGTGGGCCTCGATCTCCTCGTCAAACAGCTTCCCGAAGCGCTCGCGCAGGCGCTGGGCGCGCGCACCGGACGCGATCGCGACGCGGAAAGCGCGTGTGTTCGACCAGGACGGCGCCGTCGTCGCGTCAGCGAGGATCGCGTCGATAACGCCAGCGGGCATCTCGCGATCCGTGAAGGCGCGGGTCGAGCGACGGGAGGCGGCCAGGGCAGAAAATTCGTTCTTCTCTTCGTTGAGTGTCATGCACCCAGCCTAGCCCGGCCAGACGCCCCCGATCCACCCGGCCCGCCCACCGGACGGCCGTCGTTCTGCCAGCTAGTGATCCCCATAGTGCGTGCGGCATGAAATGATCTCGACTCGATCATCGCGCACGCGATAAACAAGACGGTTCGCCGCATCGATGCGGCGCGACCACCACCCTGAGTAACGCCCTTTCAACGGTTCAGCCTTACCAATTCCAGCACCTTGCCCATTCCTGGCAATATCACGCAGTAGTGCGTTGATGCGCTTCAAAGTCTTTCGATCCTGGGTTTGCCACCACAAGTAGTCCTCCCAGGCCTCAGAGGCCCAGACGAGGTCACGCATCCTCGATCAGCCCTCGGACCATACCCCGCCCGGCCTCCAGCTCCGCGATACCGCGGTCAAGGTGAGCGAGATTTGCGCGCGAGTAGAAGCTATCAACCTCCACGACGAAGGGAATCCGCTGCTCCCGCGCCACCTTCTTCGCAAAGATCGTGAAAGCAGCATTCATGGAGAGTCCCATTTCCTTGCAGGCACGCTCCATCGCAGCCTTATCCTCAGCATCGAGCCGAACGGTCACCATCGCAGTTGCCATGCAACACCTCCACAACAGCGTACTAATAGCAATATATTATCAGACTGACAGCACACTGATGGCTTCAACGGCGCACTCCACCCGGGGAACACAGAAGCACCGTCCTTACCAGGCCAGGGCTTCCTCGAAGGCAACCACGTCTTCCTCCGGGGTTGCCCAGGAGGTGCCGATGCGGGCGAGGTAACGGCCATCAGGCAGAGTCTCCCAGATGCCGTACCTTACCTTGTCCGAAAGACGCCCATGTCCAGCCTGATCGAGAGCCACGAATGTCAGGTTCGTCGGCGATTCCATGGTGACGACGTAGCCCGCACGCTTGAGGGCCGCGCGAATGCGGGCGGTCGCCTCGACGGCAGGCTTGCCGATCGTCAGGTAGAGACCATCTTCGAAAAGTGCCTCGAACTGCACGCCCAAGAGACGCCCCTTCGCCATGAGCGCACCGTGCTGCTTCATATGGGTGACGAACTGGCGGATCGACCCGCGCTCGGGGATCACCACTGCCTCGCCGAAGAGCGTGCCACACTTGGTGCCGCCGATGTAGAACACGTCGGTCAGGCGCGCCAGATCGGCCAGCGTCACGTCGTTGGCGGGCGAGGCCAGCGCGTAGGCGAGGCGCGCGCCGTCGACGAAGAGCTTGAGGTCACGCTCGCGACACACGGCGGAGAGCTCCTCGAGCTCCTGCAGGGAGTAGAGGGTGCCGTACTCGGTGGGCTGCGAAATATAGACGAGGGCGGGGGCGATCATGTGGTCGCGCGCGCCGTCGCCCTCCCACGCCGAACAGATGCGTTCGACGTCGGCGGCGTTGATCTTGCCGTCCACGGCGGGGGTGTCGAGGATCTTGTGACCACCGCGCTCGACAATGCCGGCCTCATGCATGTTGATGTGGCCGGTGTTGGGCGCGATGACCCCCTGCCAGGGCAGGAGGATCGCGTCGATGACGGTCGCGTTCGTCTGCGTGCCGCCGACCAGGAAGTACACGTCAGCGTCGGGGGCTTGGCAGGCCTCGCGGATCAGGTCGCGGGCGCGCTCGCAGTGCTCGTCGGTGCCGTAGCCGCTCGACTGTTCCATGTTGGTGGCGACGAGGGCGTCGAGCACCCGGGCGTGCGCGCCTTCCTGGTAGTCACTGGAGAAGTTCGGCAGCGTCTGGGAAGAATTCACGCGGCCATTATTCCACGCGCTTGGCCAGATGATTCCCGTTTCCTCGTGAAGATCTTTTCTCGCTGGAACTGAAGGACTATCCTGACTGTCGCCAGGCGATGCCGCCAGGCTTCCCGATACGAAAGTGAGGGCATCGCATGATGCCAACCACGCACGGA
>ERZ772920.534-NODE-534-length-21503-cov-3.798023_pt1 | contig 21503 bp, 19 predicted proteins | sample MGYA00511469_ERZ772920 | MGnify/ENA primary metagenome ERZ772920 (study PRJEB29015, sample SAMEA2738069) | human oral metagenome | biome: human oral; feature: human-associated habitat; material: saliva | place: China | collected 2216 ... | reverse complement strand
CTGTATTTTCAACAGATGAGAGCTCAGGAATTAAGATTCGAAATAACCTTTTTTCGACGAAGAGTAATAATTTAGTAATGGCAGCTAAACTTTGTATACACCCCCTTGTAAACAAAGATATTACTTAACTCCCCTTGTTAAGATTAAGAGATCCCAATAAGATTCCTGAGTTCTCACCTGTTGAAAATTGTTTTAGACAATTACAACCAGGTAGAATTCTCTTTTGAGAGGGTACTTTGGGGTTCAACTTCAAAGTACCAAATAAATCTTGAGGTAAGATACGTTAAGAGGGTATATCGGACTTTGGTTGGTGCTTACCTCATTTATAATATGTCTATATGGTGTAGTGGTGGAGAGCCAGTCGGCATTCGGTGGTTCTCCGTTATTACACCATATGTCCTCTTAGGAGGACTTAGAGAGCGAGTTAACTTTGGAATAATAAGTACAGTAGGCTTTAAAGTATCTAATGGGTAGGTTTTAAAGTAATGTTATACTCTCTAAGGTTGAAAAGTTTGGCTGGGTATGGCTTTTGTGGTAGTTGAGTGGGGGCTTGCCTAAAACTCACAAACCAGGCAACCATACTCGGCTAAACTCTCGTAAAATGGTTAAAGCATTTGAAGATGTGTAGATGTAAGTTGGAAACTTAGAACACTCAGAACACTCAGAAAAAGAAAGGAAAAAAGAAAAATGCTAAAGAAACTTAAAGCAAAAGAATTCACAGCAGACCAGATGTCTGCACTACAGGAAAGTGCAGAAAAGCAGGAAATCAGCAGAAGAGCTCCTAAGTCAACAGACCCAGTGAACTTCCCAGTATTTGATATTCCAGTTGGAAAGAAGGTAATGGTATATGTTCCTAACCACACTGTTGCAGATGGAGATAAGGTAGAGCTTAGAATGGATAAGCCACTAATCCACGCAGTGCAGGATGGAAACCGATTCCTAAACTTCAGATGTATTTCAGGTCTACCAGAAGAAGCTGGTTACTCAGGAATGTGTCCTCTTTGCGAGGGTACGTCAGAGCCTTGGGATTTGGCTAAGGAGCAGATTAGAGAGGCTTGCTCAAGAGCTGGTCTTTCAATGGACGATTCAGAAGATAAGTCTGTAAAGGCTATCAAGTCTGAATATTACGGCAACAGAGTTATTAAGGAAGCTCAGAGAAAGTACACATTCCCAATCGTAGTTATCGAAACAGTTAACGACGAGGGTAAGACTCCAGTTATTGAAGACGGTAAGCTGAAGTACAAGGTAATGTGGTACACAATCGGTGAACAGGCTTATGAAGATAAGTGGATTGCAGTCCTAGAGGGTATGGAAGATGAACCATCACATCCAGGTGGACATATCTTTATCCTAAACTATCAGTATACACCAAAGACTGGTGAACAGAATGCAAGAGATGCAGCTAGAAACCTTAAGGTTATTCCTAAGAATGTTAAGGGATTCGAGAAGATTGCTCCAATGCTAGATAAGGCTACTGAAGATTGGACTCCAGCAAAGGCTCAGCAGACTGTAATTATGAACCAGTTCTATGAGGAAGCTGACCTTGAAGAGGTTACTAACACTCTTCTACAGCCTACAAGAGACCTACTCGCTGTCTACAAGGCTAAGGCAAGTGGTCTTGGTGCAGAAGCTATCGAATCAGGTTTCGAGATGAAGGCTCTTCCAGAGGAAGAAGAGAACATCGAACTGCCTACATTGGAGACAGATTCGGATTTCTAAATTAGTAGATTAGGCAGGTGCGTAGCAACTAAATAAGTTGCAAGGGTATGGATTAAATAAATGATTGAGTTGAGAGCCCTTACTTGAAAGAGTAAGGGCTTTTTATTAAAAAAGAATGCGGAGAGAGAAGATAGTATGGCATACAGTAAGATAACATCGGTCGAAATAAAGAATTTTATGGGGTACGAGAGTGGTAAAATTCAATTCGATGAGAGTGGTGTAATAAATATCAAAGGCTATAACGACTCAGGTAAATCTGCGATGCTGACAGCTTGTGCAGTTGCAATGATGGATGCCTATAAGCAGAAACAAGCTAAGTTCATCCGTTTTGGAGAGGATTACTTTGGAATAGTAGTATCTTTCGATGATGGGGTACAGCTTGTTAGACAGAAGTATAAAAATGGTAATTCACTATGGGAGCTTAGAGAGCATGGAGATGTGCTTTACACAAATAAAGCTGGAAGTAGGTTAACTAAGGTAAATGGTGTTCCTGAACCAATAAGGGATTATTTGGGGTTATGTGAGCTTGAGGAAGATGGTTCATATTTAAATTTTCAGTCCAATAAAGACCCTCTGCTACTTGTTCAGACTACGGGAAGTGATAACTACAGGGTTCTTCACGAGGTTCTAAAGGCTGAAGAGATTTATAGAGCCAATGCTATGATTAACTCAGATAGAAATCAAATCAATGGAGAGATTTCGAAAACTGAGGGTAGGATTATGGCTATTGAAGAAGAACTTGAGGCTTATAAAGGCATTGATGCTGAGTTAATAGCTCTAATGGCTCAAAAAGATAGCGAGTCAGATAAAGTAATTGAGGCTGGAAGTTTAATAAAAGATGTAGTCACTTCAGGAAGGTCTGTGATGACCTGTGTGGATATACCAGAGGTCGGTGAAATAGATGTAACTAACTTGGAGAGTGTTGCGAAGCTTTTGGGTATGGCATCTGAGATTTGCGAGATGAAGACTGCACCAGAAGTTTCAGAGATAGGTTCCATTGACTCTCTAAAGCTGGTAGAATTTATAAAGAAGGAAGCTAAAGAGCTTGGTGAAATTGCTGACATTCCAAAGGTAAATGAGTTGGATTGTGAGGATTTGGTTGCTCTTGGTGGTGTAATTAAGACTTTAGCCGATATTAATGGTAGAAGCAAGGAAATTAAAGCTATGAAGCTTGAAGAAAACTCCCTTAACAAGGAGTTATCTGCCCTTGTTGAAGAGAGTGGAATAGATTATAGAATCTGCGACAATTGTGGAACAGTTGTTGTGGTATAGAGTAGCGGTAGCGGAGTGAATGGAGAAATACACATATACAACGAATAGGGGTATGTTATAATGGCAATAGAAAAGATAAAAGGTGGTAAGGTTCTTATCTTTGGAGACTTGCATCTAACAAGTGCCTTTGAAGGACAACATAAAGACTACACCCGAGAATGTTACGAGATTATGGACGAGATAACTAAAAAGGTTGATGATGCTGGTGCAAGTGCAGTAATATTCCTCGGAGATTTGATTGGTAGGACTGAAACCAACTTGAAAGACAGGCAATTCTTGATGAGGGTAATGCTATTCTTGAAGAGGTTGAATGTAAAGACAGGTGGTAAAGTCTATTCTGTAAAGGGTAATCATGATTTTGGTGCTTTTTCAGATTTTGATATGATGTGTGGTCTTGGGTATTTGAAGAATGTTAATGAGGTTGATTACCTAAATGACAGTGGGGAGCTTGAAGTTCGTTTCCACCTTGTAAATTACGGTGATGAGAAGAGAGAGCTTAAGTTTCCTAAGACTGAGAAGGGTGCAGTAAGTAATGTAGTTTTAGCTCATGCAGACTTCCACATTGAGGGTACGGCTGATTGGTATCTACCTACAGCCCAGAGACTTGACCTCGACAGGATGAAGAACTTTAGAGGTGTTGACTTAGTGATTTGTGGTCATATACACCACCCAAGTCAGGAAATTTTGTATGGGGCTGAGGGTGTTGGTTTGTTTTATGTAGGTTCTCCAACTCGTTCTGTTGAGAGGATTGAGGATTGTTGGGTTGTTTCTTTCGAATATGTGAGTAGTGATAGCTCAACAGAGTATAAAGCTGAGCCTTTTGGTTTGAGACCTGTAAGTGAAGTTTTTTACCCAAAGGAAGCATTTGACATCACTGGAATGTCTGAAGAAGAAATTGAAGCCTTAGAAGAACAGGAGAGAAGGCTACAGCGTTTAGAAGATATTGTCAGTGAAATTATTGAGGGTAGGCTTACAACGGGGGATATTTTTGCTCAGGTTAGGGCAGTACCTGTTGTTGAAGATAGAATAAAAGATATCGCTTGTGATTACTTAAGAAAAGCTATAGATGAGTAGAGAGGGTTAAAAATGGAACAGGAAAAGTTAATTGAAAGGGTATCCCTGCTAAACAAGAAAATCAAGAAAATCAATATGGAGAGAGTTGTTATTGAGAGTAAAAGGGAGTTGCTTGTTGAGACATTGAACAAGCAAGTTGCTGAGTACAAGAAGAAAACGGGAATAAACTTGGCTGGCAAGAGTGTCAAGGAGATTTATTCTAAGGCTACTGCCGAGTACAATAAGTTGTACGAGGAAATCAATGCTGAATACGAGACACAGAGGAAAGTTGTTGATTGTATTGAGAGTGGAGATATTGATGAAGCAAAAAGGCTCTTGGGTATGGATGTAGATGTAGAGTCAGAGGCTGAGGAAGAGACTGAATCAGTGGAAGAAGCAATTGAGGGGTTGAAAGTTGGAGATGACTTTGAACTTGAGGTTGAAGATTCTGAGGAAGAGGAATCTGAGGACCTTGAGGATTATGAAGAAGAGACTCTTGAGGAAGAGGATTCCGAGGAAGAAGATTCTGAGGAAGAAGATGAAGACGAGGCAGCCGAGGTAGAAGACGGATTTGCTGATTTGGAGATTGAGGAGATCGACTTGGATGACCTTAGCGTAGAGCCAGAGGAAGTTGAGGTCAAGGAAGAGCCAAAGAAGGCAAAGAAAACAAAGAAGGGTATGGATAATCCTTTTGATAAGACTGACGACATCTTCGACTTTGTTGAAAAAGCCGAGAAGAAGGCTGGAGCGAAAAAGGTTGATGAGAAGAAGACTGAAGAGAAGAAGGCTGGAGATACTGATAAGGTGAAAGCTGAGAAAAAATCTAAAGCTGAACCAAAGAAGGTTGAAGAGGGTGTTGAAAGCCTAGCAGATTTCTTTGAAGATGACGATGAAATTTTAGATTTCGCAGATGGTATTGATGGTCTAAGTTTAGACTTTAACTAAAGGGTATGGGTTAAAATATGAAGGTAAAAGTAAAATTTCAGGAATTGGTAAAAGCATTGGGGTACGTTAATTCTGTCCTCTCAGATAAAGCTTTAGACGATAAAATGAAGAACATCATTTTTCTCGTCAATAAAGATAAAGTCGAGATAGTAGGAACAAGTTCACTAATCTTTTCAAGGACTTTGTTGGAAGAGGTAGAAGTTGAAGATGTTGAAGAAGAGTGGTCATTCCAGCTGAAAGCAAGTGACTTGAACGGCTTGGTAAGTTCATTTACAAACCTTTACAAAACTCATGTAGATGAGATTGAGTTGATGGAAGAGGGTGTAAAAATTAAAGCTGTTGTTCATGAAATTGCTAATGAGGAAAAAGACAACTCGTTAAACAATGACATTAAGTACCTATTTGACAGCTCTAAGATTGGTAAAAACACTTTCAATGAGATACACTCAGAATTCCCAGATGATTGTGAATGTTTAAAGAGTGGAGAGCTACTTGTGTATATAGACAGCCTAATGCCTTTGATGACAGGTGGTGCAAGTGGTGGTGTTGCAAGTAAACTTTACTTTGCAGAAGACTATGTATTTGTGCTGAGTAGTGCTACAGCAGCATTTTTCAGAAATATGTTGCCTGAAGACGTACTATCCGATGTAACTTTGGGTATGTCATCAGTATCGTTCCTGAAGAGGATGGCTGATGCGAGCGAGATGATTGAAATCTGTAAAACAGAAAACTTTGTTTGTGCAAGGACAGGAAATACAGTTGCTTTCATCAAGTATAAGCCAGTAAACATAAAATATAAGATTTATGTTGAGAAGCTTGCTAAGGATAAGGGTGTAGTTCTTGATAGATTATACCTAAAGGACGTCCTAAAAAGGCTGGGTACGGTTTCACCAGATTGCATTGTTGAGATTACTGAAGATGGTGAAATGCTTTTAAACAATGGAAGTATTGACCAGACGCTACCTTTGGTAAGTGAGAAGGAAGCAAAGGATGTTAAGTTCAAGATGTCAGTTCCTGTATTTGAGAAGTCTATTCTTGGAATAGACAGCATCTCAGATGAGAATGTATTCTTGTACTTTGTTCCTCGAAACAAGATTGGTTACACTCTATACCTTATGGATAAAACAAACACTTGGCTATCAAATACTCAGGTAAGAAGGGCTTAGTAGGAGATTAAAATGGGAATATATTCAAGAGAACTGGGTATGCTTACAGTTCACAGTAAAAAGAAAGCAAGTCTAGAGGCAAAATTAGCCTCTGAAAGACAACAGCTTTTGGAAAATCAGAAGATATATGTAGACCTTTTACAGGCTCAACAGTTGCTTACAACAGTAAGTGACGATAATACTGAATCAACTTTAACATTTATCACAAGTGTCATTAACAAGGCTCTTGCTGAAGTATTTAAGGGTGATGCAAGAAAGATTGAGCTGAAGAAGAAACTGTATGCTGGAAACAAACCTCACATTAATATTGAGTTAACAAACTCAGAGGGAAATACAATAGACTTGGCTATGCAGTCAGGAACGGGGTTACAGCAGATAGTATCGGTTCTCTTTACAATATGTTTGATTGAGATTCGAAAAGGTCGAAGATTCCTAATTCTTGATGAAAAACTTTCAGGTTTGCATAAGAGTGCTAAAAGAATAATGAGTGAAATTCTTCAGATATTTACTGAGGGTGGTTTTCAGTTCATCTTTGTTGAGTACTCATTAAATGATTTTGGTAAGATATACAATGTAGAGAAGCCAGGAATGGTGTCTAAAATCTATGACCTAGAGGGTGAGGATTACGACGATACAAGCGTATTCTTATTCTCTGAGGGTAAGGATTTGGGTTTTGAGCTCGAGGATGAGGAATAGGTTCTTGAAAACAGTGAGATGGAAGAGGTTCTGAAGAACCTCTTTTATTATGTGTTGAATTAAATTCCCTTGTTTTGGGTGTAAATAGAGGAGGTTTACAGAATGGCAGAACTTTATAGTGTTGTAGGTAAGGCTATTGGTAGAGGTGTTAAGGCTGAGGACTTCTCGCCTAACAATATAAAAGCACTTGTGATAAATGAGGGGTATGTTATGTGCATAAGGCACGTTAACAGCCCTAAAATATATCCTGTAGATGAAATGAAGGCAATTGAAGAAATAAGAAAGGGTACGGGTTCATCGGGTAACTTGAACAACCTTTTTGAAGGTGAGAGAGTGTTGAGTTGCTTGGAGGAGATTTATGTTTCTCCTGTTATAAATGAAAACAAACAGTTCTTTGATTTGGAGAGATTTGCAAATCAGGTGAGCAGTGTTAGCCGATTAAGAAGAATAGGTGTCTGCTCAGTAGATTATCAGTTGGCTAGAAGAAATGAGTTTATTCAGGCACTAAACGAGTTTTTCATCAACAAGTGGTCTTATGATGTGTTAATAAGTGATTTATTTAACTCTACTTGGGGAGACGGCTTAGTTAAGTATGTTGAAATTGACAATCCAGACTGGTATCGAAAGTACAACCTGAGACCTAACATATATAAGAAAGACGCAGATAAGGGTCAACTAGCCCAGTGGTTTAAGAAAGCTGAAAAGTCTATAATGGAAGGAGAATCAAGTAGAGTGTTTAGACTCGACTGTGAGATTGCCAACAATTTTATGGACAAAGTAAAGAATGTAATGGGTACGGATTGCGTTAAGATGGCTTTAGCACGAATGAAGAGTAGGTGTGCAAAGATAGGTGTTCCACCTTATTTGATTGGAGATGCTGGTAATCCGTTCAAGTCCTTGTCAACAGACGGAAAAGTATTGAGTGTTGAGGAGTATAACAATCAACTTAAAAATGGAGAACTAACTTTGATACCTGTTGTATGGCAATATTGTCAGGCAGTGCTTGGTTCTTTACCAAGGGACCTTAAATTGGCTTGGATGTTGATTGGTGGGAATGAGTTTAAAGTCGGACCAGATGTAGGAAGTTTGAATAAAAACGAGTGGTTTATGTTTTTAAAATCATTTGAGATGGTGTTAGATAGCTTACCTAATAAGGTAAGAGAGAACTTATGGAAAAAGGTGAACTAAAATGAGAGATTGGAAACAAGAAGTAGTTGAAAAAGGTCTTAATTGGGCTGAGGTACAGGTTCATTATTCTTCAATGCTTGTTATCGAGAGATTTTCAAAAGGTGAGAATGAATTAGATGGCAAGAAAGTTTGGATAGATGATGAGGGGTATTATGAAGACATATTGGCTCAAGCAGTAGAGATAGAAGAAGCTAAGGCATCAGGAAGACCAGCTCAGGTTGAAAGCGATAGGGTACAGAAGTATGTCGAAATGGTAACAGGTAAGCCCGTTGTGATGGGCAGGCTAGAAAGCTCTGTTGGCGATGTCTTTGATGAGGTTTTAGATGACTTAGAAGGCGATGGAGATGGCTGGGATGATTGGGATTCCGAGGATTCAGAGGGTAGTGAGGAGCTGGAAGATTCAGAAGGAGCTACTGGAGAGCTTGAAGTTACAGGAGAGCTTGAAGTTGAAGAAGATGAGCCAGAGGAGACTTCAGGAGTTGATAAAGAAAAACTTGAGAAAATCAGCAAATACTATCAAAGGCAGATAGCACAAGCAGTTAATGAACTTGAGAAGAAATGTGCAGGAATGTACGAGTCAGGGTATGAAGTCCTGAAACCAGTGGGTATGGTTTCTTCTGAGGGGCTTATAAGCTTGTCAGGAAGTGAGAAAATAGTAAAAGAGTTTGATTCTGCAATACAAACAATTTACCGCATATTAAGAGATAAAATCGGTTTCGTTGAGATGGTTGAAAGGTCTAACAGTAAAATCGCAGAGAGGGTATATTTCGAATATACTTCAGGAGAGAGAAAATTACTTTACTTCCCTAATAAACACCTTGAATTTGCCTTTGGAAGAGTGAAACCTGATGGAGATATGCAGGAGAGTTTGAAGACATTCCCTAAGCATTCTAAGAGTGCTAACTGGTCTGAATATGCTAAGAGTGAAGTACAGGGCAGTTTAAAAAATGTGTTCACATGCTCTATTCTTAAGTTTGCAGATGGCAGGTCTAATGATGGAATAGAACTCTTTTCAGAGCAGATGGATTTGGAAGTTGCTGAATATGTTGAATATTTGAAGAGATGTTTGGCTTTTTCAATGCTTATGGTAATTTATAAAACTACTGATGACGGAGGTATTGACTCGTTTAAGCTGAGGGTATGTGATACTAATGGGGCTTTAGGAAGTTCGAACATCGTTAATGAACTACTTGAAAAAGCCTTTGCAGGTGGTACTGGAAAGGACCCATTCTCTTATAAACCTCGTATTGATTTTGAAACAGGTGTTAAAGAGTATGCTCATGAGTTCGACCACTCTGCAGCTCAGGGTATGCCATTATTTGCATATAAGGCTTACTTAGCCCTTAAAGAACAGGGTATGCAATTAGATATAAATACTCTTATCTTGGGTATGCTGGAAGATGGCACTATTTTAAGAAATGGTAAAGACGAGTTCAATTTGGCTAAAACATTATTACATTTTATCAATGCTGGTTCAAGAGCTGGTAAAGGTGTAATGACTTTAAATATCTTGATGGCAATATTGGCTAGTGGTATCCCTCTATTCTATTTGGATAGAAAGCCAGATATGGCATCGATACTAAAACAGCTATTCCCAGAAATGTTTATCGTCAATGGTGCAAGTTTAAATCAGGCTGATGATAAGTACAATCAATTCATTGGAATAAACAGTCAAGTTGATTGGAGCAAAGTACCTGATTATGTTGGAGAGGTCTTTGGTACGAAGAAGACTTGGGAAGAGATGGGAGACTTGTTCTATTGCAGGGCTTTGAAGCTAATTTGTGGTATTATACTAGCAAGGGCTAAAGGGTACGCTATGAGTGAACTCGGTGGTGATAAAGGCATATGCGTTGTAGTAGACGAATTTACTAACTTCCAAGATAATTTCTCAGCTTTGTTGAAGAAGGCTCACGATTTAATGGCACCAATCACTTATGAAGCTGATATGGTTAAACTTCACGAGAGCAACATGCAGAAATCTGAGAAGATACAGTTTGAGGCTAAGTGTAAAACCTCTTATAACGAAGCTACAATGTATGCAACAGCTTGGGTCAAGTCACTAGCTAAAGATTTAGAATTGGTAGAGACAATGAGAAATGCGGGCTTTGCAGAAGCAGAAGTGGGTATGTCTAACATCTTCATAATAGGTCAGAATATCGAGAGAGGACCTATACAAAGAGGTAAGCTAACCATTTTAAGTAGTGATGGTACTGGTTCTGCAAGATATGGTAGAGCAGGTTTAACGGGCACTCTAAGATCTGGGTCAGATAAAATTGACTGGACAAGAGAAAGTTATCCAATGTCATTGATAAGCATGAAAACTTCCGACATTATGATGGGAAATAATGAACCTAAACCACATTATATGGCTCAGGAAGATGTAAGGTCTAAAGCAAAGGGTAGACTAGATAGGGTAGCAAATAACTTTGCTTATATAAATTCTTTTGACGAGTCTATGAGGCAGAAAATCATAAACATTGGAAACACCTCAGAGACTATTGAAATTGCAGGAAAGGCTGTTTACTTTAAACCATTCCTTGTTTTAAACAATGCTGATATGAATAGTTCCTACGTTAAAGATATGTTCGATAGGTGTGCAAAAGCAAATGTGGGTAGGGCTGAAATAATAAATGACAACCTTGGAGAAGTATATACTGATGCCAATGGGGAGCAGGTTAAAACTCTTCATAGCGGTGTTGGTTTTGATGGTTACCTTAAGCTTGTTGGTGCTGAAGGACTTCAGGCAATCACTGGAGAAAGTAGCAGAATTGCTAATACGGTAGTAGCAAGGTTAGGATATAAGGGAACTTGGTTTGAATTCATAACCGATTTAAGACCAGATTGGCTTTTCACTGTTGAGGATATTGTTAATGCTCTTGGAGGAAATGAAGTTGCTTTGAGAGACCCAAGTACAAATCCAGTAACTAGGGAGATGTATCGATTTGATAGGGGTATGTTCTCTGTTGAGAGTGTAGCCTCATTTGAAGACGGGTATGTTGAAGAAGAGGAAGAGTTCAGCGACTACTTAAGTGCAGGAGATGTTGAGAGACCTGAAATGTCCATTGAAGATTATGGAGATTTGATGGGAGTAAAAACAAGAGTTGATGCAGATATGGCTGGTGTCTTTAATGATGGTGGTGCAAGTGAAAACATCAACTTCTTTACAGAACCTATTCGAGATGGATTAGTGGTTGATAAGAGTCTTGAAGATGCTTTAGCCTTATTGAGAGCTAGGGGCTTTCAAGTTAGCAACTCAGATGGGGTAGGTCTTGAAGAAGACTTTGAAGGTGGCTTAGCAGAGGATTACGCAGATGACTTTGAAGCAACTGAATTCAATGAGAATAGTGTTATTGAAGGTCAGGAGATTGAGTCTTTGGTTAAGTTAGTAACTATGGACGCCTTGGAGAAATTTGGTGGACTTGGAAACATAGTATCTCTCAAGGTTGTTGGAGGAACTTTGTTCCTGAATGGGTATGCTTACCGATGCTCTTTGAGTAGTGATTTGAGAAAGAGGCTCAGCTACGATTTAAGAAGAGAGATAATGACGGGAAATGTCTGCAGGCTTTTTGACTATGGATGCATTTTGGAAATGCCAAGACTGAGAGACCTTGAGTTTGATAGTGCTAGTTTCGTGTATGATTATGTGTCAATCGCTTGTGGGTATGGCTCTATTTTAGAACCAGGAATGTTCTTTAGGGATTGTCAAGCACTGCAGTCTTTGAAAATAGCAGGAAGACTTTGGGGCAGAGATAGTGAAGGTTTGGAAAGTGATGAAGTATTCTCAAAAGCTAAGAGAGCTACACAGATAGTCGATTCTTCCGAGCACTTGATGTCTAAGGCTTGTGGAAAAAGCTGGAACTTCTCTAAAGAGATTATAAAAAAGAAAGACTATGGCAACTTTGTAAGGGTAGGTGGTTTCTTATTAGGAGCTACAGCAGCTGGAGTAGCAGGTGGGGCTTTCGTAGGTTCAAAAGTTGGTAGAGGCTTGTTCAGAGGTGGAAAGAAGTTTGTTGGAGGCTTGAAAGATTTATGGAGTGAGTCTAAAGAATTCTAAGAGGGTATGGCTTTCGAGTTTAAAAAAATGTAAACTATATGAGAAGGGTGGTGGTGCTAAAAGATGTTTGAAAGTGATTTAAGGTTACTTGGTTTGGAAAGTGGTGCAAGTGACGAAGACATAAAGAGAGCTTTTAGAAAGAAAAGTTTAATCTACCACCCTGATAGGAATGGTGGCAATGCTGAAATGTTTCAACGCTTGGTTGAAGCTAAGGAGAGGCTTTTAGGGAATGGTGCTAACTTAGGCAGAGTTGGCAGTGTTCAAAAAAGAAAAAGGTATGTCCATAAAAGTATTTTTTCTATAAAATTGGAGGATTAGGAAGTATGAAGGTAGTAAGAAATGATGTAGTTTCACTTAACTGGGATGCAGAAGGTTTTGTGCAACATAAGAAGGAAGGTTTCATTGGTTGCACATTTGAAACTGGTGGTGTAGATGTTCTGTTCATAGACCAGAATGCAGTACTGGTTGTTGATGAAGAAGGTAACCCATTCAGCAAGAACGAAATCGTAGATATGCTGAAGAGTGCAGTTAAGGATGGAGATTCGCCTTGGGGTGTAGTAGTCGAGCCAGGATACATCCCTATGGGTAAGATTTACATCGATGATGATGGTTCAACCTCAATCAGGATGGAAGAGAACCTTTCAGGGTATGACATCGATATGGATGAAATCAAGAGAAGACTTGAAGACCTTGCAGGGTATTGGACTCCGATATTTGAGTAAAAGGAATTTGAACCTACACCTACACTGGGCAACTCGAGAGGGTTGCCTTTTTAATTAAAAAGAATTGGAGGAATGAGAAGTGTTAGTAGTTACGGTGCAGAATAGACAATTTATTAATAAATACCTTGCTGGAGAAGAAGTTGCACCTCGTTGGGAGAGAAGTGTTTTTGTGGAGAAAGAGCTTGCAGTACTGGAGAGAACAATTGTTCAGGAAGGCAAGAGAAAAGGAATAGATTTATCGAAGGGTATGTTTTGGGCTTGGGCAAGAAATCCTTTTTATGAGTTTCAGCAGAAGTCGGCTTTTTATGACGAAGAGGCTATGGATGTATTAATATTGGATTTACCTGTTTCTGAGTTGGTTCTTTCGGATTTTGATGTTTGGAACGAGATTATGGATGATGTATTGTTGGGAAAGGGTGTTTCTTTTAAAGATGTGGCTAGATTGTTTAATGTTAACCTAATTCGTGATAAGCATTGTGTTCAGGCTTGTTTCAAAGAATTCAAAAAGGAACAAATTGTAGATAGAATAAGATATGTTGATTTCCTGAAGAGTTTATCTTTTGTGAAAACATTTGGTGTTTATGATTAGATGGTGTAAAAAGAAATTTTTGGAATGGGATTGGGTACGGCTTTTAGAGAATTTAGGAAAATTTAGGAAGTTCGCAAAATTGAAAATCGTTTTAAAGGTGGAAAATCGCTCTTGTGGGCGATTTTTATTTTGGGGTGCGTTGTGGTGGCAGGGTTGGGTTTTTGTCGGTGTGTGCGTGTGTTTTGGGGGTTAAAATTGGTTTTGTCTTTTTACCCCTATTTTGGTGGGGTTTTTTGGGGTCTGTGGGGTTCGGTGGGGGATTCTAAGGGAGAAATAATGTTATTTCTTTCCTAGAAAGGTTAGAAGTGTAGAAATTTTTAGGAGATGGTTGTAGCTAACTGTGAGAGTTTGTTATGCTAATTGCAAGGAGGATTTGGGTGGTTTGTGAAAGACAAACAGGGTATGGCTCTTAATGAGTTTTAGACAAATGCAAATTTAGAAATTGGAAAAAAATATTTAGATTAAGGAAAGAAAAAAGTTAGAAACAGACAAATGTAAATTTAGATTTAGGAAAATCACCTAAAAAGTAAGAATGAAATTAAAAATTGGTAAGAGGATATATCGTGCGAGGTTGCGATTTTGGTTTGTTTTGTTATTCGCCACTATTATAGTAGTGTCCAGCGTGGTTATGTGCCTTGCTGATGTGAAAGATGGGTATACTGTTTGGAAAGGACCTAAAAGTATAAAGAATATACCTCAAACGGTTCAAACTAAAGTGGTAGTAGATAAAAAAGTAGAGAGTGTTACTGAGGAAGTAGACGAGAGTCAAAAGGAAGAAATAGAAAAACTTCAGGGTACGGGCTTTGACTTGACTTTTGGAGAGGAGAGTCGTGTAAAGCCTTATATGGATTTTAGATGTGTAACTTCTCCTGAGAGTGAGCAGTGGAAACTTTTAAACAGTGAAAATTGTGTTAGTAATGGAAACGGTTTGATGAGAGTTGATGGTTATTATTGCGTTGCAATGGGTCAGAACTTTGGTAGTATTGGAGACCGTTTCATTGCAGTTTTGGAAAAGGATAATGGAGAAAGATACGAAGTTGGGTTGATAATGGCTGATGCTAAGCAGATGTGTCATACTCGAAATTGCGAAGGCTGGGTAGGTGTTAATGGTCATGTATTTGAGATGGTTGTAGATACGGAACTTTTGAGCCCATCTGCTAAAGTTATGGGTGACTGTAACTATGTTCCCGAGCTAGAGGGTAAGGTTGTTGAAATTAGAAAACTTTAACAAGATTGAGGTTGAACTTTTAGATGGGGTTCAACCTTTTTTACTTGTATTGTCTTAGGGTTAGAAAACTGTTAAACTAAATTTAACGGGAAACAGAAGTAGTATTTATGGAGGTATTTAAATGATAAAGATGAAAGGTGTTAACCAAAGTAAAGAAGTGGTTAACTTTACAGAAGAATTATTCAACAACATAACAAAAAATTGTGAAGTAGCGGTAAAACGCAGTATTGATTGGCTAATCTATTACTCAAGAAGAATTAACATTTTTACGATGGAGGCACTTGAAAAAGGTAAGAGTGATAAACCAACTCTTATAAAGTATGTGGTATTCTTTAAGAATGTAGAAGGTTTTACTGGAGATATAACAGCCTATCTAGATATGCATAAGAATTCTGTTGTTCTAGTTGGAAGTTTTGAAGATGGTGAGATATTTAACAGTGGCTTTGAAGATATTAAGGACCTTAAAGAGGCTGAAAGCAAGTATGAGAAAATATTTAAGGATTCACAGGAAAAAGGTGTACTAAAACAGTATGGTTGCAGTTTTGCTTATGATGTGGAGGCTTAGATAGGGGAGTTTTAGAAACAGGAAAAATAAATTTAGAAGTAGAAAATTGTAAGAGGTCGATTTCTTTCGTGTGAAGTTTGTTTTGTGTGGTTCTTGTGGGTGTGTTTGAGGTGGCTGAGAGCTTTGAAATTTGTGGGTTTTGAGGGAGTCTCTCGATTTGGGTAGGTTTGAATTTTTGTGGAAGAGTGTTTATCTGCTCAAGAAGTCGGAGAAGTATTGAAATTTATTAGAATAGGTTGGGACTTTGAATAGTAGATGCTAAGACGGGAAAGTGAGTATCTTTAAGTGGTCTTTATTGAGAATGGTTTCGTTAAGCACGGAAAATCTGTTTGGGTATGGTTAGTTAACTTCATTTTTAGAAGATGACAAATGTAAATTTAGAAAATGGAAAAGAGTTTTGACTGGAAGACGTGTATTGAAGTACGCTAAACTTTGGTTCAAGGCTCTCTTTTAGTTTATTCGTTTGAGTGGTGTTCTTGGCGATTTTGATGGGTTGCTTTGTGTGGTTTGAGTTGGTGGGAACAGATTGTTATTTTATTCTTCAAGTGTGTTGAGCTTTCGCTGTTTGTGGTTTGTTGATTTAAGAAAACAAGAAGGAATTGGGTACATTTAGTTTATTTGAAGTGAGAGAAATGGTTGCTAAAAGTTGCGTTTCTTTCCTTTGTTTTGTGAGAGTATTTATTTGTGGTTGAAATGGCTCGAAGTTTTGTTGTTGGTTAATCTTAATTCAGGTTGGTTTTTAGTGGGTTAAATGATTTGAAGTTGATTTTGAGAAGCAATGTTATTTGGTCGAGGCTTTTAATGTTTGAAATGGGTGCTTATTTTGTTGGATTTCTTGGTTTGAAAAAATTGGCAGAATCTTGGGTGCTTGTTTCTTTTTCCTGAAATTCGTTATGTTTTGTGGGTTTGAGGGCAAAAAGAGAACTGCGTTTTGGTGATTGTTTGAGTCAGTTGTTGGGGTCGGTTGGTGAAATTTTCACGGTGGTTTTAAGAAGCTTAGTTTTGGTTTTAAAAACGGTTTGATGAGATGCTTGGTTGAAATATCTTTGTTTGTTTCTCTTTTGTGGTTCAAATTCTGTTTGATGGTTTAGGTTGTTGGTTGTTGGTTCTGAATTGCTTTGTCTTTTAGGAAGTGATTTTGTTCCTTTGTTGAACAACTGTTAATTTAGAAAAAGACAAATGTAAGTTTAGAAATTGAAAATTTGTTGTATTTGGAGGAAAAATGGTTAGTTTTTTTAAGAAGATGAATAGTGCTACTGCTGAGTTGAAGAAGTTGGGAAAGTGGAATCGCCTGGAGCTTGTTGAAGAGTTGAACGAATTTGTGAGAGGTTGTTCTTGGTCAAATAACAAACACCGAGTGGGTATGGTTTCAATGACTTTGGAAGGGTATGATGACGCCTTTATAGGAGCAAGTTTAGGGATTTCAGAGAGTACTGTAAGATATACCAGAGCCCAGTTGAGTAATCGTCTTTGGGATTTGTTTGGGGGCGATTTCTTTGAACACTTGGTAAATGACTCGGATGAAATGGGTATTTGTCGAGCTAAATTGGATTGGGTTAAGTTGGTTCAAAAGGGTGATGTTCTTAGAGATTTGTTTCTCCCTAACATTGCAATCCAACTAGAGAAGGTGTATAATAATAACAAATATGAAATAAAGGACTGTAAGGAAGAAGTAAAATTCCTTTTAGACTACTCAAATGCGAGAATTAAAGAAAGGTTAAACAGCTTAGACACTAACAAGTTGGCTTATATTGGTAGCTTACTGAATGGTAAGAATGGTGCTAGTGACATAACTGAAAAAGAGATGAGCTTGTACAACCTATTTAAAAGTGGAGGAAAGAAGTGAAATGATTGCTAAGGTTTTATGCAAGGATGTTTTTAAAAGGGAGAAGTTTAACACTTACTCAGAATTGGTGTTTTCTCTTGCTTTAGCAAGGGAATGCAATCGAAGGGGTATGGTATTTTCTTTTGAAGGAATGCACATTGACTTTAAACATATACCTGGAAAAGTATCTGAAGTCTTTTGGTGGGCTTGGAAGAAGAATTTAATTGAGGGTGTCGACAGTGAAATGTTAAAGTTTGAAAGAACTATTCTTGAAGAACCTTTTGATTTCAGGTCGATGGATTGGATTTCTTTGGTTGGAGATAACCTATTCTTTGAAGAAGGCGGTAAACTTATTTGGACTGAAAAGTGGGCGAGAGACCACTACCTGTTTGAAAATTCCTTAGATGAAATGGATATTTTTGATAGAGCTGGTGCGTTTCCGTTAACTCTCTTGTCGGTTGTTGCAAAATACTTTTTAGACTTGCTTTTGGGTTTAGAGGGTCGAGAATTGGTTGTTAGATTGGATGGTTTTAAGGCTAAGTCACCAGTTAATTACATTAATCTTCTCCAACTAAGAAAAGAGAACAAGTGGGTATGCAAGTTTCTCACCTTTGAGTTAAATGACCTCTCTGAGAAGATGGATTTGGAGTATACGATCTTCTGTAATGAGTCGGATTCAACGGGGAAGCATAGAATTTATTCTGTCAAGGAAAAGAAAGGGATACTAGAGGGGTACGGCATCAAGGAAGGAAGCACTTTAGTTCTTTGGAAAAGAAAGGGTATGAATGCTACAAATCCTTTTGGTAGACTTATAAGTGCGTCAATTGTTGTTGTTAGGTCAATTGGCGATGTAAGTATGGTAGTTGATTCCTATGCTCTAGCTAAAACTAATGAAGAGTTCATTGAAGATTATTATGATACCGATGAGCGGGTTAGAGATATTGAGTTGAATGTAAAGAAGAATCTTCCTTGTAGGAGATTTGAACTCTCTTATTTTGGATTGGGCATTGAGGAGTGCTTTTCTACTGATGATGAGTACTTACTTTGTAAGCTGGATAAAACTGAATCAACAATCAAACTTGTTAAAGTTGGAGATATGACAGCAAGGCGAGTTATGAAGGCTTATGATGTTGTTCATTGGATTTTCTCTCAAAATAATGTTGATTTTGATGAAGAATGGTTTAAGAAGGAGTATTTTGGTACTGAGATGCCTTTATGGTCTTTAGCTACGAGTGGTTCTTGCTGAAGGAGAGGGTACGGTTTTAACGAGAATAATTGTATATTTAGAAATTGACAAATGCAATTTTAGAAAATGGAAAGGTTGGTAAAAGTGTCAAACGAAGCTAATGTTTTTGATAAGTTAATGAATTACTCCTCTTCACAAACAAAAGGTGAAGTAAGTGAAAGAATAAAAGAGAAAAAAGTAATGAAGCCAACTGAGAGGCTAATTGCAAATATTGTAGATGAAAAGTTTAACATGGACCAACTTGAAGATATACTGAAAGAAAAGAACGATATGTTAATCATTTCTTGTGCAGGAAGTGGTAAGACAACTTCTTTGAACTTTAAGGTAATTTATGATGTGCTGAGTGGCAATGCTACGAGAGAAGTTGGTGTTAATGGTAGGTCTGTTAGAGTACCAGAGAAGATTTGGGTAGGTACATTCTTAAAAACAGGTGCTGAAGAGTTGAAAAACTCTATGAAGAAGTGGATAAGACAGTTTGGAATAACTGATTTTGCTGAGAGTGTCCAGTTTTCAACGATGCATGCTGAGTTCAGGAGAGCTTTAGTGAACTTGGGTATAAAGCCAGATATCATCTCTTCAAAAGATAACACTGCTCTGTTAAAGAAAGTATGCAACGGGTATGCTATTCGAAATGAAAAGGGCAATAATCTAAATGCAGAAGATTTAAGTAACCTTGAAACTGCTCTATCTTATACCAGAAATCGTCTTGACGAGAAGAGATATGAAAATCGTGTCTATGAAGATTTTCGTATGAATGCTGGTTTGATTGATTGGATTTTAAGGGATTGGAAGGCTGAAAGGGTCGCTAAGAACTGTATGGATTTCGAGGATTTGCAGGAGTTCCTTTATGAAGAGTGCTATGTAAAGGAGAACGAGAAGGTTGTTAACTATCTTGCAAGTCGCTTTAACTTTATCTATTTGGATGAGTTTCAAGATACATCACAGATTCAGTATGCTTTGATAAAGGTTTATGCATCACATTGCAAAAAGATTGTTGCAATTGGAGATGATGACCAGACAATCTATAGTTGGAGAGGTAGTGATAATAGAATCATTTGTGAGGACTTTAGGGAAGACTTTTCTCCTGTTATAAAGGAGCTTTCAGTTAATTATAGATGTCCTGAAGGGATTTTAGATGCTATCATTCCAAGTATCCAGAAGAATACTCAGCGTTATGAGAAGTCATTGAAGGCATTCAAAAGTGGTGGTGAGTTAAAAGTTGGTTATTTTCCAAATTATCGTACAATGTGTAACTCTTTGTATGAAGAGGTTCGAAAAGATGTTGTAGATGGTAAAAAGGTTACGGTACTTTGTAGAACCAACTCAGATGGTTTAGCACCTGCTTTATTATTTGATTTGAAGGGAGATATTAAGTTCTCTATATCAGGAAAAGATATGACTTTGAATAGCTATATTGGAAGGCTTTGTGTGGGTATGATTCGCCTATTCACAGAGAAATCTAGTGCCGATGTTAAAAGGGCATTGGAAGCTTTGACTTGGGAGACTTATGAAGTGGGTACGCTGATGAAGGCTTGCAAGCAGAGGAATATGTCATTTTGGCAGTTGCCTGAGCGTGATATTGCTTATTCTTGTCCGAGTATTGTTGATATTCTCTTGGCTTGGAAAAAAGTTCGAGAGACAAGTGGTGAGATTGAGTGTTTAAAGTTTGTTTTGAAATATTATAGAGATGTGGTTTTTGTAAAACAAAATCAATTTAACACTACAACAAAGGCAGTAATCGATTCATTATTGGTTGTCTTGGAGAGTGTAAAGTATAATTCTGTTGATGATTTTCTTTGGGAGATTGAAGAAATAGACGATAGATTACAGGCAAAACTGGGTAACTATGTGAAAGGGGCAAGGGTAAGGATTGCAACTGTTCATGAATATAAGGGTAAAGAAGCTGACTCAGTGTATGTTTGGAATGATAGTGCGGGTAATTTCCCTTATACAAAGAATGGTGAAATAGATAAAGATGAACTTGAAGAAGAAAGAAGAGTTCACTACATAGCTTGCACAAGAGCTAAAGAGAAGATGACAATTATGGCACAAGGAGGTGGTGGTCAGTTCTTAGCTGAAATGGATTTAAGTGGTGCAGGAAGAGTTGAACAGATTAGAGAGCTTAGTGGCAGTTTAAGGAAAGGTTTAGGCAGTGCAGGTTCAGATTTCGAAGAAGTATCTATGGTAGACTTGGAACAAATGGGTATGATTGTCGAGAGTCAAGAGTTTACAACTGGCGAAGAAGTTCCAGACGAGTTGCCTGAAGAAAGATGGCAACAGATGATGGAAAATGAATATTTAGAATTTGAAAATTTTGAATAGTGAGGTGAAATGGTGAAGAAGTACTATCATGCAACGAACTTTGCTAACTTCTCAGGGATAATGGCTGATGATGTTATAAAAGCTGGTATTGATGGGGGTGTGTACCTTTGTGATACTGCAAAAGATGCTTGTAAGTTCTTGGCTATTCGAGGAGTGAAGAGGATTTATGTTTTTGAAGTAGAAGTCAATGAGAGTCAAATGGTTGAAAGTTTTGACCATGACGAAGGTTTCTTTGGTTGTAAGGCATATCTTTATTTAGGAGATATTCCTTACTCACAAGTAACGCAGGTTTTGGTGTTTAAGTAAAAGAAAGGATGGTATAAGATATGCTAAATGTAAGAAATAACAGTAATGATTTTGGAGAGATATTTGCTACGGTGAAGATTGACGAGTATGGTTCTCCACTATATGAAGACAAATTTACAATGCTTTTTGGACATAGAAAAATGAAAAATGTCAAAAAGGATGGTGTTCTCTATATGCAAAATATTGAAACTGGAGAGCTTATTGAGGGAGATTGGATTGACCTTGTTAAGGATTTGAATGAAGAGGCTGAAGGTAAAAGTCTAGAAAGTTATCTTTTCGGTGAGAAGAGAAGATGTATTTCAATAGTATCTAAAAACATTCCAGATGAACTAAACTCTAGGTTTGTTGAACTTGCTCAGAGTGGTGTTATATTTTGCCCAATGGCAAGTAAATGGGTTGAGGCAACAAATAGATTTGGAGGTCAAGGGTGTGATATGAGTGGGGAGCTTTATCTCCTTTTAAAAGGGTACAGCTTAGAAAAAGAAAGGTTATTTACAAGTGGGTACTTTTCTCGTGAGCAAGGGGATATTGAAGAGACCTTAAGTTGCCGTAATGCTCACTTAAATAATGCTCATTTATCACAATTGGTAGATTTGGAAGTTAAGTA
>ERZ772920.526-NODE-526-length-21671-cov-5.834983_pt1 | contig 21671 bp, 15 predicted proteins | sample MGYA00511469_ERZ772920 | MGnify/ENA primary metagenome ERZ772920 (study PRJEB29015, sample SAMEA2738069) | human oral metagenome | biome: human oral; feature: human-associated habitat; material: saliva | place: China | collected 2216 ... | reverse complement strand
ATAAACTACTCCTAAGGGATAAATCATAAATTTCCGCTTGATAATACCTTTCTAAATTCAGTAAGAAAAAGAAGAAAAGTTTATTTCATATAGCCAAAAGTTATGATTATTTTGGCGTCGCCATGCTAAATGTGTTTTGACGATAGACAGTAATCTCTCCAACTCTTTTTTGCCTTTTTCGGAAAGGGCTTTGTTGTCGTGCAACATTTGGGTGGCGCGTGCTTCAATAAAGCGGAGGTAATCGCTGTTTTGGGTTTCTTGGAATTGCTTTTCGGCTATGGATTTGAAGATTAGCGTCAAATAAAGAATAGTCAAATAGTGATCAAGATCAAATAAACAGGTAAGATGACTTACAACTTTTGAGGTATTTGTGAATTAAGTACAAAGTGTAGTTGATTTTGGGCCGATTTTGCCGAATAGAAAGCATTTCACGGCAAATTAGAAAAGGTTAAAATAAACCAAATTTTATGTTGGGAGTTTCGATGTTTTTTGTTTATCTCATTATTGCCTTAGCAGCAGGTGTCGCACTCGCTACGCAATCAGCCATTAATACGCAATTGGCGAAAGCCATGAGTGGCGAAGCGGTGATAGCCACCTTTATTTCTTTTGCGGTGGGAACGATCGTTCTCTTTTTTATTGCTTGGGTAAAAACCGATTTATGGGGCAATTTATCCGGCATCCCTTCACAACCTTGGTGGAAATTAATTGGTGGGATACTCGGTGCGGTTGTCGTGTTCACAACCGTTTTGCTTGCACCTAAATTAGGCATTACTGCGATGTTATTTTTTATCATCGTCGGACAATTAATTACGGCAACAACTATCGATCATTTTGGTCTTATCGGTATGCCGATCCGAGAAGTGAACATCACAAAACTCATCGGATTAATCATTGTCGCCTTTGGATTAGTATTTTATTTCTTTGGAGATAAGTTGCTTGAGCTATTTGTGGCAAGATAGGATAGAATACGCCTCTATTTATTGATTAATCGCGTAATTGGGAAAACTATGCGAAAGCGTTGCCTGTGGGTGTTGATTATTTTGTTGCTGTTGATCGTAATAAGCATTGGCTTATTACGCGTTTTTGCGACCCCGAAACGTGTAGCGCAACTTACCAATCATTTTTTAGCACCGCATTATCACATTGAATTAGCTGATGACTGGCAATGGGAAACAACAGGTTTAACGCTGCCAGAACTAAAAGTGAAAACAGATCAATGTACCCTCGTAAACCTCAATGATGCGCAACTCACTTGGTGGAATACGCATAGTCTTGATGTTGAAAAGGCTAGCTTGAATTATGATTGTTTAACCCATTTACCCAGTGATAATGCTGAAAAAACACCGCCAAATTTGACCGCACTTTGGGCAGCATTGCCTATTTCTCATGTTAACGTCAAACACTTTCAATTAACGAATACCGAAGCCTTGACACAAGGGGCTTTAAAACCTTTCTTATCGGCTGATTGGGCGTTAGACGCAAACTATAACGGCAACCAATTAGCACTCGACGCTCAAGCAAATAATGACGGGCTTGAGCTTCATCACCAATCGACTGTCACGCCACAAGATGGCATTTTCCAATGGGCGGGGAGTACCGATATCAAACAAGCGGGAGATAAAACCTACGATCTTCATTTCTCTGCGAATTTTGAGCCAGATCTCTCTCAACTCCCTCAACAAGGCAATGTTTTACTCAATTGGAATAATCCTGATCTTGCTGTGACAAAAGGTGAGGCAAAAGTGTCGTGGCAAGGGGCGAATGGCCAGTTAAATGCTCAAGATTTAACGGCAAATTCGCCTCTGTTAGATGTGCCTTTCGTGTTCACCAAAGACGGTTTGGATATTTCATGGGGGAAATTTTATTGGACTTTCGACAGCTATCAACCGATTAAAGGCTTCCTTGGGTTATCTATTCACCGTGCGGCAGAAGGCTTATTGCCGTTAAGCATTGATATGAACGTGATCTTGCAAACCTTTGGCGAAATGGGCAAAGGAGAGATCGTGATTTCAGGCAAAAATGGCGAAATCGGTGGTGGCGATGATAATAATGAATTGGATTTTGAGCTGAAAACACGTGGGGATTTACGTTATAACTCGACTGTGGCGCTCACCAATTTAACTTATCATCTAGGCGGGATTTTTACGCATCCAGTGATGTATTTTTATCCGGGCTCTGTCTTTAAAATGGATACTGTGCAACCCGATACCAAATTGCATGTTCGTTTACCGTTAGATGACATTATTATCGGCCGTTATGGCTTAGAAGGGCGTTTACAGGCAACGTTGAATGGCACAACCCCGCAGTTTGAAAATCTCAATTTAAAATTAGACGGAAACGCCCACGAGTTTATTGCCGGTATTAAAACCGTGTTTGACTTCCGAGATGAAGAACATAAGTTACAGTCGGTGGAAAAACAAGCGACAAACCGTTGGGATTGGATTATCAATGGAAGTGCAAACTGGAAATCCTTAAATACGCCAGTCAAAATGGAAGGTAAAGGATTTTGGGAAGCCGATCATATTGAATTAAATCAACTTTCTGCTCATTCCAAAGAAGTCAAAATGAAAGAGGTAAAAATGGCGCCACTTTCATTGGAACTTAAAGATCGACTTCGTTGGGATTATGAAGAAGAACATCTTCGAGGCTTGTTGCAAGCAAAAACAGATTGGATTGAACTGGCTTATGGCGGTCGTTTTGTTTCGCCTGTTTTTGGCTTAGGCATTGATGGTAAGAGTATCAGTAACTTCAATTTTGCAGGTGATTTAAAGGCGGGCTCGCTTGGGCCTTTAGATGTTTTTGGTGTATATCAGAATAGTGCACTTTCAGGTGAAATCAGCTGGAAAGAACAATCCGCAAAAGTGTTCCAATCACTCTTCCCACAAAAATGGAACTGGTTAATTCATGAGGGCAGCATTAAAGGACAAAGTGAATTCGCAATCAATGGCAATGGCGTGAAGATGAAGGGGGAGCTGAATCTTAAAAATGGCAAAATCACTATGCCAGATGGCGAGGTTTATGGCTTGAATATTTATTTCCCAATGAATTATGAAAACTCGGCATTGCAAGTGGCTTCGGGTAAACCAATCCATATTTCGACTCACAATATTCGCTATGGTGCGCTTTCCGTCGCAAATGGAGAATTGGATTTGTTTGGGCATTATCCGAACACCATGAAAAATCCACTTACCTTGAGAAATGTGAAACTTTCCTTATTTGATGGCGTATTGACGGTGCTTCAGCTCACTTTCCCACAAAGTAAAATGGCGACGCTTTCTTTTACCAATATTGATTTAGCCCAAGTGTTAGCCTTAGCACAATATAATCAAGTAACCTTAACTGGCCGCGCCAATGCGACCTTGCCATTTTGGCTCGGGCATAAGGAATGTTTGATTTGTAATGGTACATTGGAACAAGTGGGGAATGTCTCTATCAAATTAACCGATGAAATGGTAAAAGGGTTGAAAAAAGGCGGTTGGACAGAAAATATCTTGGTGGATTTATTAAAAGAAATGGAACTGCAAAATTCCCATGCAGCGGTGACGCTTGATCCTAAAGGGCAAATGACGTTGCGTGCGAGTATCAGCGGGTTTAATCCAACCAAGCGAACCAATAATCCGATAACGTTAAATTATACGCACCAAGAAAATATGTTTGAATTGTGGAATATGATTGACTATGGCTCGCAATTTGAACAAAATCTGCAATATAAACTTTATAAGCAATTAGACAAGACAAATGATAAAAAACCTTAAATTTCAACCGCACTTTTTTATTTTTGCGGCGATGTTTACACTCACGGCTTGCACACCGACCATCCAATTGGATACACCAAAGGAAGGCATCACCATTAACATGAATGTGGTGGTGGACCACAATATTAAAGTGGAAATGGATGAGAAATCTCAGAAAGCCGTGGGTGAAGTAGAGCCTGTGAAGAAATAATTGAATAAATTGAAAAGGCCATCTGAATGTTAGATTTCAGATGGCCTTTTTTATTTTTAAGTGCGGTTGAATTTTTAGGTGTTTACATAAATTATTGGGATTATGCTTAATTATGATTTCAGCAATCATGATATTGTTTATTATCGAAAGGACATCTAAAGGCTCTTAAGTAGCATTATTATTCCCAAAGAAAAAGCCAAGCATATGCTTGACTTTTTAATTCCTCAGAGTTAACTTGTATTGTGTAACGCTACACAGTATTGACGTATCGTTAGTGTTACAAAATATACGCAGAAATGCATTTGATAAACCCTTAAATAAGGGACTAAACATGATTGTAAAACATCCTGGCTTAAGAATCAAAGAAGAGTTATTACCTAAAGGAATGACGGTAACAGAAGCTGCAAAATTGCTAGAAATTGGTCGACCTGCACTATCTAATTTCTTGAATGGTAAAGCAATGTTGTCACCTAACATGGCTCAGCGGTTATCAAAGACCTTTAACTTCCCATTAGATCAATTAATGCAATGGCAAGCTGAGTATGAAGATGCTCTAATTCGACAAACTGAAGCTCCCGCAACTCATATTTATGCTCCTCCTTTTTTAGATATAAAAGCAAATGATGTTGAAAATTGGGTCAATACTTGCGAAATTTCATCAAGATCACGTTTATCTGTTTTTTTGAGAACACTGATCCACTCAACGAGCGAAAAAATAACTCAAATTGATTTTCCTGGAAATGATGATTCACAACGACCTGGCTGGGATGGTTGGATTGAGTCAAATGAGGCAACTCCGTGGATTCCTGATGGTAATTCAGGCTGGGAATTTGGTGTTAATAAAGATATTAAGGCCAAAGCTGATAGTGATTTTGATAAAAGCCTTAAGGCTCACCTTTCAGATTCTTCAAATATAACGTTTATTTTTGTAACACCTCGTCGCTGGCCTGGAAAAAATAAATGGGTTCAGCAAAAGAAAGCTCTTAATAAATGGAAAGATGTCAGAGCATATGATGCAAGCGATCTTGAACAGTGGCTAGCTCAGTCATTACCAGCACAAAGTTGGCTGGCAAATGAAGCAAAATTGCCTACACAAAATGTATATTCCTTAGATAGTGTATGGCAAGAATGGGCAAATGTGTGTAATCCAAGTTTAAATACGTCTTTCTTTAACAAATTAATTAAAGTATATAAAGAAAGGATTTTGGATTATTTATCCAAACCACCCCAAAAACCTTTTTACATTGCAGCTGATTCTAAAATCGAAGCAATGGCATTTTTGTCCGCCCTGTTTTCAGATAAAAAATTTATTTCTTATAGAGATAATTGCCTAGTATTTAAAGAAGAGAATGTCCTTCCTCGTCTTGCTCAAGGATCTAAGCGTTTTATTGCAATTACTGATAATAAAAACGTTGAAAAAGAGCTAGCTCAATATTCGCAACAAATTCATGCCTTTGTTGTTTATCCTAAGAATGCTTTAATACAAAATATCAATCTAAAACTTGAAATTTTAGATTCGGTAACTTTTCTTCATTCATTGGAAGAAATGGGATATTCCTATGATGAAGCACAAGCATTGGCAAAAAAATCTGGTTATTCATTAACTGTTCTTCGTCGTCGTTTGGCAACAAATATTTCAGTCCAAAGACCAGAATGGGTAGAAAGTTATAACCAAGTTCTTATTCCATTTTTATTTGCTGGGGTATGGGATAGTTCTAATCAATATGACATTTCGATTTTAGAAGATTTATCAAATGGTTTATCGTATGAAGATTTAGAGAAAGATCTTCAAGCAAGTTTACTTCTTAATGACTCTCCCGTTTGGGCGGTAAGCTCGCATAGGGGTGTAATATCAAAAATAGATTTGTTATTTGCTATTGCATCATATATTACTAAAGCAGATTTAGAGCGCTTCTTTAAGATAGCTAAGTTAGTTTTGGGAGAAGATAACCCTGCTTTAGATTTACCAGAAGATCAACAGTGGCAAGCTAACATATACGATAAAAAGCGACAGTATTCTAAAGGCTTAAGAAATAGTATAGGGGAGATGCTTATCTTATTGGCTGTTCATGGCAATGAATTATTTAAAAGTAGATTAGATTTTGATTGTGAGGAGGCAGTAAATAAACTCGTAGAAGAATTATTCTCTCCGCTTAACTTAAGAACATTACAAGCGCAATCATCTGATTTCTCAGTGTATGCAGAAGCGAGCCCAAAAGTATTTTTAAGTATTATAGAAAATGATTTGAAAACTGATAAGCTATTCTTAGAGCTAATGCAACCAGTTTCTACTGATATTTTTTCTTCACCTAAGTATACTGATTTATTGTGGGCATTGGAGAAGTTAGCTTGGGATAAGTCAACGGTTGCTAGAGTGGTAAAAATTTTAGCCCAATTAAGCAAAAAAGAAATTAATGATAATTATAGAAATAAACCTTTTTCATCTTTATTAGGCATTTTCAGATCTTGGTTTCCTGCCACAAATATTAATACGCAGGAACGTATTCAATTATTAAAAGAGTTAGTTAGAAAATTTCCTGATATCGGTTGGCGAATTTGTATTAGCCAATTTCCAGGCACGATTCCCCAAACAGCATTTCCAGCTAGTAAATGTATTTGGCGGAATAATTGCGCACAAAACACAGTAACTAACCAAGATGTTTATGATTTCTGTAATGCTGCAGTAGAAATTACACTAACTTGGCATACTTATACATTTGAGCAATTACTTGATTTGGTCAGCCATATCTATGGTTTAACAACTGAGCAGCAAGATAAGATTTGGCTTCTCATTAAAGATTGGGCATTAAACCAAGCTACAGAATCCGAGAAAGTTACCATGCGAGAAAAACTTCGCACGACTGTTTTATCCAAAAGAGCTAAAAGAGATTCTAATAGAATTATGTTTACTGAATTGGGCGAACAGGCATATGAAGCATTAGAAGCAAAAGAATTAATAGACAAACATTTTTGGTTATTTGGTTCCCGTTGGGTTGATGATTCAGCTGACGAGATAGAAGATGCTCAAAATATGAATTTTGAAGAAAGAGAAGATATTATTTGCCAAAAGCGTGTTGTTGCATTAAAAGAAATTCTACAAGAAAAAGGCCTTTCAGGTATTCTAGAATTATCTTTAAAAGGGGATTGTGCAAGTACGATAGGTTTTCTTCTAAGACGTTTTGTTTTTTCATCAGATGAAGAGTCAGTACAATTAATTAAATTGGCTCTGGAGTCTTTTAAAAAAGATGCTCACATTAATTATAAGAACATTATTCGGGGATTATTATCTGAAAGTGATGATAACATCTCTTTATTTGAATCCCTTTCTGTGTGTTTAGATGATTCTGATAAAGTACAGGTATACTTGCAGTCACCTTTTTGTTCAAAGGTATGGCGCTTGGTTGATTCTCTAGATAGAAATTACCAACAAGCGTATTGGGGGGAAATAGTTCCATCTTATTGTCAGAATAAAGATGAAGCAGAAGAAGCGGTAAAATATTTATTGTTAGCCGATAGGCCTCAAACTGCTTTTTTATATGTTGATTTAATTCTCAAAAAAATATCCCCTAAAGTGATTTTTGATATTTTATCAGCAATGCTTTTACCCACATCAAAAGATGAAAATAATCCACCCGATCGTTATCAATTAGGAGAGGCGTTTTCTCAAATTTCTAAGTATAAAATGTTGAGCTTAGAACAAAAAGCGAGTTTAGAATTTGCCTATATAGAGGTTTTAGCGCCTTGTGGGTTGAAAAGTGAAAATTGCTCAATTAAAAATTTGGAAAGATATTTGGAAGAACATCCTGAATTCTTCGTTCAACTTATTTCAGCTCTTTCTAAAAGAGATGATGGAGAGGATGATAGAGGTGAAAATGCAAATAAGAAAGAATTTTTAGCTAAGTGTTTTGATACTTTAGGAGCTTTAACTCACATACCAGGCGAAGATAATTCAGGAAAAATTAATACCGAAAAGCTTGAAGGATGGGTGAAACAAGCAATTAACCTTGCCGAAAAGAATGGGCGTAGGAATATCGTTGAATATTTTATTGGTAAATTATTAGGTCATTGTCAAAATGGAGAGGATGGGATTTGGCCTTGTGAAGGAGTACGTGATTTAGTTGAAGATATGCATTCTAAAGATATGATTGAAGGAATGTATATAGAAAAACGTAATAGCAGGGGTGTTACAAGCCGTTCATTTGGTGATGGTGGTGCTCAAGAATGGAGAATAGTCGAACAATATCAAGATTGGCGTAGACAATTAGCTATTACTCATCCGTTTGTGGCAGATGAGTTACTTGGTCAGTTGGCTAAGTCTTATCAAAATGAAGCTGAAATGTGGGATAATGAGCATCGATTAGATATGCATTTGTAATAAAATCTAATGACATAAAGCACTTGTGTTAATAATTATATAGAAGGCCGTCTGAAAGTCATTTTTCAGATGGCTTTTTTCTTTTAAAGTGCGGTCAGATTTTAAAGCGTTTTTGCAAATATTTTATCCCACTAAAACCGACGTCATACTGAGCGATCCTGCAATCAAATTATCATTGAAAAACGTAATCTCGTCTTGCGGTTCACGTAATGCTATAATGTAAAGCAACGGCAAATAATGATCTGGCGTTGGCACGGAAAGCTCAGCTTTTTCGCCTAGTTGCTCATAATGCACCAAGGTTTTATCATCTTGTGTTGTAATCGCCTGATTGACTGTTTCACGGAAAGCAAACGCCCAATCATACCCCCGATTTGATCAATATGTTCCCAGCTTATCGCTCTTAGATTATGCACAATATTGCCACTGCCGATAATTAACACGCCTTGTTCACGCAAAGCAGCTAATTTTTTCGCTAAGTTGAAATGCCATTCTGCCGATTTCAAACGGTTAAGGCTCAGTTGCACCACGGGAATATCCGCATCGGGATAGAGAAATTTCAACACCGTCCACGCGCCGTGATCAAAACCGCGCGTCGGATTCATCTCCACCGATTCCGACGCCAATAATGACCGAACTTTTTCTGCCAATTCGGGCGAACCGGGTGCGGGATATTGCACTTGGCTGAGCTCTTCAGGAAAACCATAGAAATCGTAAATCATTTCAGGGTGTTCACCTGAGGTCACCTGCAAACGGCTGCTGTACCAATGCGCCGAAATCATCAAAATGGCTTTGGGTTTTTCAAAGGTTTGCGTCGTTTGGCGGAAGTTTTGGTTAAACGGACTATTTTTGTCCAACGCATTCATCGGATTGCCATGACCGACAAACAAAACAGGCATTTTTTTCATTATTTTCTCCTCAATATTTGATGGGGAAGATTGTACGGTTAAATCTTTGTGTGAAAAATACCTGTTTATGAACAACATCTTTTACTAATTGGAAATAATGAATGATAAGGTTTAGAGATATTGGTGTGTTGAATAGAGAAAATATTAAAAAGTGCGGTTAAATTTCACGAAAATTTTACTTAAATTTTACTTCATTTACAGTTTATTATCTTTATATTTAGGCGTATGATGACTATTAGTTTTACATAACCCCTAAATTTATTTAGGTAAATATATTATTTCTATTTAATTGGAGATTGAATGATGAAAAAATTATTCACAGTTGTACTTTCTGCAGCAGCGATTGCTGTACCTTTTTTTGCTTCTGCGAATACTGCACCACAAACAGAACAAAGCGCAGTACAACCGGAAAAAGCAAAAGGCGTTTGGATTGATGTACGTTCAGCTGAGGAATTTAACGCAGGTCATTTACAAGATGCGGTGAATATTCCGCACGATCAAATCCTTGCTCGCATTCAAGCGGTTAGCCCAGATAAAAATGCGCCCGTTAATCTCTATTGTCGTAGTGGTCGCCGAGCAGAAGCCGCGCTCACTGAGTTGAAAAATGCAGGCTATACCAATGTAACCAACCATGGCGGTTATGAAGATTTGGTTAAAAAAGGTTTGAAATAAACATCCCATTATTTAAAGCAAAATCCCCTAGATAAGCATTTAGGGGATTTTTATTATAAAGAGTGGTCAGATTTTCGTTTACTAAATACAATAATCTTCTTTTAATAAGTGACGATAGGCATAAAGATAAGATGCGCCGACAAATGCTGCACCACCCGTGACATTGCCTAAAAAGACAGGAATCATATTGAAGAAGAATTGGCTCCAAGTCACATTAGCACTGGCAAAAATCCCGGCAGGAATAATAAACATATTGGCGACAAAGTGTTGTAATCCGATAAGCACAAAAATCATCACTGGGAACCATATGGCTAGGATACGACCAGAGGTTTGTTTGGCGCCAAAATAGAACCAAATACCCATGCAGACCATCCAGTTACAGGCAATAGCAGAAATAAAGGCGCGACCAAAATTCATCTGCACTTTAGCCTCGGCGATAGCAATGGTTTTAGCAGAGGCAGCACCTTCTGATAAACCGACATAATGCCCTAAGAAATAGGCCATAAACAGCGCACCGAGCAGGTTGCCTAAACTCACGACAATCCAGTTACGAAATAATTTTTTAAGGCTTACTCTTTTTGTTAAACGGCCTAATGCCATCATCATCATATTTCCCGTGGCTAATTCACCACCACCGATTAGAATACAAATCAAACAAATAGGAAACACGGCCGCACCAAGTAATGTTGATAGCCCACTCCACTCTGGAGGAATACCGCTCACTACTTTTAAATAGGCCATATAACCAAAACTCACATAGCCGCCACCTAAAAAACTTAAAATAGCCAGTGTTTTTAGGTGTCCTTCCGACTTAGCATAACTTTTATCAATAACATCTTGTAAGATTTCGTGGGGATAAAGATCGCGATGCTGCATAGTTGTACCTCTAGTGAAAATAAGACGGTAAAAATGTAGCAAAGCACATAGCAAAAACGAAAGAATTGTTAAATATATGTACTGATTTTTAGTTATAACGAAATTGAATAATAATCCGAACCTAAAATTAGGTGTCTAGGTTCTTTTTTGAGAGGCAAAGAGCGGTTAAAATTTCATGAATTTTTGCAAATTATCCTCAACCATTCTATATCTGCCATATCTCTGACAATTATTTCCTTTTAGTAAAATATCATTCAATAAAAGCCATCTTTATCTATTATTTGGACAGCATATAATACTCACATCAGCAGAATGATAGATTCTGCAAATAAATAAAGGAGTTTTATATGAAAAAAGTAGCAAATGTTTTTACTGCGCCAACAAAACACTGGGTAGGAAATGGTTTCCACGTTGCCTCTATGTTTAGTTATAATGATAAAGATAAAAATCTTGATCAGTTTCTTTTAATGGATTACAACGAACCTAAATTTTTCCAAGGTGGTCGTCGTGACAATTCAGAGTTTGATTTACGCGGCGTGTGAGAACATCCGCACCGTGGTTTTGAAACGGTAACTATAGCTTATCAAGGCGAAGTGTCACACCGTGATTCTTACGGCGGTGGTGGTACTATCGGCACAGGTGATGTGCAATGGATGACCGCAGGTTCGGGTGTTATGCACGAAGAGATGCACTCTGAAAAATTTGCTAAAGAAGGCGGTTTATTTGAGATGATACAACTTTGGGTGAATTTACCGGCTAAGGATAAAATGACCGCACCAAAATATCAGGCAATTAAATCAACAGATATTCCTGTGGTGACATTACCGAATAATGCAGGTTCTGTACGCGTGATTGCGGGTGAATTGCTTGGTGCAAAAGGTCCTGCGGAGGCTTTTAGCACCATCAATATGTGGGATACCACAATGAGTGCAAATTCGGCCTATACCTTTAGCGTACCGGAAAGTCATAATGTGATTATTCTCGTGTTAGATGGTACGATCCAAGTTAGTGGCAATGCAATTGCTCGACGCGGTGAATTGATTACCTTTGAGCGTGGTGCTGCAGATGTGTCGATAGAATCCAACAATACTGCAAAATTATTGATTCTCACAGGGGAACCTCTCAGTGAGCCTGTTGTAGGATATGGCCCATTTGTTATGAATAGTCGAGAAGAAATTCTACAAGCTATACGCGATGTGGAAACAGGTAAATTTGGTCGTTTAGACTAAAGAAAAAACACTTGAAAGATAGGCTTTCCCCCACAGGCACAAGTGTTCACGCTCGTGCCTATTTTCCTAAGGATGAATTAATAAACAAGCGCCCTGAAAAAACATCTTCGTTCAAGATTTGCAATATTAAAATCAGAAAAACACGCTAAAAAATGACCGCACTTTTACGAAAATACACCGACTTCATGCCAGAAAAAAGAAAACGCCACTAACCTAGCATTTACTATGATTGTGTAGCCTGAAGATATGCTAATACCAGTAAATAATTAGAACATCAAAAAACTGTTTGAAAATAAAATTCAGACGTTTTTTTTGATTATTAGATCTTAACCCAACTCGCAATTGGCAACTTATCATTGTCTTAGTCAAATTTATCCAAATCAATCCAATTTCTCCACCTTAAATCATTGTCAAATTGAGCAGGAAAATAAACACGCTTCTGAATATCTTCAAAGGATAGTGATGCATCTTTTTCTAATTCTTCAGAAATACAAGCTTGTTGCATTCGGGATAAATGCAGATAAACAAATTTATCTAGCGCTACAATCGAAGCAAACCATTGCTGTCGGAAATTCAGGATTTGATTAATTTCGTTTTGAATGAAATTTTCTCTATCCTGTTTAGGAAGCATTATTTGGAAATATTTCACTAAAGCTCTATCTAGGACACTTCTAGCAATTGAGTAAGGATTCCCAAAATCCCAGTCCTTCCACTTCTCAAAAGCTAATTTGCATAAATACTGAACCCTATTTTCATCAGCATGAGCAAAAAAATACTCCAAACATTCTTTGATAGTTGTCTCATCTTGATTTAATTGTAAACTGTCAATATAAATGCGGATTTTTTCATCGGTAGCATTAGTCAAAAACGCACCGAATCCTAGCTGTAAAGAAGGGTATCTGACTGGATATTGGTTAAAAATATCAAACCATTCATTAGGGCAATCTTCCCAAATATCTGATAAGTGGATTTGCTCGTCTTTCATCTCATTTCTAGATAAATGATCTAATTCAAACAGCAAAAGAAATTTAGCTAAATTTTTAGTTGTTTGCAGCACAAAAGGCTGGCGATATTTTTCTGGTAGCAAAGCAAGCCAATATAAAAGATTAAAAACCTTAGTTTCCTGATTAATCAGTGACAAGATCTCATGATTATGATGCTCAGATATAAATGAGTACGATTGATGAAAATTTAAAGACAGGTGATTATATAATTCATTTAAATGCCATTTATCTTCTGCGAGCTCTTTCCATCGTTCATTTTCTAAGTTCTCTGTTAGAGAATCCATTCTCTCATTGTCATTAATTGATGCGTTCTGGAGAGTAGACAACTCAATTTTCAGATGAGATAAATATCTTATCGCTAAATTTTTAGAGGATTGAGAGAAAATAATTCCTTCTTCGTAGCTGATTGCCCAAAATTTAGGAAGAAGACAAGTCAATTCAAAAGCTATCTTTTGATCTTTCTCACTAGAATGCTCATCTTGCAAAGTGTTAATCAGCCATGAAATACTTTCTATCAACGTATTTTTCTTATCTATATCATCAATATAAATAACTGCATCTTGATAGTCAAAGCTTGATGGATAGAAATTATCCTGATATTGCCAAAAATGGGATTTATCATCCCACTTCCAACTAGCAAAATCAAAATGCTCATCAAAGAATGAAAATATTCCATCAGGAACGCTGGCATCATACTCATAGGATTGAGCGAGGCAAAGTATTTGAGCTGTAGTTAATTGTTCTTGGATTTCCATAGGATATTACTCTCGTTGCAAATTGATTGTTCCCACATTTCTTCAAAAACATCAGCAATAATCTGCCCATCTTCAACTTCTTGAATGATGTGATGGCTTTTTCCTAAGCTATTCACTGATGTTCCCAATGACCAAGCTCTTACAGGTTCATCTATTGCTTGTGGAAAAATAATAAAACGGTCATGAAAATCGCCAACCTTAGAACGGTCAGCATTGACAAAGGTCAGATTTAACCAGCTAGCTTGACGAATTGCTTGGTTAATTTCGTTTGCTAGGTTGGCTTTATAAGATAATGTTTTGTTTTCTTGTGAAGCAATTTTTAAGCCTGTTAGTGCTTTGATTGGCGAATTAGCATATGGGCTAAAAAATACAGTCTCCAATAAATCTTTTGCATTTAAATAGGGGTCCCAAAGATAAATACCATTTTTTCCATATTTTTCAATCAACTCTCTGAGAAAATCCAACGCTTCTTGACGCATATCCCGCTTAAATTGTCTCAATTTTAAAGTATCATGTAATTCTTGTTTTTCTATTTTAAGAAATCTATTTCTAACCCAATTTCGATAATCTTTAGTATTCTTGCCAATTTGACTTTGTGATGTCGGGGTAAAAATATTAATTCTTTTATCTTTTCCATTAGGTAATTTGAATATTCGTTGATTATACTCATGCAGGTTCATAGAGAAATTTACACTCTCGACGAAGGAGGGTACTTGACCGCCACTGCAAATTATCTGATTATTTTCATCCCAAATTACATAATATCCACTTCCATTAATTTGCTGAAAAGGGATGATATTTTCTCCTATAACCAATGAAATTTTTTGAAAATCAATAATACTGCCATGTTGTTCCCGCCAAAAAATACCTGAAAAATTTATCTCTCCTGAAAAATGAGGGCTAACTGCTAAATTAGATAATAACTGATGACTGTGTTTATCTCTTCTTTCTATAGTAAATGCCACTGTGGCACAAGGAATTTGCACGATTATATTGCCTAATCTATCAGAATGAGTATCGATTTTAATGGGTAAGTATTCCTGTAGTTTTTCAGAAAATTCGTCTAAGGCAGCGAAATTGTCTATCAGTGGCGCAACATACTCTTTGCTTTCATCAAACCATTCAAAAAGATGTGAACCACCAAAAAAATTATTCTTGAGTAAACCTAAAAACTCATTCTTCCCGCGCTCCAATGGCGGAACATAAACAGGAGGAATAGCTTTTAAATGACCATAACAAAGTTTAGTGCCATTATCTTCATTCGAACCTAGAGTAACTAAGTAAGAAATGATATTAAGAAAATCTTCTATAGAAATAATCCTTTTAAAAACTCCAAACTTTAGAGATTTATCAGCCTTTAATTTAATAAGATTTGGTGTAATTTTCTCTTTCTCTGTCAAAGGCAAATCTGTCTCATGAGCAACTGCTAGTGAGAAAATATTAAAAGGCGGGTTATTATCTTTTATACCAATCACTTCAAAAAACTCAATACATTTAAAATTACCGATAGACGACATTGCTAATATTCTTTTCATCGATTCAACAGTCATTTAATTTCTCCATACAATAATCCGCAAAGAAATTCCTTTACCCATTTACCTTTCCATCAAAATCCTAACCTTATACGGGGTAGCCCTAAATTTAATTATTACTGTCTTAATGCTATTTTACTATACTTGCCCCTAACCTGCTGTACTTTGCTACTCAGGTATCGCTCTATCCCCTCCGATGGCGCAAGCATCTACGCTTGTGTCAATTTTCCTAAGGATTAATCAATGAATAAACGCCTTACAAAAAACGCTTACGTTGGAAATGTCGTAGTATCCAGTAATTGCGTTCTAAAATGTTCTATTTTCTTATCTCGATAAAAAAAGCGTGGTCAAAATTTGCAATATTTATAGCAAAAAACGCCAAGAAAAATGACCGCACTTTTACGCTAAAAATACACCGACTTTATGTCAAAAAAATTAAAAAAAAGGCCTGACATTATGTCAGACCCTTTTTGATTTTGCGTTGCATTTGTTAGAATGGTTGTTTCTATTTTATAGTAAAATGTAAACCATAAAGTTATTTAAAATCAAATAATTAGTCTTTTGTTGTTCGCTTTTTGATCAGGCCTGTGTAAAAATAAAGTATGAAAAGATTAGATTTCATACTTTATTTTTACACAATATGCTTGCTATGAGATACCAAATTGACAATGTTTATCTATAAAATCCTTGAAAGAAGGAAAAGCTGGTAGATTATAGTAGAAATTATCACGTTCAACTCTATAAGAGGCATTGCTAAATTTGAGTATGCTGTTTTTTACGCTTATTGATTATAGTAGTTTAATCTGTTTTATTCCACTTCCATCCCTTTTCCTAATATCTTTTAATTTCGATAACTCATCCACCAATCTTGATACCCTCTATATACTTATCATTATAAAAACATTAAAAATGCTTGTTGAAAAATGTGTTAGTATACAAAAATCTATATTTTTATAAATGAGGGTAATTTAATGTGGTCAGATACTGAATCTAAAGAAGACTATCTCAATTTTGGTGAGGTATCCCAAATTGTTACTGAAATATTAGAAACTGAAGCTATGCTACCAGTTTCAATAGGTATTTTTGGTAATTGGGGCGCAGGTAAATCCTCTCTGTTAAATTTGATTGAGCAACAAATCAAACCTCATGAGTGGATTGTGATTAAATTTGATGCTTGGCTTTATCAAGGATTTGATGATGCGAGAACAGCTCTTTTGGAAACTATTGCAAACCATTTGATTCAAGCTGCCAAAGATGAAGAAACCATCTTGAAAAAATCCCAAAATTTATTAGTCAGAATTAATGGTCTACGTTTGGCTGGCTTTCTTGCGGAGGGGGCTGCTTTAGCTGCAGGTTTTCCTACTTTTGGTTTGGTTTCCAAAATATTTGGAACGGCTCAAAATGCCTTGGATGGAATTCAAGATGAAACAGAAAGTAAGCAAGTTGTAGAAATAGGAAAAGAAATTGTTGATTCAGGAAAAAAACTTATCAACCCCCTCAAACAACAAACTCCACCACAACAAATCGATGAGTTTAGAAAAGAATATGGTGAGATATTACGGGATTTAGGTAAAAAGTTGGTTATTGTGATTGATAACCTTGACCGTTGTCTACCTGCTAATGCTATTCAAACATTAGAGGCAATTCGTTTATTCTTATTCTTAAATCGTACAGCTTTTATTATCGCGGCTGACGAGGAAATGATTCGCCATTCAGTTGCCGAACATTACAAAGATTTGTCGTATCGTCATCAAATTGATTATTTGGACAAGCTCATTCAGATTCCTATTCGTGTACCCAAAGCAGGTGTGCTTGAAATTCGTGCATATTTATATATGCTGTACGCCATTCATCAAAAAATAGCAACCAAAAAATTAGCAAGCTTACGCCAATTTTTAGAAACTCATTTGCAACAATCTTGGAAAAGTCAATCTTTAAATCCAGAAGAAGTGGCCAAAACTATTGAAGAGCAACATAATCAAGCTCTATTGTCAGATTTTGAACGCGCAAACAGAATAGCTCCTCTATTAGCAAATTCACCTAATATTCACGGTAATCCTAGAATTGTAAAACGTATTTTAAATACCATTAAAATGCGTGCCAAAATCGCAAACAAGCGTCAAATACCGTTAGAGGAAGCGATTATTACCAAATTGGTGATTTTTGAGCGATGTGTGGATTCTGATGTGGTAATAAATTTTTATCAGCGTATTAATGAAGAAGAGGGTAAACCTGAATTATTAAAAGAGCTGGAAAATAACAATGAGCAAAATTTATCAAAACTCTCTGAAAATAAGCCCATTCAAACATTTATCAAAGAATGGGCAAAGTTAGAGCCAAAATTATCCAATGTTGATTTGCGCGCGGCGATCTATTTATCCAGAGAAACCATACCGCTAAATACTTATACCGCTCAACTTTCTCAAAAAGCCCAAGATGCTTTAAACATTTTACTTACAACCACATCAAGAACAGGCTCACAAGGTACCAAAGATGCCATTCAACAACTAACAATGGATGAACAAATCTCTGTTATGGACGCGTTAGTGGAACAATTAAGAAAAGTGGATAACTGGGCTAAAAGTCCAAATGGTTTTATGGGGGCTTGTTTATTAGCTAAGTTTTCAGAAGGCGGTGCAAAAATTTTAAATCGTTTTATTATTGAATTGAAAAATAAAGGTTTTAATTATCCGTGGTTTAATACAAGATTAAAAAACGAAACTTGGTATCAGGAGTAAGCAATGGGTACTTCACAATCTAGCGTAGGACCAAATGGTCGTTCACCTTTGTTACCGGCTTGGGTTGATGACAGCCAAGCAACGACTCAAACGCCAGATCCACAGAGATTAAAGGGATTGCGTCAAGCAATTGGTAGGGCTGTACGAGGCAGTGGACGTGATGATGTACGTAAAGCACTTGGTCATTATGCACGAAAAGCCAGTGGTGGTAAGCATACAGCCGTCCAAAAATTGGGGAAAATTACCCAAGCGGGTGCGAGCTTATTTGGCATTTTTTCAGACAACCAGCAACAACAATATTCGGTTAATTTACATAGTTTAAATGGGCAGCCTTGCGATGAAGCCATCAACCAAATTACCGAACTTTTGGCTGGTCATCACGGTGATTCAGACAAAATTCGTTATGCAATGAATATTGCTTTATCAGAAGCATTAGAAGGAATGATAACTTTTGATGAAAATAGCATTACCACTGAAGTCATTGGTAAAATGATGGTTTGTTATTTAACCGAAAGTATTTTTCTGCAAATTGCACATGATGCCGGTAAGGCTTGGAAGAAAGGCGATGATCCTGTGCAAATTGCCAAAGCAGAAAATGATTTACGGCAACTCATTCGTGAAGTGGTAGATATTACTCTTGCCCCTAAATTTACGGATAATGTTTGTCAGTTAACAAACAAACAAATGCAAGAAATTCAAAACCAAGCTATTTGGGAAATTTGGGAAGAATGGGAGGATTATTGATGACTCAATTGGTTTTTCATCACGACATCAATCAATTAAATAATTTACCAAATGGAACAATACCTGTTCATTTGTATGGAATGGGTAATAAAAAACTACAAATTGCCCATATCGGTAATATGGTTTTAGATAGTGTGAAAAGATTAGGTATTAAACTCAATAACCAAGTAATGGATTTTCTAACCATTGCCATGGCAGTAACGGCGGCAGATACTTTTGTTTTACGAAAAGATACTGCAAATGGCTGGTGTCGTTCCTTTTCTATCACGTTACCATTGTGTCAGCCAGATATTTGGCAAAAAAACAAGGTTCATTTAGAACAGATTTTACACTTTTTAAGTGGTGATATTTGGCAATTTGATTTTCATGCAGGCGGACAATTACCTCCACAGCCCTATAAATTAAGTGGCAGAACCAAATTGGTAGATTTAAGAAATAAAGACTGTGTTTGTTTATTTTCAGGTGGTTTGGATTCAGCAATTGGGGTAATTGATTTATTGGAGCAGGGTAATTCACCGGTTTTAGTTAGTCATTCTTATAAAGGTGATAAATCACGTCAGCAAGCCATTATTCAGCAACTTAACCAAAATGGTTATATTAACCAATTTTCCCAATTTAATGCGATTGCACAACCACATTTAAATAATGGAAAAAGCACTGAAATCACAATGCGAACCAGAAGTTTAAATTTTTTGGCATTTGCCATTGTATCAGCTTATGCATTACAGGAAGTCGCGCAAAAAAAGATTGATATTTTAGTTCCTGAAAATGGGGTAATTTCAATCAATGCACCTTTAACAGTACGCAGAGTAGGCACTTTAAGTACCCGTACCACTCACCCTTATTTTATCCAAGAAATACAAAAACTTCTCACTGCGGTCAATATTCCTTTCACTTTAAGAAATCCTTATCAATTTAAAACCAAAGGGCAAATGATATCAGAATGCAAAAATTTACCATTCTTAAAGCAAATTATCCCTGATACTGTTTCGTGTAGCCATTGGAAACGCAAAAATCAACAATGCGGGGTTTGCTTTCCATGTCTGATTCGTAGAGCGTCATTGCATTATGCTGGTATTACCAATGATGCCCAATATGAATTTAATGACATTCGGCAAATTTTAATAAATCAGGACAGAAGAGATGATTTATTTGCTTTAATAAGTGCTATTCGTCAAAAAAATCATCGCAACATCAATCAATGGGTTTTACAAAGTGGCTCACTACCCACTCAACAATTAAATCAGTTTGCAAATGTTTTTATAAATGGGTTGGATGAAGTGGAGCAACTTTTAATAGAGAACCAAATATTATGATGGACATGCATTGCCATTTGGATTTATATACTAATCCACAATACGTTGCAAAACGATGTAAAGATGAAAATATTTATGTCTTATCTGTTACAACCACACCAAAAGCGTGGTATGGAACAAGTTCATTAGCAAAAGATTGTCCTCGTATTCGTACCGCCTTGGGATTGCATCCCCAACTGGCTCATGAACGTTGGCAAGAATTGGAATTGTTTGATTCATTATTAAACCAAACTCGCTATGTGGGTGAAATTGGTTTGGATGGCGGAAAAGAGTTTAAAGCACATTGGAAAACACAATTAAAGGTCTTTCGCCATATTTTAAGAAGTTCAACAAAATCTGGTGGAAAAATCTTAAGTATACATTCTAGGATGAGTGCAAATGCTGTACTAGATGAATTAAGTCAAGTAAATGATAACTTGCCAATCCTTCATTGGTTTTCAGGCACAAAGCAACAGTTAAAACGATCGATTGAAATGGGCTGCTATTTTTCTGTAGGACCTGCAATGTTAAGCAGTAAAAAGGGTTATGAGTTGGTCCAAATCATGCCAATAGAAAAAATATTAGTTGAAACTGATGGACCTTTTGGGAATTTTAAAACACAAGCTTTATTCCCCTGGAATGCCAATATTACCATTGCAATATTAGCAGATATGTGGGGAATGAATATTTCAGAAGTTGAAAGTATATTGAGACAAAATCTCTTTAGCTTAGTTTCAAAACATATATAAGTCATAAGCTTACCTATCAAAATTATCAATTACTTCCAATAACTCAAATCCCTTATAATATCTCTACCTACAATCTCAACTCAAACCATTACTCTAATGGTTTGAGTTATTTAATTATAGCCAGACTTTCGTCTGGCTATAATTAACGTAAAAAAGAGAAATCTTGTCATATATGGTTTCTCTTGAGTTTTTATAATCTATTTTTACATAATTTATATATATGGAATTCAGAATGGTTGTTTCTATATAACGAGAGAATGCAAAAATAAAACCCTAATTATTTCAATTTATTGCAATCAAATATTGATACTTACCTTAAAAATACATAAAAATAACACCGATAACAGAGTAATTATGTCATTATATTTTACAATATTAACGTAAAATTTTTACACATTGCTTTCAAGAGCCAACCATTTATGTTCTCTGTTTTACTTTTTGAAAATAAAAACAGAGGACTTCTATACTTTGGTGTAAATAATTCTCTTGAATAAATTTCTGTTTTATAGCTATGCTCTATTTTTGAGTTTCAAATGTAATATGGATCTGTCAAAATTGACAACTCCATAAATAATATTCTTATTCTTTGTTTAATCTAACAAGAAAATGCTTAAATTGTTCTTCGTCGTTATCCAACTTTCCGAAAAATAACTCATCAATTTGCTCAATTAACGGAACAGCTGTTTGTAATATTTTTTCTCCTTTTGAGACCTTTGCAAAATCCCCTCAAAATCCCCTAAATTCCCACCAAGACATTTAGGGGATTTTTCATGAGCACCTTCTTCCAACAAACCGCCCAAGCCATGATTGCCAAACACATCGACCGCTTCCCACTATTGAAGTTGGATCAAG
>ERZ772920.520-NODE-520-length-21796-cov-3.026632_pt1 | contig 21796 bp, 22 predicted proteins | sample MGYA00511469_ERZ772920 | MGnify/ENA primary metagenome ERZ772920 (study PRJEB29015, sample SAMEA2738069) | human oral metagenome | biome: human oral; feature: human-associated habitat; material: saliva | place: China | collected 2216 ... | reverse complement strand
CCAAAGTGCTGGGATTACAGGCGTGAGCCACTGTCTGCAGCTATAGAGGTTTTTTGTAAATGCTTTTTATCAAGTTGAGATGGAGTCTCGCTCTGTTGCCCAGCCTGGGCAACAGAGTGAGATTCTGTTTCAATAAAAAAATTAATAAAAATTCTCTTGGTCTTAAAGTTCAAGATAATAAACTTGTAGTTAGTTTAAATACTCCTATTAAAAATTTTGATGAATGGGTAAGCAATCCAATTTTTTATCCTATTAGAAAAGAGAATATAAATTTAAGTCTTGATAAAAAAATTGTAAATGGAGCTTTTAAAGTTTCTAGTTTTACTGATGATGAAATTATTTTAGAGAGAAATGAAAACTATTGGGATAGTGTTAATACTAAGTTAAAAGAGATTAAAATTTCACTTGTAGAAGATGGAATAATGGCTTATGAAATGTTTCCCCGTAATGAGATAGACTATTTTGGAGAACCTTTTTATTCTATGCCTTTTGACAGATTAAATCAAGTGAATACTTTACCTGAAAAATTAGTATTTCCAACAACTAAATATTGGTATATCTCTATTCCAAATGAAAATAAAGAAAAGTTTTTTGATAAATCTGAAATTAGAAAACTTATGTATGCTGTGAGTGACCCAGAATTTATGGGAAAGGTTATTTTAGAAAATAACTCTCCTGCTATTTTTGCTCATTCTCACCCAAGTTCTGATACATTGAATAAAGCCAAGGAAGATTTTGAAAAAATAAAAGAAAAATCTAATTTTAATTTTTCAGAAACCCCTTATATTGCTTATTATGAAAATAATAATTTATTGGAGAAAAAATTACTTTTATCAACTGTAAAAGAATGGATAGGACAATTTAAAATCCCTGTAAGAGTTACTTCAAATACTGATAGAAGTATAACTTTTAAAATAGAAAGATATTTATTAGGAACAAATAATATGAATGATTTGTACTATTATGTTAATTATAAGTATGGTAGTAATATAAAATCTGATGGAGAATTTTTAGATAATCTTCCAGTTATCCCACTTTTACAAGAATATGATACTGTCTTATCTCATTCAAATGTGAGAGGACTTAATTTAACTCCAAGTGGAGATATTTATTTAAAATATATAAATATGCAATAAATTAAAAAAACTGTTACAAAATTTTTTAGTAACAGTTTTTTTATTATCTAATTTTAGGCATTCAATAAGCCGAGTTTTGTATTTGTTAATCATTTTTCTCGAATTATAATCACTTATAATCTCTAGCGACTTACCCTGAAAGAGAGCGAGCAACTCCTTAATCTTTCCTATTTAGTCTTGCTCCAAAGGGGGTTTACCAAGCTTTTTTAGTTTCCTAAAAAACTGGTGGTCTCTTACACCACCTTTTCACCCTTACCTCAATGGTGGTTTTTTTTCTGTGGCACTTTCCTTAAAATTACTTTTAGTAGTCGTTAACTACCCTTTTGCTCTGTGGAGCTCGGACTTTCCTCTGCCATAAAGGCAGCGATTAACCTGAATACCTAAAATATCTTTTAATCATCTTCTTCTTGGTTGCTTTTATCTTTATATGCAGCATACATTTTATAAACAATAAATAAAATTATTATAACAAAGGCTGCAACCATAATTGGTGTACTATTATTTTCTTGTTCTTTTGTCATTGTCATCTGATTCAAGGCTTCTATATTAACTTCTTGTAAGACAGAACCAGCCCCATCAAGAACAGTTAAAATATATTTTCCATACTCTTTTCTTTCTAATAATTCAGTTGAATCATTTAAAGTTGCATTAATATCATCTTGATAGTCATCAACATCTATATCCTTACTAAAAGAAATCTCAACTTTATAAACTTCTTTATCTCCCTTTTTAAGATTTAGTATCATTGCTCTTTCTGGGTCTGAAATAGCAAAACCTTCATCTTCTGCCAATGTATTTACAAATATTGTTAAACCTTTTTCATTTTGTATTTCTTTAATTTTTTCATTTATTTCAGCCTTTTCTTCATCTTTCAAAAGATTAAGACTATCATTTATAGTGGCAAAACTATAAATTGAAGACAACAAAAATAAAAACATAATTATTATTTTTTTCATAATTTCTCCATATCATTAATAAAATTTAAACACTGGTCCTCTATTAAAAATTAAAAATTCTAAGTTTTTGTCTTTTAATTCTTCTATCAAAATTTCATAGAAAAAATGTTCACTTTCATAATGTCCAAAGTCAATTATATTTAGTCCACTTTCTAAAGCATCAAGAGCATCATGATAACCAACATCTCCTGTTATAAATAAATCAACTTTTTCCTTTTTAGCTTTTCTCCAATAATTCATAGCTGAACCATTTATAAGAGCTACTTTTTTAATTTTTTTATTCAAATCATCACTTATAACTCTTAGATTTAAAATTTTTAATTTTAGTTTAAGATCTTCTATAAAATCTTTTAAATTTTTTTCTTCATTTAATTTAAAAAGTCTTCCTATACCACAATTTTTCTCTTCATCAAAATCTAATATTTTATATTCTAAAATTCCTAATTTTTTTAAAATATAATCATTTAATCCGTCAATACTAGAATCCAAATTTGTATGTATAGCATAAGCATTAATATTATTTTTTATTAAATCTCTAATTTTTTTTCCTAAAATATTTTGTTCAGTTATATCTTTAATAGCTTTAAAAATAATAGGATGATGAGTAATTAACATATCCACTTTTTCAGAAATAGCATTTTCAATGCTTTCTAATGTTGCATCTAAAGAAAATTGAATTTTTTTGACTTCCTTATCATAATCTCCTATTAGAAGTCCAACATTATCCCATTCTTCTGCATTTATTTTAGGAAATTTTTTTTCTAATATATTTATAATATCTTTGGTTTTCATAGTTCAACCTTTTCTTCAACAGTTGATAATTTAAACATAGCTCCCTTTAAGAGTTTATCTAAATGCTCATCATCTATTTTAGTGATTTCAGAAATTTGAGAGAAAGTTTTTTTCTTATGCCCATCAAGTCCATAATATAATATTAAAACTTCTATCTCTCTTTTACTTAATCTATATTTTAGATTCAGATAATCAAATAAAGTTTCAGCTCTTTTTTCTAAATGTTTCATTTCTTCAATATGTTTTTCTTTATTTTCTTTTTCAAGTTTTTTAAGCTCTTCTGATTTATCTCTATCTTTTAAAGAAACCTTTAAATGGCTATTCTTATGAATTTCATGTTTAGCATAATCTTTAAAAGCTGATTTTCTATAATTAGCATAATTATTTATATAATTAAACATTTCCCTTGCTATATAATAATCTTTATATAACTTAAAGTCTTTATCCTCTTCAAAAAGTTCGTGAGCTTTTATTAATCCAATAATGCCTTCTTGTGTTAAATCATCATAAGATATTCCTTCTCTTAACATATAAAGAGCCATCTCATAGACTTTTTTTAAATTCTTCTCAACTCTTGTTCCACAACAATCTTCTACTCCACAATCATCTTCACAGCTACAAACATCATCTTTCAGACTTTCAAGAGTTTCTGCTATAAGAAAATCAATATATTCATAATCTATTTCTTCATCAGTCAATTTTCTATCTTCTGAAAGTACTTCTAATTCCAATTTTTCTGAAATTTCAGATATAAGTTTCTTAAATTCCTCATCATTTAAACTATTTTTAAGTAAATATTTTTCAAGACTTAAAAGCTTCAAAATATTCCCTCCTAACTAATCTACCTTAAAATCCTCAAGTTTTTTCTTTCTACTAGGGTGTCTCAATTTTCTAAGAGCTTTTACTTCAATTTGTCTAATTCTTTCTCTAGTAACATTAAATATTTTTCCAACTTCTTCTAATGTCTTAGGAGAACTGTCATCAAGTCCATATCTATATCTTAAAACCTTTTCTTCTCTTGGACTCAATGTTTTTAAAACAGCATCTAACTCTTCTCTTAAAATTGCTCTATTAGTTGCTTCATAAGGACTTGTTGTTTTTTGATCTTCAACAAAATCTCCTAATTCACTATCTTCTTCACTTCCAACAGGAGTTTCAAGAGATATTGGTTCTTGATTCATTTCTTGTATTGCCTTTATTTTATCAACTTCCATTCCAAGTCTTTCAGCTAAAATTTCAGGAGAGGCATCTTTTCCTGTTTCTTGTAGATATATCCTCGATTCTTTTTTAATTTTATTTATTGTTTCTATCATATGAACAGGTATTCTTATTGTTCTTCCTTGGTCAGCTATGGCTCTTGTTATAGCTTGTCTTATCCACCAAGTAGCATAAGTTGAAAATTTATATCCTTTTGTATATTCAAACTTCTCAACAGCTTTCATAAGACCTATATTACCCTCTTGTATTAAATCAAGAAGTTTTAAACCTCTATTTGTATGTTTTTTAGCAATACTCACAACAAGTCTTAAATTTGATTCTATAAGTTTTTTACTTGCTTCTTCATCACCTTCATAGGCTTTTTTAGCATATTCTATTTCTTCATCATGAGTTAGTAATGGAACTTGACCTATTTCTCTTAAATACATTTTTATAGGTTCATCAACTTTTGCACTATTACCTAAATTTAATAATTTTTCATTACTTAATTCATCTTCACTTACATCTTCTATATATTCAGGATTAAATTCATCATCAAATTCTGTAAAAGTTTCTGTTTCCTCATTTTCTTCATCTGTATCTAATTTTTCATCTGTTTCATCTTCTAGTAAATCATCATGTTCTTCATTATCTATATAATCTTCCTCTGAATTTTTTCCTCCTAACTCATCCACACCTAACTCATCTAATTGCTCTTCATCAACTATTTTAATACCTTGTTCAAGCATTTCATTAATAAGTTGTTCTATATTTTCAGCTGGAAAATCATCACCTAATTCTTCATTAATTTCTTCATAAGTTATAATCCCTTCTTCTACTGCTTTTTTTATTAAAGCTCTAGCTTTTTCATTTTTTATTAGCTCTTTCACCACTAATCCTCCTTGCTAATTTATATAGAGTTAAAAAAGATACTTAAATGAATTATAAACTTTTATAAATTCTTCAACACTTTTAGTTTTTGCTATTTCTTTTTTTAATTTTCCAAATTCAAATTTTTTAGCAATATCATCTTTTGTTTTATCTCTTAATTTTAATTTTTCTCTAAGATAACTCTTAAACAATTCTATATTTTCTCTTTCTTCTGCTAATTTATTTGGAATTAAAACATAATCCATTATTATTCTTGCTAACTCATTATTTTTCTCATATTGTGAAAATTCATTACTTTCTTCAATATAATTTTTAAATTCTTTCATTATAGTATTACTATCAAAAAATAAATTTTCCTTTATTTTTTGATTAAAAAATTTAAAAATTTTATTAGCAATATCACTTTCTAATTTTTCTTCTTTAAAAAAATTATAATATTCAGGTTTTCTAAGTAGCATCTTTACTATTGCCATTTCTAAATTATTGGCTTGTTTAAATTCCTTTTTTTCTATTTTTTCTTCATCTTCAGCAAGATAGTCTCTTTTTACAATATGTTTTTTATTTTTTTCAATAAGAGTCTTTCTTAAAATATCTATACTAATATCAATTTTTTTTGAAAGTTTTTTTAGATACATTTCTTTTTCTAAATCATTTTCTATATTTGAAAAAAAATCTTTAAATCTTTCTATAAAATTTTGTCTTGCTATAATATTATTATTCAAATCATATTCACTTGAATATAAATTATATAGAAAATCAAAAATTTCTAATGAATTTTCAACTACCCTTAAAAATGCTTCTTTTCCATTTTTCTTTAAAAACTCATCGGGATCTTTACTTCCTTCAAATTGTAAAACTCTTATATTAAAACCTTGTGACTTTAATATAAAACTTGCTCTTTCAGTTGCAGATATTCCAGCCTTATCCATATCAAAAGACAATAAGATATTAGATGAATATCTTTTTATAAGTTGAGCTTGCTCTTCTGTTAAAGCAGTTCCTAATGGTGCTATACTTGTATCAAACCCATAAATATTAGCCGAAAGAACATCCATATAGCCTTCCATCAAAATAGAATAATTTTTATTTTTTATATTTATAGCTCTTTCAATACCATAAGCATTTTTTCCCTTTTTAAAAATCGGAGTATCTGGTGAATTTATGTATTTTGGAACTGTATTATCTTTCTCTAAGGTTCTTCCTCCGAAAGCAATTATTCTTCCACTTGGTGAAAAAATTGGAAATATTATTCTATTTCTAAAAGTATCATATATTCTTCCTTCTTCACTTTTTTTAATAAGTCCCAAAGCTAATAAATCTTCATCATTATAACCTTTACTATTTAAAAGTTCATAAAGTTCTGACCATTTAGGAGGAGCATATCCAAGTTTATGTTCTTTAATTAAATCAGTATCCAAGCCTCTGTTTGAGAGATATTCCAAAGCTCCTCTAGAATCTTGTGAAAATATTTTTTCCATAAAAAAATTATGACTATCTTCCATAATTTGATAGAATTTTTCATAATTTTCATTTGTGTTAGTATTATTATATTCTTTTATATTAATTTTATATTTTTTAGATAACTCTCTAATTGCTTCTGTATAAGAAATATTTTTAATTTTTGAATAAAAGTTTATAGCATTTCCACCAGAGCCACATACAAAACATTTACAAATCTTTTTTTCAGGAGTAACAGAGAAAGAAGGATTAGTATCAGCATGAAATGGACATAATCCCTTATAGCTTGAACCTACTTTTTTTAATTCAATAAATTCTCCAACTACTTCTTCTATTTTTAAATTATCTAGTAACTTATCTATATCCTCTTGTTTATAATACATAAACTTCCTCCTAAAATATTAAGAGTATAAAGGGGAATAAACCTATTAAAATAGTTTATTCCCCTTAGTTTTAGAATAATTTTGACATATATTCTGCAACTTTGTTATTTATATAATCACTTTTTACCTGCTCTTTTGATTTATCAAAATTAGCCTCTTCTGCTTTTACTTCCTTAGTCTTTTGAAAAACAACTACTGTTGCCTTATTAGGATTTAATATTCCAATTTTATTTAATTCTGTATTAAATACTGCTTTTGCTATTCCAGGGTCATATATAAAATTTGGAATTATTCCATCAGGTGTTATCCCCTTAGCATCAAAACTTTGAATAGCATCTTCATCAATTTTATCATTTAAAGTTAAAGTTCCAGCTTCTATATCAGCTTTTATTTTATTTAACTTTTCAAGTTTTTCTGTCATAGTTTTTTCAGAAGGGTAAGGAACTATTAAAATATGCTCAACTTCCCATTGTTGGTTATTATCATTTTTCTTTACATAAGCAACATGATAACCAAATTTCGTTTTTATAACTTTATTAACTACTGTGTTTGAAGGAACATCTTTAAGAGCTTCTTCAAATTCTTTAACCATTGCCTTTGTTCCAAATGTTCCTAAATCTTGATAAATTATATCTTGGTTGTTTGATAAACTCTTTCCTTTTTCTGTAAAATTTTCAGGTGTCAATTCGGATAATAATTTTTCTGCTTTCTCTTTTGCTAAATCATCATCTTCTTTTGCAGATTTCACACTAATAAATACTAATTTCGCATCTGCTGTTGTAGGAATACTATATTTAGATTTATTTGCATTAAAGAATTTCAGCAATTCATCATCAGTAGGTCTTACTTCATCTCTAACTTTTTCAGCTAAACCAATATAATAATCTTGGAATTGAGAAATAGAATCTAAATTTTCATTAACCTTTACACCTTTTTCTTTAGCTATTTTTACCATCTTTATTTGTCTACTTATCATTTCTTTGGCTTGCTTTTCAGCATCTTCCTTAGAAATCTTTTGTCCTAACATAATATTTGCAGTAGCTCTGGCTAAATCAAGGTTAGTTATAGTAAATCCTTCTTCTTCATAAGCCGTTTTCTCTACTAAATTTTCATATTCAGGAGCTAAGTCTTTTATTTGCATTTCTTTTCTAGCTTTTAATAAAGCTTCTCTAAATGCTTCTGCACCTTTTTCTGATTTATATAAATTTACTGCTTCTTCTTTTTTATCAGCTGGGATTGAATATAAAGCCATATAAGCATTTATTTCTTCATCAGTAGGATTTATATTTTTAGCAAATTCTTCTCTAGTTTTTTGCATTAATAAATTTTCTTCAATTTGATTCTTTAAAGAATCTTTTGTAAGTCCACGAACTTGCAACATTCTTCTAAATTGCTCTTTATCTCCCATAGATGATTCTAGTTCTTCATACTGTTTATTAACTTCTGAACTAGGAACTTTTACTTTTAAATCTTTTGCAATATGTAGAGTTAAATTCTTATCTATAACATCATTGAAAGCAAGTATATCAACTATATCTTTATCTACTCTGTCTGAGTAAGTTCTTGAAAGATCTTGTTTTGCCCTTTCTATATCAATTTTTTGAATATAGTCTTTATTTAAAAGCATAGCTTCTTGCGCCTTTTTATTTGCTCTACTTGTTCTATAACTTTCATAGCCTCCATATGCCAAAGATAGTACAAAAACAACTGTTAGTATAATGATAAAAGGTTTCATCTGTTTACGAAATTTTCTTATTGACATTTTATATTTTCCTCACTTTAAGTTATATTACTTTGTATCTAAACCATATTTTCTTATTTTTTCATATAGAGTTGTTCTACCTATACCTAAAATCTTAGAAGTTTCCTGTTTATTCCATCTAGTTTTTTGTAATGCAATAGCAATTACAACTCTTTCAACTTCCTCTAAACTATAAATTTCTTGTTCTAATATTTCTTTTAATGGTCCAACCCCTACAACTGTTTTATTTTCTACAATATCAGATTTTGTTTTAATTTCTAATGGTAATTGTTCTACATCTAAAATTTTATCCTTAGATAACAATGCCATCCTTTCAATTAAATTTTTAAGTTCCATTATATTTCCAGGATAATAATATTCCATCAAGAATTTCATTGCTTCTCCTGAAATAACAGGAGTTTCTTTATGTAATATTCTAACTATCTTATTTAAGAAATAGTTAGCTAACACAGGAATATCTTCTTTTCTTTCTCTTAAAGGTGGAACTTCAATAGTCAAAGCTGTTAATCTATGATATAAGTCTTTTCTAAATTTTCCTTTTTCAGTTTCTTGTTTTAAATCTATATCAGTACCAACTAAAAATCTTACATTAGATTTTCTTACTTTTGTTCCTCCAACTCTTTTAAATTCTCCATATTCAATAGCTTTTAAAAATCTTGATTGAACTTTAATATCCATTTTAGCAATATCTTCTATGTATATTGTTCCTCCATCAATTTCTTCTAAAAGCCCTCTTTTACTTGTATTAGCTCCTAAAAAAGCTCCTCTCTCATATCCGAATAATTCTCTTTCAATAAGTTCCCCTGGATATAAAGCACAACTGATTTGAGCATATTTCCCTTTATTTCTATCACTTTTTCTATGAATTTCTTTTGCTATAATATCCTTACCTGTTCCAGTTTCTCCAACTATTAAAACAGGTAAATCACTATCAGCAATCTTTTCTATAAGATTTTTTACTTCTTTAATTTTTGATGACTGTCCTATTATATCAGTATCTTCTTCCAAAACACTTAATCTTTCTTCTAATCTTTTATTTTCTTTTATTAATTCTAATCCATTTAATGATGGTAATATTATAGCATCTAAATCTTCAATTTTTATTGGTTTTAATAAATATGCAAAAATTCCAAATTTTTCTAATCCTTTTGTTGCTTCTTCATTAATTTCATCTACTAAGGCAACTGTTATAAAGTCTTTTCCTATGCTTGTTAATTTTTTCTTTGCTTCTCCTACTGAGATTCCTTCCAAAGCATTATCTAATAGGATTAAATCAAAATCACTTTCTCTTACCATATCTATTGCATCTAATAAATTATTGAAGGTAATCACTTCGTATTTTTCTGCTAATTCTTTTCTTATTTGTTTTAGTATTTCCTTCTTTTCTGAAATTGCCAATATTGCACTTTTCATATTCTTCCTCCTTTTCCAAAACAAACCATTTTTTTAAATTATCATCATACTGTATTATAACCGATAATTTGTATTTTTTCAAGAAAAATTAATTAAAAAGTTTCCAAACATCATTAACACTAATCATTAGAATAAAAAATAACAGAAGAATCATACCACTTTTATATAATTTTTCTTCCCATTTTTTATTGATTTTTATTCCAAAAAGTTCTAAAAATACAAAAATAATTCTTCCTCCATCAAGTGCAGGTATAGGCAAGAGATTTAATACTCCTATATTTATTGAAAGAACAACACATAAACTTATAATAGATACCCAACCAAATTTTGAAACTTCTCCTACAACTTTAAAAATACCAACTGGACCACTAATTTCTTTTAAACTAGCCTTACCTGAAAAAAGTGTAAAAAAGCCTTTTATAGTATCTGTAAAAATAGAATTAAAAGAATTTTTTGCAAAATCTAAACTTTCTGTTGTTGATAAATCAATCTTTTTATATTTTGGAGAAATCCCTAATACAACCCTATTATTCTCCTCGTCTTTTGTTAATTTTAAAGTTATATTTTCTTCTTTACCATTTCTTTCTATCAAAGCTGATATTTCTTCTTTATTTTGTGAGGCTTTTGTAATTTTTGAAATATCTGTCCACACATTTATTTTTTTCCCATCTAATTCAAGAATTTTATCATCTACTTTTAATATTTGCTCATTAGCTCCATCTTTTACTAAACCACCAATAATAGCATTAGTATCATATTCTATTCTTCCATTTATTTTAGCTATTGCAAAAAGTAATATGAATGCCATTAAGAAATTCATAAAAACTCCAGCAAATAAAACTATAAATCTTTGATAAGCTGGTTTAGAACTAAAACCATTTTCAACTTCACTTCCAATTTCCATTCCTTCTATATTAACATATCCTCCTATTGGAATTGCTCTAAAAGAATATGCTGTATTCTTTGTATCAACTGAAAAAACTTGTGGTCCCATTCCTATTGAAAATTCACTCACAGGCATTTTAAAAAGTTTAGCAGTTAAAAAATGCCCTAATTCATGTACAAATATTATTAAGCCCAGCATTACTACTGCAATTAAAAATGTCATTTATCCTCCTATTATCTCTTTAATTTTAGAGAAAATTTCATCATTTATTTTCTCTATGCTTTTAATTTCATTGTTTTCAACACATTCTATTTCACACCAATTATATTTTTTTGAAATAGCTGTTGCATTCTCATAAGATTTTTTTAAATAATCTTCATTGACTTCATGTATATCTTTTTTTTCTGAACCATCAATTTTATTTTTTCTATTTTCCATAAGCTCTTTTGCTTTATCTATTGGCATTTTTAAAAAAATAACTATATCTGGTTCTGGAATTTTATTTTTATTGTATTCCAAATCTATAAGCCATCTTAAATATTCTTCTTTTTCTTCATTATTTTTAATTTTAGAAGCTTGATGTATCATATTAGAAGTTACATATCTATCTGTTATTATAGCATAATCGTCAATATATTTTTTCTCCCAATCTTGTTTAAAAGAAGCATACCTATCAATAGCATACATAGTTGATATAGGATAAGGATTTACTTTGGTTGCATCTGTTCCAAATTTCCCAGCCAAATACATTTTAACTGGTTCACAAGCAGGACTATCATAATTAGGAAAAGAAATTTTTATAGTTTTATTATATATTTTTTTAACTCTTTCATATAACAATTTTGTTTGGGTTTCTTTTCCACTAGAATCAGTACCTTCTATAACAATTATCTTTCCCATTGTTCTCTCACTTTCTTTCTTGTTTCTCTATCAACTTCTTTTATAGTATTTAAAGCATTATCATTATTTAAAGATAATACTTGATGGCTATTCATAGCCTCTTCAATTATTCTATAAATATCTAAAAATTTTATTTTTTTCTTCATAAATAATTCAACTGCAACTTCATTTGAAGCATTAAAAACTGTCGGCATAGTACCTCCAATTTTTCCAGCTCTATAAGCTAAATCTATACCTTTAAAAGTTTTTCTATCAGGCTCTTCAAAAGTTAAGTTATTAGTTTTTATTAAATCTAAAAAATTTATTGAAGAATTGAATTCTTTTTCAGGGTATGTGAAAGCATAAAGTATTGGAGTTTTCATATTAGCTACTCCCATTTGTGCTATAATACTTCCATCTACATATTCAACCATAGAATGAATTATACTTTGTGGGTGTATAACAACTTCTATGTCATCATAATCTATATTAAATAGTTCATGAGCTTCTATAACTTCAAGCCCTTTATTTACCAAAGTTGAAGAATCAATAGTAATTTTTTTACCCATAGACCAATTTGGATGTTTTAATGCTTGCTCCACAGTAACATTTTCTAAGTATGTTAAGTTTTTTCCTCTAAATGTTCCACCACTTGCTGTTATTATTAATTTCTTCACATCTTCTTTTTTAAAACCTTGTAATGATTGGAATAATGCTGAATGTTCACTATCTACTGGAACAATTTCTGCTTTTGGATATTCTTTTAAAAGTTTATTTATATATATTCCTGCTGATACCATAGTTTCCTTGTTAGCAAGAGCTATTCTCTTCTCTCTTTTTATTGCCTCAACTGTTGCATCTATACCAATTGCTCCACTTACTGCTGTCAATATAATATCATAATCAGAATTTTTAGAAAGTTCTGCTAGTCCATTTTCTCCAAAATAAACTTCTTTTAAAAAAGAATATTCTTTTTTTAAGTTTAAAGCATCTTGTTCAGTACCAACATAAATAAATGTAGGTTTAAATTCTTCAATTTGCTTTTTTAATAGTTCTATATTTTTATTTCCACTGATACCAATAACTTGATAATGTTCTCTATTATTTCTAATAAGTTCAAGAGCATTTGTTCCTATACTTCCAGTTGATCCAAGAATTAAAATCTTTTTCATTTTTATCATCCTTTTAATTAAATTCCATATTGATAACTTACATATAGACGAAAGAAATATAGTACCATAGTTACAAAAGGTAAAACTAATATCATACTGTCAAATCTATCTAATATTCCACCATGTCCCATAAGGATAGTTCCAGAATCTTTAACTCCACATTCTCTTTTAAATAAAGATTCTATTAAATCTCCAATTTGAGCAACAACAGATATTATAGCTCCCGTAATAAACGATAAAAATATTTCTCCTATTGTTGTCCCATTAATTCTTAAAATATATAAAACAACAATTAATACAAAAGCTAAACCGGTGAAAATGATTGAGCCCAATGCACCTTCAACAGATTTTTTAGGACTTATTTCTGTAAAGCCATTTTTAAAGAATTTCCTTCCTATCGCAACTCCTACTATTCCTGCTGATGTATCTGATACCCAAACTAAAACTTGTAAAATTAATGGAAATATCATTCCTAAAAAATAAAGATTTATTATTTGTGAGAAAAACACAGATACATATATTATTCCTAGTAAAGTATAAGATACTTTCTCCAAAGTCCCTTTTATTTGATTTCTAAAAACTCTATATGTTAACATAAAAATAGTTGCAACTATTAACACAACTGCAATCAATTTTTGCTCTAAATAGCTACTTCTATTGCTAAGATACACTAAGTTAGGAATTATTATAGCAACAATTATACCAAATTTATCATAAACTTCTTTACCTGATATTTTTACCATCTTGTAAAATTCATAAGTTCCCATACTAATGACCAGATTTGTAAAAATTAACATAGGTAATCCATAAAGATTTATTCTGAAAAAACTCTCACCTGCATAAATAAATAGTAATAATGGAACTCCTATCAATGCAACTAAAACTCTATTCCATTTAAACATTTTTTACTCCTCCAAATCTTCTTTCTCTTTGGTTATAACTTTCAATAGCCTTATCTATTTCTCTTTCATCAAAATCTGGCCATAAAGTATCTGTGATATAAAACTCTGAATAAGCTATTTGCCATAATAAGAAATTTGATATTCTCATCTCTCCACTTGTTCTTATAACTAAATCTGGGTCTGGAAAATCATTATATAAATATTTAGAGAAATCTTCTTCTGTTATATTTTCTTTTCCATCTTTTATTATTCTATTCACTGCATCAACTATTTCTGCTCTACTTCCATAGTTAAATGCTATATTTAAGGTTATTTTATCATTATTTTTAGTTTCTTCTTCTAACTTTTCAATTTCTTTTTGTAATTTTTCTGGAACATTATTTTTTCTACCTGAAACAAAAAAACGAATCTTATTTTTCATCATATTTTTTCTTTCATTTTTTATATATTTTAAAAATAGTTTCATAAGTGTTGAAACTTCATCTTGTGGTCTATTCCAATTTTCTGTTGAGAAAGCATAAACAGTTAAATATTTAACTCCAATTTCTGTTAAATATTCAAGAGCTTTTCTTAATGTTTTTGCTCCTTCCATATGCCCAAAACTTCTAGCAAGCCCTCTCTTTTTTGCCCATCTTCCATTACCATCCATAATTATTGCAATATGATTGGGTATATTTTTTTCCATTCTATCACCTCATTAACTATATCATTTTAACATATAATGTTAAATTTTGTTAATTAAATTTATTTTTATTAGGAAAATATTTTTAGAAATAAAAAACTGCTGTATTTATTTTTTACAACAGTTTTTATTCTTTATTTTTTTCTATCTTTTATAAAATCTGCAAGAGAAATTAAAACTTTCCCTTTTTCTTCTCCAAATCTATTTTTAATAATTTGTTTAGCCTTTTCAACAGTATCATTTAAAATTTTTTTACTTTCTTCCATACCTAAAATACTTGGATAAGTAGCCTTATGTAAGTCAACATCACTGCCCACAGGTTTTCCTAAATCTTCAAAAGTTCCTTCAACATCTAAAATATCATCTTTGACTTGAAAAGCCAAACCAATCAAATCTGCATATTCTTCTAAAACTTCTCTTTTATCTTTTTCTAAATTAGCAATGATACAAGCTATTTCAATAGGTAGTTTAATAAGTTTTCCTGTTTTGTGACTATGAATATATTTTAAAGTTTCCAAATCTATTTTCTTATTTTCACTTTGAATATCTATCATCTGTCCACCTATCATTCCATTTATTCCTGAATATTCAGAAGTTTTTGAAATGATATTCACAATCTGTTCAGAAGATAACAATTCTAAATTTTTCTGAGAAAGAACATAAAAAGCATAAGTTAAAAGTGAATCTCCTATAAGTATTGCCTCTGCTTCACCAAAGACTTTATGAGTTGTTAATTTCCCTCTCCTATAATCATCATTGTCAAGAGCTGGCAAATCATCATGAACAAGAGAATATGAATGTATCATCTCTAATGCTATTGCAGATTTTATTCCTTTTTCTATATTTTGATTTAATAATTCTAATGTTACAAAAAGTAAAAAAGGTCTTAATCTCTTTCCACCATTTAAAATGGCATACTCCATACCCTTAGCAATAGTTTCAGGATAAGAAAGTTCTTTTAACTCTTTTTTTAATTCAGTTTCAAAAAAATCAGTTTTTTCTTTTAAATAAACTTGGAAATCCTTCATTTTAAATCTCCTCTATATCTATTTCACCATTTTTTTCAATAACTTTTAATAATTTACCCTCTGCTTCATTCAATATTTTAGAAGATGATTTTATAAGTTTCATAGCATTTTCATATTCTTTTATTGCATCATCTAAACTAAGCTCGCCATTTTCTAATAATTCAATAATTTTATCTAAATTTTCTAAATTTTCCTCAAAAGTATTTTTTCCCATTTTTCTTCCTTTCATATAATAAAAAAATATTTATAATTAATGATAAGTTTTTTTTGAAAACTATATTGAAAGTTTAAAACGAAACTACTGCAACGTCCATTATTGTTGAGTGAGCATTTTGGAGCTCACGAAACACTAATGGCTGTCAAGTAGTTGAGATGTAAAACTAGAAACATAAAAATTTTTTTCAAGAAAAACAATTAATCATTTTGTATAAAATGTTAATATTTTTTTATTATATTTTCTTTCATCAGTTTTTCTAAATGAAGCAATATTATCTTCCAAATCTTCAAGTAAATGATGTTCACAGATAATAAGTCCATCTTCTGCTAAAATATTTGCCTTATCTATTGCTTTTAAAACTTTTTTAGTAACATTATCCTGATATGGAGGATCCATAAAAATTATATCAAATTTTTCATTCTTTCTTCCTAATATCTCTATTGCCCTAATAACATCATTTTTATATGCTCTACATCTATCTGAAAAAGCTAAATTATCTATATTTTCAATGATATATTTTAATGCTTCTCCATCTTTTTCTATCATCACTGCTCTTTTAGCACCTCTGCTTATTGCTTCAAGTGAAATACTTCCACTTCCACTGAATAGGTCAAGGAAAACACTACCTTCAATATAGGTAGCAATTATTGAGAAAAGAGATTCTTTAACACTTTCAAGAGTAGGTCTGGTATCAAAGCCCTTTCTTGTTTTAATTATTCTATTTTTAGCTTCTCCTGCTATTATCCTCACATTATCACCCACTTAATAAATAAACATACCATCTCCAAAACTAAAAAAATGATATTTTTCTTTAACTGCCAAATTATATATTTCAAGTATTTTCTCTCTATCATAAAATGCTGAAACTAACATTAAAAGTGTTGATTTAGGAAGATGAAAATTTGTAATTAAAGCATCTATAATTTTAAACTTATACCCAGGATAAATAAAAATACCAGTATCCTTTTTTTGAGCAATCAATTTTCCATTTTTATCAACAGAAGATTCTAATGCTCTTGTAGCAGTTGTTCCTACTGATATAATTCTTCTTCCTTCTGTCTTAGCTTCATTTATTATTTTAGCAGCTTTTTCTGAAATTTCAAAACTTTCTTCATGCATTTTATGCTCTAAAACATTTTCAGTTTGAACAGGTCTAAAAGTTCCCAATCCTACTTCTAAAAAGATATCAACTATTTCTATACCCTTATCTAAAATCTTTTTTAATAGCTCTTCTGTAAAATGTAGCCCTGCTGTTGGAGCAGCCACTGATTCTCCTCTTTGAGCATAAACAGTTTGATATCTATCTTTATTTTCTAACTTTCTTGTTATATAAGGAGGCAAAGGCATAGAACCCAGTTTATCTAAAATTTCTTCAAAACTTCCCTCATGATAAAATTTTAAAATTCTATTACCATCTTCTTTTATTTCTAAAAGTTCTGCTATTAATTCTTTATTTTCACCTATATATAATTTTTGTCCCAATTTCAATTTTTTAGCAGGTTTTAAAAGACATTCCCAAGTATCTAAGGAAATTCTTTTAATTAAAAGAATCTCTAAAACTCCACCAGTATCTTTATGTCCAAAGATTCTAGCAGGAATAACCTTAGTTGCATTTCTAACTAGAACATCTCCTTTTTGTAAATAATCAATTATATTATAGAAATGTTTATGTTCTATACTTCCAGTTTTTCTATCAATTAACATAAGTTTAGCTGAATCTCTTGGCTCTCTTGGTTTCTGCCCTATAAGCTCCTCAGGTAAAAAATAATCGTAATCATTCAGATAAGTTGACATCTTCTTCACCCTCAATTTCTTCAAAATTATCAGTTTTTATTGCTTTTTTAGCTATCACTACCCTATCATTTCCACCATAATCTTTTATAACAGATAAGACATCAAAATTATTATCTTGTAAAATTTTTGTAACATCTTTTGCTTGATTATATCCTATTTCATAAGCAAGATAGCCAGTATCTTTTAAATATTCTCCTACGAATTTAGATATTTCTCTATAAAAATATAAGCCATCTCCTAAATCTGTTAAAGCATTTTGAGGTTCATAATTTTTAACTTCTGGCATAAGAGTTTCATATTCATTTTTACTTATATATGGTGGGTTTGAAACTATTAAATCATACTTAAAATCCTTATCAAGATTTTCAAATAAATTAGATTCTATAAAATTAACATTTTCTATTTTATTTAATATTTTATTTTCATTTGCAAGTTTAATAGCTTTTTCATTTATATCAATACCTGTTATAGAACTTGATTTTAATTCATTTGCAATAGCAATGGATATAGCCCCACTTCCACTACCTATATCCAAGATATTAGGTTCTTCAACTTCTCTCATAAGTTGTATACATTGTTCAACTAAAATTTCTGTATCTACTCTTGGAATTAATACTCCTTCACTCATTTTAAATGGTAATCCATAAAATTCCCATTCTCCTAAAATATATTGAAGTGGCTTTCTTTTTTTGGCTCTAAGTACTAACATTTCTCTAATTTTATCTTTATCTTCTTCTTTAATTTCTCTTGACATACTATATTTTAAAGTATTTCTACTAACTTTTAAAACATCTGAAAATATATATTCTGTATCTAACAATGGATTTGGAACACTATTTTTTTTAAGATATTCAACAGATTTATTAAAAATATCTAAATTTTCTGCTTTAAAATCTTTCTTTTCACTTTTTAACTCATCAAAAGTCTTATTTTCTTCTACCATTTTTTTCAAGTAATGTTTAATTGATTTTTTTTCTTCTTCTGATAATTCTCTTTCATAATGAATATAAAGGGCTATCCTATCAAGATTTAAGACATAAGAAACTAATTTTTCTGCTTCTAAACGGGGTTTTGAAAAAGAGTATTTTTTCAAATACTCTTCTGTAAATTTTAGTATTTCTACTAAATTCATTATTGTTCCGAAGCAGATAAAAGTTCTGCTTGATGGAAAGTTATAAGTGCATCAATCATTTCATCTATATCCCCGTCTAAAAATGCTTCTAATTGATGTACTGTAAGTTTTATTCTATGGTCTGTGATTCTTCCATCTGGGAAGTTATATGTCCTAATTTTCTCAGCTCTATCTCCCGTTCCTACTTGTAATCTTCTTTCAGATTCAACTTCACTTCTTTGTTTTTCTTGTTCCATTTCATAAAGTTTAGTAAGTAAATGCTTCATAGCTTTTTCTCTATTTTTTAATTGAGATCTTTCATCCTGACATTGAACCACTATTCCAGTAGGTAAGTGAGTAATTCTTACAGCAGAGTCTGTCATATTAACATGTTGCCCTCCTGCTCCACCAGATCTATAAGTATCTATTTTTAAATCTTTAGGATCAACTGTAACTTCTTGAACATCTTCAACTTCTGGTAAAACAGCAACAGTTGCAGTTGAAGTATGGATTCTTCCAGAAGCTTCTGTCTTTGGAACTCTTTGTACTCTATGAACTCCTGATTCAAACTTTAATCTTGAATATGCCCCTAGCCCAATTATAGTAAAGGCAATTTCTTTTATTCCACCAAGTTCTCCATCTTGTTTTTCTATAATTTCAATCTTCCATTTTTTTCTTTCAGCATATCTTGAATACATTCTAAATAAATCAGCTGCAAATAGAGCTGCTTCGTCTCCACCAGCTCCACCTCTTATTTCAACAATAACATTCTTATCATCATTTTTATCTTTTGGTAGTAATAAGATTTTTAATTCTTCTTCAAGTTTTGGTAATTTTTCTTCTGTTTCTTTTAATTCTTCATTAAGCATTTCTCTCATATCAGAATCTTTTTCTGTCTTAAAACTCTCCTTAATAAATTCAATATCATCTACATATTTTTTGTATTCTTTATATTTTTCAACAATTTCTGTTATTTCATTTAAAGCTTTATTACATTCTATCATTTTTTTAGAATCTGCTAGAACCTCTGGACTAATTAACATTTTGTTAAGCTCATCATATCTAGCAACAACTTCTTCTAATTTATCAAACATTTTAACTCCTCTTAAATTTTCCTATTATAATAAATTAATTTCTTCTATAGCTGTTATTTCTTGCGTTGTCATTTGTAAAGCATTTAAAAAAGCATCAGGTAAATCTTTTTTATTAAATTCATAGTATACTGTATCATCACTAAAATAAATATTTACTAATTCTAAACCTGATGAATATTTCTTAACCATATCTTCAACTGCTGTCTTTAATAAATCACTTGTTGAAGCTTCTTTTAAAGTAAGAGTATATTTACTAGGACTATCTGAACCTTTTGTAACTCCGTATACAGTTACTTCAACCATTTCTTCTTTTTTAACTTCAACTTTTTTAACTTCAATCTCTTTAATTTTATCTCTTGAAGGCATAAGCAAAGTAATAATAACTAAAAAAGCTACAATTATGGCTAAAACCATAGTTAAATTAAGTTTTTTTAAATTTATTTTTTTAATCTTTCTCATTTTATCACCTTGTTAAATACTCTCTAATTGATTTTGCAATTTCCTCAGCCATTTTTTGTTGAGAAGCTGCATCAACTAAAATTTCTGCATCATAAGAATTACTAACAAATCCTAACTCTATCAATACTCCTGTTCCATTAAACCCTCTTAATACTGCAAAGTTTGCTCCATGAACTCCACCATTTCTCATTTCTAATCTATCAGCAATATTCTCCACTATTTTTTTAGCAAGCCTTATGGAATTTTCTTGATTTTTCTTATATGCTAATTCTCCTGATATTTGAATTATCTTATCACTACTATCACCATATTTTTCACCTATACTATTTTCAAAATTTGCTATTCTTTCTGCATAAGGTGATGATTTTTTAGAAAAATAAAATACTTCAACTCCATTAGCACTTTTATTTTCAGCAGCATTAGCATGAACACTTACAAACAATGCTGCCTTATTTTTATTTCCAATTTTAGGTCTTTCACTTAAAACTACAAAAAAATCAGAATCTCTTGTCATTATCACATTGAAATCTTTTGAAAGCTCATCTCTTAAATAAGTTCCAACTGCAAGAACAATCTTTTTTTCCACTACTGAACCTCTTGCAGCTCCAGGGTCTTTTCCACCATGTCCTGGATCTATAACTATAAGATGTTTATTTTTTGAAGTTCTTTGTAAACTTAGTTCTATCGCATTATTTGAAGCATTCATAGTATAAGAAACTTTTGGTGCAATTTGTAATGTCAATGAAATACTATCTTTTGATTTATCTATTATTACATCCTCAAATAAATTAGAACCTCTAATATCTAACTCTAAATTTCTTGAAAATTTTTCAAAAGAGCTACTATTCAAATTCTGAATTTCTATATATATAAGTCTTGATTCTTCATCAGCACTCACTAAACATTCTCCATCAGCTGCATTCAAATTAATTATAAATTTATTAGCAGAAAATTTTACATCATTTACCTTTGCCGAGAATGATAAAACTGATATAAGAAAAACAAAAAAAATACTAAGTAATTTTTTTTTCATAATCTAATACATCCTTAATATTACTTTGTTATTTAAGAGTAAAACTCTCCATAGAAAAATTATCAATAATAAAAACGACAAGATTTTGTCGTTTCTATTGTTGATTGTTGTTGATAACATTTGCAATAGCAGATTTTCTAAAAGTTAATTTAACTCCTTTATCTACTCTGATTTCAACATAATCTTCCCCAACAAAAGCTATTGTTCCTTTAATTCCACCAATAGTCATTACTTCTGTCCCTTCTTTTAAAGAGCTAAGAAGATCTTGTTGTTGTTTTTGCTTTTTCTTATTAGGTCTGATTATTAAAAAATAAAAAATAGCAATCCAAACAACAATAATAATTCCTGTACTTCCATATTTAGCAAATAATTCTTGCATTTCTCCTCCTAATAAATTAAGTAAATATATAGAAAAGTATAACACGATTAATCTTCTAATGCAAATTATATTATTAATTTTTTTATATTTTAAAAATTTTTTTATTAGAAATAATAAAAATCAAATTTTAAAAAATTTTAATTTTCAAATATGTTTTTTCTTTTTAATTCCA
>ERZ772920.519-NODE-519-length-21806-cov-4.231254_pt1 | contig 21806 bp, 17 predicted proteins | sample MGYA00511469_ERZ772920 | MGnify/ENA primary metagenome ERZ772920 (study PRJEB29015, sample SAMEA2738069) | human oral metagenome | biome: human oral; feature: human-associated habitat; material: saliva | place: China | collected 2216 ... | reverse complement strand
AGCCGCGGTCGCCCCGATGGCAGTTAACCCCTCACAGGAGCATGACATGTCTTTCCCTTTGACGAAGCGAGTTGCGTCCTTCTCTCTTGCCGGCATGTGCGCTTTGGCGATGGTCGCGCCAGTAATCAATGCTCCATCAGCTCAAGCAGCAGGCCATCGTTTCGGTATTTCTCAGACTTTCTGGATCCGAGTTGACGGACGTGTCACTCACCAGTTTTCGCTCATCGAGCAGTCCAACTTCATCACTGAGGAAGCCTGTGAGTCTCTCCCAGTGGCATTGGAATGGTCTCGCGTCACCTACAGCGCCTCACCAACCTCAACTCGATGCACCATCGAAACCGATTTCAATCGCCATGTGAACCCCTATGTAGCTGTCGATCAGAATCGAAGCGTAACTTTTGCTGCTCGCCCCATCGCGCTTGAAGACCTTGGCCTTGAACTTCCCGAGGACACGACTCTCACCTACCAGTCCGTGAGCCTTTCCGGTAGAGGCTTCCACGCGACACGGGTAAAGGAGGGATCAGAAACTCGCCAGGACAGCACAGGGGATAACGTCTCCTGGAGGAATATCGGAAAGGATATCGTTGCCGCTGAAGGGACGATCGATGCCGACAACGATTTCCACACTCAAGAACGCAAGACCTATCAAGGTATCGAAGCCGTTGATATGCCGGGCGATTTGCAAGATGCTTCCGCTACTGTCAAAGCAAATGCAAGCAGCTCTAACAGCCCGTCCCCTTCTTCGAAGTCAGCGCGTTCAAGCGCAGGCTCCTCGGGAATGATGTCCGACCTCATGCAATTCCTCATTCGCTTGCTCCCAGCGATCGTCGTATTTGGCGGCGCGACGTTTATAACAAGGTATTCCGCTCGCCGGCGTCGCAAGAACAAGTATCAGAGCGGTGGATTCCCATTACGTGTTCCTACACCACTTCCCTCCCACAGCACGCCGGGAGCTTCTTCACAGACGCCAAGCCCCTTCAGCGTGAGCGGAAAGGATGCCTCTACCAGCGGGTTCTCAACAGGATCGCAGGCCCCCACAACCAGCACGCCCCACGGCACTGTGCCCGCCGATCCCCGCCTCGCACCCAGCGATCCCAATCCGGCCTCGGCCTCGCAAATTCCGACGTCACCCTCGCCTGCTACGTCTTCGGAGCCTTACAACCCCTATGCGCCCTCCCCTGATCCCGCTTCTTCCCTGCCCCCAGCGGCAAGTCCCGCGGAAGCCGCCGATTCAGCACCAGACCCGTACTCGACCGACTGGCGAAATTCCCTCTAGGAGCACCTCATGCTTTTTTCTTTCCCGAGGCCGGCAGCGCGCTCTTTCTTTGCCTGTGCTTTTGCGTGTGGGTTCCTTATCACGATTGGCTTGTCTGCCCCTACTCATGCTCAAGAGCAAGAGGTCTCGATTATTGAAAGCGTGTACGTACGCAGTAGCGGACGTAGCCAATACGAGCTATCGGTCTTTGACCGCACTCAAACCATGACCGAAGCTGCCTGCGAGGCAGTCCCCTTGGCTCAACAGTGGTCGGTTGTCGAATTCGAAGCCAATTCTTCTTACAACTATTGCCACATCGAAACCGATTTCAACCGACACAAGAATCCCTATGTGGCGGTTGACTCAAGTGGACACGTCACTTTCGCCGCACAGCCTGTGAAAATTGAAGACCTCAACCTCGGTCTTCCCAGCAATACCGTTGTTTCTTCGCATCGGTTTTCTTTGATGGGGCGGAACCTGAAAACATCACTTGTGAGCGAAGGTGCCTCAGTGCGTCGCGATGATTCTGGCGACACCATTAACTGGGACGAGGTTTCTGAAGAAGTGGTCGCTGCCGAAGGAACGGTGGAAATCGACAACCGCTTCCGCACTCAAGAACGCGAGGAATTTAACGGCATTAGCGCTGTTGAAGTGCCCACTGATCTCCAGGCCCCCAGTGTCACGACTCCGTCCACCAGCAATGTTCAAGGAACCGGGGCGCTAGGGCGCCCACTCTATGGAACTCCAGGTATGCATTTGGTTCTTTTCTCCTGTGTATTCATCACCGCCGTTCTCGTGGTGATTTCTGCAGTTTTGATCTCACGCAGGAGGAAAAAGAAGGCCGGCCTCTACCAAGGCGGTTTCACCTCATACCAAGCTGGAGTGCCCTTCCCCCAACCATACGGTTCGACGACGCCCACAGGCACCTATACGCCGACCAGTATGGGCACACAGGCAGGATCAGGACCCACTTCGCCCTACCAGGGTTCGACCTCCGCTGGCACGCAACCGCCTTCTCCCTCTTCAACCGGCTGGCGCAACCCATTTGAGCCGCCAAAGAACTGAGCATTTTCTACTGGCACAGCGGGAGTGCTCACCTACCTCACCCCACACAGGAGGGCACACTCCCACTAGACTGGCCACAGCCTCGGCAATGATCTTGGAAGGACTCATATGCGATCCACTCTGACGCGACGCGTGGCGCGCCTGCTGGGTATGTCAGCCTGCACGTTCCTAGTTGCTGGTAGTGCCTCCACGCTGATCGCGACACCTGCACTCGCTGACAGCGCCTATGTCTCCATTATCGAGAGCGTCACCTTCGCTGATATTGGATTCATCAGCTATGAACTCAACATCATGGATTCTTCTCAGACCATGACCGAAGAGGCGTGCCGTTCTCTGCCCCAGTCGAAAGCCAGCGCGAAAATAACCTTTTCAAACGACAATAAGCTGTCCTATTGCAGGATTAGCGCCACTTTCGTGGGTAATAATCCCTACCTAGCGATCAATAAACAGGGCGATTTCACCTTTGCCGCACGCCCGGTAGCCCCTGAGGACCTCCATCTTTCTTTCCCCGCGGATACAGATATCAAAGGCATGCGTTCGATCACTTTCGGCGCACCGAACGCCGCAGTTACCCAGCTTTCATCAGGGGGTTATATTGACGATGGTTTTAATCACTGGGTCATTGTTAAGTGGAGCGGCGATGCGGTAAGTGCTCCCGTAGCAGCTATTGGCACGGTCAAGGTGCACTCAAATTTCCACCCGATCGAGCGCATGGAGAACTGGGGTATTTCACCAGTTGATGTACCTAGCGACCTCACTACCGTCAATCAAGCGACCTCGGCTCCCACCAAAGCCACACCGCGAAGTACAACACGTTCTCAGAATTCAAGCTCCACGCCCGACTTGATTTCTTTTTTTGACACCGTCTTGAGTTCGCTTCAAAAATATGGTGGTCTTCCCGCAGTCATCATCTTTATCGCGATTGTCTGGGGCTTCGACTCACTCAAAAAGAAGAGGAAGAAGCAAAAGAAAGCCGAACCCTCGCCATTCAGTATTCCCCAGTACTACGAGCCAGCTCGTCCGCCTGCCCAGCCCAGCTCAGAGAATCCTTTTGAGGTGAGTTCTCAGCCCGTTACCGAGGCCGAGGCCTCCACTGCGCTCCACTATCCCGAGCCCTCCCCATCCCCGACCCCGCTGGAACGCAATCCCTTCTCCTTAGAGTCTGCGTCCAGCACCCCGGACATTCCTTCGATTCCCGAGGCGGCATCGGCAGCCGAGGCCGCGGATGATCCTTTCTGGTCATCTTCTTCCCCACAGGGTGGGGCTGCATCAAGCAAAGACTCAGAGGGACGCAATCGTTTTGCGCCACCGGAGGAATGACCCCGGATGCACGGGGTCACAGCAGCGGGACATCAAAAAACTAAGGAATTACTCATGAGGACATCTACTTCCAGAAGAAATCGCATTTTGCTCAGCATTGCGGCCTGTGTGCTCATGATTTCCTGTTCCTTATTCGGGGCAACGCCCACTCATGCTGTTCGCAATCAGGCGGAGATCAGAGAGTTTTTCATTATTTTGTCGGACGGCAATGTCAGTCATACCATTACGGTTGTCGACTATTCAAAGACGCTCACCCAAGACGCTTGCGGCGCATCTCCCATGGTCCAGCAATGGTCTCAGACTCGATTCACCGATGACTCATATTTGACCCAATGCGCAATTACTACGGATTTTAAGCGTGCAACAAACCCGTACGTTGGCGTCGATCAGGATGGAAAGGTGACCTTTGCTACGGCTCCACTGGAGCTCAAAGACCTTTCCCTTGGTCTTCCCGAAGACATTTCCGTGATAGCACGTCGAGTTGACTTCACTGGACCCTACCTAACCATCACAAAGGGCACGAAAGGCTCGGAACTTGTCGAGAGCAATCCCACCAGCGATTCCGTGAGATGGATTAATGACCTCGATTCTGTTGTCGGCGCCGAAGGATTCATCCAAGGTTCTTCTTCTTATTCCCACCCGATTGAGCGCAAAGATTTCAACGAACTTACGGCTGTTCCAGTACCGACCGAAATGACAGATTTCCCGCATACACGCACTATTGCGGCGCCGACGCAATACACTCCTTCGTCTACAGCAAGTTCATACACTCCTTCGTCTACAGCAAGCTCGCCATCACCCTTTAGTCTTGAGTGGCTGATCAACCGGGTCATCAACCCCGTAATCGGCGTGGGACTGGGGGGGTTTTTCGTGTGGTGCATGTGGTGGATACTGAAGAAGGGTCTAGAACGAAATAAGACTCAGGCGGGGACCCTTGCCTCCTCGGACTACCAAGCCCAATCTTCGACACCCCCCGCACCCACCCCGACTGTTCAAGAACCTCACAATCCTTTCGATTCGGAGTGGCGTAGTCCTTCGGCTTAAATCGACCCCTAACGCTCGCACATCCTTGAATCTAAGCTCACCTTGAGGAAATTTATGCACCCCTATCACCGACACCTTCACCGCCTGCAGACTGGGACGGCTGTGTGCGCATCTGTCATCGCGCTGTCACTTTTTGCCGCTACCCCTGGTTATAGCGCCGAAAACGAAGCAAAAATTGACGAAGTCTTCACAATTCGGGAACCAAATTCGGTGACGCACGAAGTAACGGTGCACGATTTCTCGAAGACACTGACTGAAGAGGCCTGCCAAGCTTCTCCCCTTGCGCTGGATTGGTCGTCGGTGACCTTTACTCAAGCGACATATTCGAACGATTGCACGATGCGCACGGAATTTAATCGCTACGCGAATCCCTATGTTGGCATCGACGAAGACGGGAAGTTAACATTCGCTACTTCACCACTGACCTTGGAGAAGCTGTCTTTGGGTCTTCCCGAAAATACAGTCGTCGCACGTCAGAGCGTCACGCTTTCAGGGTTTTACATGCGTTTCATTAAAACCAGTAGCGGCGCTCAGATGGATGACAGTAACCCCAACTTCAGTACCGTGGAGTGGATAAATATCCAGACCCCCACCTTCGCTGCTGAGGGGATTGTAGAGAAAGCCGCGAATTTCCACACCATCGAACGCAAAAACTTCAATGGGGTTGTAGCAGTCCCCATGCCAACGAATCTTCAAGACGCGTCGTACGCGCGTCGCACTACCGCTACAAGTTCACCCACGACTCAATCAGAATCGTCCTCGTCCCCCGGATCATTCACCCGACTGGTTCTGGCGATGACGGGGAGCATCTTATTTCCGGCAACTGTGATCATTCTCTTGCGTACGTGGTTCGACAGACGTCAGAAGCGCAAGGCCAAAACGAAGACTCCCACACCTCCGTCCCCCTTCAGTTCCTCTTCTATTCCAAGCGCGATGGGGTCTTCTGCTCGCACTTCCCCAAATCCTTTCGCGACGGATTGGGAAGGTGAAACGGATACAACAGGCGTTGCTCAGGGACACTCCGAAAAACCGGGTTCTTCATCCACTGAATTCCCCGGAGCCCCTGGAGATTCACCGCGAAATCCCTATGGGCCACCGACTAGCTAAGCACTCTGCTCCAGCATTTTTGCCACACTAAAACAATTCGATATGCTTGCAGAAGCTTGATTCAATTTCGAAGGATGTCTCAATGAAGCGTTTGTACTCGACGGCAGCCGCACTTATGCTTGCCGGAGCGCTCGTGCTCCCAACAGCAACGACAGCACACGCAGCTAATTCAGATCTGACCGTCTCCGTGACTTTGAGCGTCTATAACAAGGGAAGCGTCGGCAAGGCTTTCGATATTTACGACCGTTCCAAGCAAATCGATGAGGGAAAATGTAAATCCTTCTCGAATGGGAATGGCGACTATCGCATCGAATTCTCGCAAGGTGATAACTTCACTCGATGCTCGGTCTTCCCTCCCTTCGAAAGTGGAGATGCCGTCGGGAAGTACTACTCGCTGACCGAACAGGGCGATTTCACCTTGGTCTATTCTGCAGACCAGTTAATGAAAGACACTGACTTCCTGGGCCGCCAGCGCGATATTGGTTTCATCAATGTCAACCCGCTGGTATTCGAACTTGATACTGCCTCTGAAGGTGCCCAGTTCCACGACGAAGACCGCGCAAAGCGTGGCACCAACGACTACTCGCCGGTTCACCAGGTCGTGACGTGGCAAAAGCCCACCGGAAAGGTGGCAGTCCACGGTAAGAAGACGAGCTCCTATCAGGGCCCTGCCACAGTGAATGGGCAATTTGGAACTGATATTCCTACCCTCAGCCCGCTGCCCGAGCCCGCTCCCGAACCAAGTGCGCCTGACCGCAACCGCACAGCTCCTTCGACTCCGGCCTCTTCTTCGTTTTCATCATCACTGATCTGGATTATCGGTGGTGTCGTAGCCGGTGTCTTGGTGGTTGGAGCACTCCTTATTCTCGTGCTTCGCCGCCTCTCTTCCGCTTCTAAGAATGCTGACCAAGCATCGGGAGACGAACAGACACAGGCACAGGCACAGGCAGCAGCTTCGTCGAGGCGCGAACGTACCCGTGAGGATAAGCGTCGCGAGCGCGATGAGCGAAAGCGTGCAAAGGCAGCGGCAAAGGCAGCCCGCCAGCAGAGCAGCACACCCGGTGCGATTCCTCAGGGCTCGGCTCCGCTGGGCACAGCTCCTCAGAGTGCCGCTCCCGCTACTTTCCAGGCACCTACTCGACCTGTAGCCCCTGCAGCTCAGCCCGCTGCTCCTGCTGCCCCGGCTGCCGTTCCGGCTGCTCAGCAACAGCCTGCACAACCTCAGGCTCAAGCCCCCGCGGCGCAGTCTCAAGCCGCGGCAACGCAAGCTGCTGCACCACAGATGCAGCCTCAGGGCCCTGCAGTGCACATTCCTCCGGCATCGAAGTCAGAGCCTTCGCCCGCCCGTCATTCTGCGGTTTCTCAGCCTGAAGCTCAAACACCGAAGCAATCGGCACCTTCCGTAGAACCGACAGCTGAACCCGAAGAGGCAAAGCCCCACGTGGACGAGCACGCGGCTGCAGCGGCCTCGACTCCTGCGCCAGCCGCACCTACTCCTTATGTGCAAGCTCCCCAGGCTCAACCTACCCAGGCACCAGCTGCTCAGTCGCAGCCTGGGCAAGGCTCACAGCAGCAGTGGAGCCAGCCTCGGCCTGCCCAGTCCCCTGCTCCCCAGCCTGCACCGCAGCAATGGGGACAGACCCAGGCACCTCAGAGTGCTCCTCTTGCAGCACCACAGCAGTGGGGACAGACCCAAGCACCTCAGAGTGCTCCTCTTGCAGCACCACAGCAGTGGGGACAACGACCACAACAGCAGCAACCCGCGCCGCAGCAATGGGGACAGCGGGGATATGCTCCCATTCCCAGCCAGCAGCAGGCACCTCGTCAGCAGTGGGGGCAGCCGCTTCCTCCTCAACAGCAGCAGCCGCAACAGCAGAGTATGAGCTTCCGTGGTCAAAGTATTGTTCCGCCGGCTCCGCAACAAAGCCAGCAGCCCCAGGCTCAGGGCTCCCCTTACGGTGCTCCTCAGCAGTGGGGACAGCAACCTGCACAAGGCCAGCAGCCCGGACAGAACCAGCAATGGCAGTCGCAAAGTCAGGTTCCAGCTCAGCAGCAATGGCAGCAGGGCGGCCAGCCTTCTCGCAATCCCTACGGACCTGCTTCACAGCAGGGCCAGCAGTGGGGTGGGCAACCCGCGCAGCAGCCCTACGGTGCCGGACAACAGCAAGGCCAGCAGTGGCAACAGTGGCAGCAAGCGCAGTCCGCTCAGCAGGCACAACAGTGGGGCGGGCAACCCGCACAGCAGCCCTACGCCCCTGGACAGCAACAGGGGCAGCAGTGGCAGCCTCAAAACGGTCAGGGCGCCCAGAATGGGCAGCAGCCCGGACAGACGCAGCAAGGCCAGCAGCCCGGACAGAACCAGCAATGGCAGCAGGGTCAGCAGCCAAATCCCTGGGCACAGGGACCCACGCAGCAATAATGAGCGAGAGAGCTCAAAGATAGGTTGAGGGCTTGGTATCACGTGATACCAAGCCCTCAACCTCTTTGTAGAAACCTTTAACGCGCTCTTCCCTCCATTAAGAACGCGCCAGAAGACCTCTACTCGATTACCTTCTCAAAAGACCACACAGGCACATCGTTCCCGTCTAATGACACCGAGTGCTCGCCGACAATTCTGTATCCCGCACTCGAATAAAAGTGTGCATTCCTTGGGGTGCAGGTAATAAATGCGAGGCAGCCTCCCCCATGGGAACGGATGTATCCTTCAATCCCACGTTCGAGGAAAAGCCTGCCAATGCCTCGGTGTTGAAATTCCGGATCAACTGCGATCACCGTCAGGAACCACTGAAAATCCGATGCTTTGCGGACAACTGAATCCACGGCCTCGGTAAAAGAGAAGAAACGCACTAAGCGATCAAAGCGCATGTATCCAAGGAGTGGCCTGCAGTAGCGCAAGTACTCAAGCAGCCCTGGCGGGCGGCGGTTCAGCAGCGCAACGCCAAGGATTTTCCCCTGATCTTCTAAGACCAAAACCGTGTGATAACGCACGAATACGCGAATCATGACGCCGTGGAGATCACGAATCCAGTCGGAGAATTTTTCGGGTTCAGCCAAGAGCCCCTTCACTGCCGTGTGAAGAGGGTAATTTTCGAAGGCTGCACCCGCGAGATCAGCGAGTTCATCTACCTGATCCTCGCGCGCAGAATAAACGTGCATGGCCTTCCCCGATCGTCGGTTCCTCATGTCTGGGTATGAGTGGATACTGAGGTTTTAAGGCTAATGCATCAACCTGCACCCTTACTTTCTAGAGTCAGTATGAATGCAGAACAGCCCACTCGCAACAGTTTGCATTCATAAATGTATCGGGAATTTTTTGAGGAAATTTCAGGCGACTATCCGATCGCGCTTCCTAGCAGCACCACAGCGGTCTTCAGCAAAAGAACACCATGCATCCAACGCAACAAGCTAGGTCTCACTGAGTAGCGGTACCCTGAAAATATGTGGCTTCTCTTCGCCTTAGGCTCAGCATTCTTCGCTGGCATCACAGCCGTACTTGCGAAGCTTGGAATCCACGGCCACGATTCAACACTTGTCACAGCATTGAGGACTTCTGTCGTTTTCCTGGGCGCATGGATTGTGGCGGCTATCAGCATCAAAGGCCACTTTGCGTCTGACCTCACCGCAATTACACCGCGCACCTATCTGTTTCTTTTCCTCTCCGGGCTTGCAACCGGCGCATCGTGGCTTTGCTTCTTCGCTGCGCTCTCTCGTGCTCCGGTAACTTTGGTGAGTCCAATCGATAAGTCATCGACCATCATTGCCATTGCCTTCGCAGTGATTTTCTTAGGCGAGAGACTCTCCCCTATCGCTTGCATCGGCGTGCTTGCTCTTGCAGCTGGAATCGGCTTCACTCTTGAGCCAGGAGTGCTGAGAAGTCTTGTCAGTCAGCGCGCAAAGCACCCCAGGAACGCCCCACTTCCCAACACACAAAAGGCTCCCACGGCCTCGTGGATAATCTTTGCGCTAGCGTCAGCGATCTTTGCAGCCCTCACCTCAATCCTTGGGAAAATCGGAATTACTGGGGTCGACTCCAATCTAGGAACATCAATCAGGACTTCCGTTGTTTTGCTCATGGCCTGGATTGTTGTCGCGCTTCATGCAAAACCGGCGCAAATCCGCACTATCCCACTGCGCGACCACGCATGGATCGCAGCTTCAGGAATCGCAACCACGGCCTCGTGGCTGTGCTACTACCGAGCTCTCCAGGAAGGCCCCGCATCCGTCGTTGTCCCCATCGACAAGCTTTCAATACTGGTGACGGTTGCATTCTCGGCACTCCTGTTGCGCGAACGCGTCTCGGGACGGTATCTATTAGGGATCGCTGGTATGTGTGCCGGGGCCGTACTGATGGTCATCGGCTAGCCCGAGGAGGGGGAATTATGCTGCGCCGCGCAAAATCCGAAGACGCAGAGGCTCTATCCACGCTTGCGTCCACGTGCTTCAGGCAGACTTTTGGCCACCTCTACGCACCCGATGACCTTGATCGTTTCATTCACGAGGCCTACTCCCCCGAGGTCCTTCGCGCAGAGCTCGCGGATCCAAAGCGCGCGACCTGGTTGCTTTTCGAAGAGCCTTCCTTGGATGCCGACGCTGCCCCCTCCCCAGCTCGTGTCGACGAGGCCTTGGATGGCACCTTGATCGGCTACGTGACGGTTTGCCCCGCGCACCTGCCCCACCCCGAGGTCAAGGAGGGCGACGGAGAAGTGCAGCGCCTGTATTTGCTGCGGGAATACCAAGGTGGCGGGCGCGGTTCACGGATGCTTGAACATGCGTTGAATTGGCTCGAGACAGACGGGCCGCGAACACTATGGATTGGCGTATGGAGCGAGAATTACGGCGCACAAAAGCTGTATGAACGCTACGGTTTCACCAAAGTTGGCGAATACTCATTTATGGTCGGCGACCACGCTGACCGCGAGTTCATTATGCGGCGCGAGGCCGAGGCTCAGGAGGCCTGATGAAGACAGCACACTGGCATGCACTTTTGCTTGCAGGAGCTGGGGTGATGCACTTTGAGGCGCCTCAGGTTTATGACGCGATTGTGCCCCGTAGCCTCCCGGGAAACGCGAGAACGTACACTTTGGTGAGCGGCGCGGCCGAGTTGGCAATCGCCGCTGGCCTTGCACTTCCACTGACGAGGCGACTGGCCGGCTTGGCCGCGAGCGCACTGTACGTCGCCGTCTTCCCCGCGAACATCAAGATGGCTGCGGATTATCGCAAGGAAGGCAAACCCGCGGCCGCGCAGGCACTTGCGTATGCTCGGCTGCCGCTTCAGATTCCTCTGATTCGCGGGGCGTGGAGGGTGTTTCGAGGGAAGTAGGACACCTCAGTTATTCACTTGCTTCCACTCTGCGGCATCGAGGCCCGGAGGCGGGAGCTGACGCAGGTGCTGTTTGAGCCGTGTCGCTTGAGTTTGCAGAGCAACGAAGGTCATTCCACCCGAGATCACTCCCCCGATCAGGGGAACGATCTTTGACATGGTTTTCGCCATGCTCTGTTTCGTGACCGAAACGCCAATCACTTTCAGAGACTTCTTGACGACCGGATACCACGTTGTCTTCATGAGGGCTTTGCGCGCGATCCTCTTCTCGATAGCCGGCGCGACGATCACTCGTGCAAAGTCACGCAGTGACTCTGCAGCTCCTGCAACTCTCAGCATGACGCCGAAGAAGAGGCCCATTTGAGCGATAGTCTCATCATCGACATCGTCCAAATCCGTTAAGAATTCTTTCCACCCATACAGGTAGGCAAGCTTTTGCATGATCCGCAGCGAGTGAACGTAGTACTGAGTGAGGTCGGCGGGCACGGTTCCGAGCATCGCGAAGCCACCGGGGATTCCTGCAGCAAACGAGAGCGCGGTAGATTTCTTCGTTTCGAATGAGATCGCGTCATTTGCCAGTTTGTCCAAAGACTTGCGCGAAATACCTGCGGAGACAGGATCACTCGCGATCGCATGCTCAATCTCGGCATCACTTAGATGAAGCTTTCGCAGTTCCTGGCGCAAGAAGTCCTCGCGTGAGATCCGTACTCCCCGCAGGCGAACGAGCTTCTTTAGAAAGAAGACCGCGTAAACCGAGGCCTGCTGATCCTGCTCTGAAGACGCCTCAGAAACCAGGGAGACAGCACCGTCTTCCTCGATGATTTCACCTTCGATGATCGGCTCGACAACGAGCTCGTCTTCGCGTTCATCATCGCCCTGAATCATGCTTGTCTCTTTTCATTCAGTGACACCCGAAATAGGTAATGCGATTCTACTGGAAGCAGGTACTACCCACGCTTCGTGGGATACCGCCGGTCCTCGCCCTTCCACCAGGGCATCCACGAGGCATATCCATCGGCAGGCGCTGTAGTGGACGAAGGCTCAAACCCAAGCTCTTCAGGAGTCTGAGGGATTCCGTCGACCAGGAAGTACTTATCCTTATCGTCGCAGTGCTCGCGCACAATCGTGCGGAACTCCGCCAACTCGCAGTACAAAACCCCGGTGATGGGATTGCGCTTAAACACCACAATCTTGTAAAGCCAGTAGGCAAAGAGCATCACATTCGCCACCAATGCGACCACCGCGCACGCGATGTTCGCCCGCGGGTCCATGGTCGCAAAGTTAAAGATATCCGAGGGCGGCACCAAGACCTCGGGAAGCAAAGTATTCATCGAAATCCAGAACACCAGTGTGAAGCAGCGGAACCAGATCCATTGTCCCTTCGCCCAGGTGAACGCGGGGATCGTACAGGCCAGCAGCAGCGCAAGAGTGCAGTACCACGTGTAGTCCGCCAGCGAATTGTAGAGGAACGCATGGTTCCACAGGTCGTAGGCAATCACCCACGGCCACACCATGTCCGCCCAGATCAGCCCGCGGACCTTCTGCTTGCCCGGCGAGGTTGCGATGATTTTTCCGAGGCCGGTGATCGTGATGATATTGAGCAGGCCGGCTAGAGCGGAGAGCAGGTTCCAGTAGCCGCCGATCGTGCGGAATCCAGTTTCAGGATCAATTCCGACGTGGCGAGAAGACAGGTTCGCTGCGACTTCCTGATACCACTGCATTGAGTGGAGCTCTGCGCTCACCCCTCGTGCCTCGGGCAGGCCCGCGATCATGTCGATCGTGTGGGAATCATTGACAGACTTCAGGCACTGCCAGTCGGCGCCGCACGCATAGTAGGTGTCAGCGTTGAAGTAGATCGTGAGGTCCCGGATGTTCGCTTCCATGATGTTGACGGCCAGACCGATCCACAGGGCAACACCCAACCAAATCGCATATTTGTGCGCTTTGTCCGGGTTGCGTTTGGCGTAAACCAAGACGGTTCCGGTCATGGTGGCGGTCAAGATCATGATTGCGTACTTGCCGAATGGGAACCAGCCAACCATGGGGGTCCCATGGATCCACGCGTAGGGCATGAGCACAATGCCGCCAAGCGTCCATACTGCAAAGATCGTCCAGTTCCATCGGCGATTGATCTCGGCGACAAGGATTTGCGCGAGCAAGACCAGCAGCCAGATGAGATAGACCTTTGGGGTTCCGAGCTCCCAGAGGAAGAGCGAGTCCACAGCATTCTCCTTCGAACCTGTAACTAAGCTGAATATTTTCGTCTATCATAGTGCCTAAATCACCCGAAGATGTGAGGTTTACTACATCTTCTGCAGTGTGCTGGAACCACGCACAGCCCCGCATCCACGCGATATTGGCTCAATTAGTCCTCAAGGAGGAGGATCATGAAACGACACTCGTCACGCTTTGGCAGACTCTGCCGACTCGGCCTCGTCGGAGGAACCGCGCTCCTCGGCGGAATGTACGCCTTCAGCCAACTCAGCGGCAAAGCAACCCCCGAAGAACAGGCATGGCGCTACCCGGGCGACGACCTCATCGACGCGAACTACGACAACGGGTATTCCTCCACCTACGCGATCACCATCGACGCCCCCGCCTACGCGGTGTGGCGACTCTTCAAGCAGATCGGTGCGGAAAAGTCGGGATCGTTCTCCTCCGAATTCCTTGAGCGCGTCTTTGCCCGACTCCCCTTCTTCAACTCCTATGAGATCCAAGAAGAATTCCAACAGCCTGATTCAATGGTGCCCGGCGACATCGCGGCCTTCGACTTCCATGGCATGTCCATGGAATGGGCCGACGTCGTCCCAGGCAAATACCTGGTCCAGTGGGTCGACACGAAGAACCCGCCCAAGGCCCCGGGTTCCTACGCTTTCCGCTTCCCCGGAATGAAGCACTTCGCAGCGGCGTGGTGCTTCTACATGGTTCCCTTGGAGGGTGGCCGCACGCGCCTCATCAATCACTGGCGTATCGGCTACGAACCCCCCTCGCCCGCAATGACCGCACTCAACTGGGTGAACATCGAGTTCATCGGCGGGTGCATGACGCACCTACAAAACCTCTACGTCAAGCGCGTGCTTGAATTCCGCAAGAAGCAGCACCTGACGGGGCGTTTCATGCGAGGTATGCTCGGCGGCCGTTTCTTCAACAGTGAGACTCCAGCTGGTCGCTACGATGGCACTCCCCTCTTCGAGGAGACCTACACCCAGTGGTTCCGCTTCGGACGCAGCGCCCCGGCCGTCGCCGAGATCCGACCGCCCGTCACCGACGATCCTTCGTGGCCACCGACGGGCCCGGGCACGCCGTGGGAAAGCGAAGTTGACGCCTCGTACTTCGAAGGATGGAGCGAACCTGCGTTCTCGTGGGATGAGCAGATCCGCCAGAAGATGGAGCGCACCTACCTCACCGATTGGGGCAAGGAGCAACACTGATGGGCTCGATCACTCCCCCGGATTACCCGACCCTCTTCTTTTTCGAGGCCGGCGAGTGGTGGGATTACGCGATGCTCCTCGTGGTCATCGCTGCCCTCGCCTTCACTGCGTGGCTTGCCCAACGCAATATGTGGGTGGTCCTCGCTGTTTTCGTCGTCATCCCGCTCGCCCTCACGATCTTTTGGTGGCCGCACTCGACGCAGGGTACGGCCTCGGCAGGTTGGTTCCCAATCGTCAAGCAGTACTCGGCGCTGGCGGGGTCCCTGTGCTTGGTCGCGCTTCAAGTATTCCCGAGGCTGCGGCACAACCGCTGGTACCTGCTGATTCCGCCGGTGATCCTTTCCGTCAACATTGCCGAGGCCGTGGTGCGCGATTTCCAGTGCTACGGCATTCACGGGGTGGATCCTTCCCAGGGCATGGTGACGTGGGGAGGACCGTGGAACATCATGAACGGGATCGCGGGCATTTTGAATCTGCTCGCAATCTCGGGATGGATTGGGATCTTCGTGTCGAAAGGCAAGGAGCGCGCGCTCGTCTGGGGTGACCTGACGATCGGGTGGATTATCGCCTACGACCTGTGGAATTTCGCCTACGTCTACAACTGTCTAGCGGACCGCGCCTGGTATTCGGGCGTCGCGTTGCTGGCGGCGTGTACGATTCCGGCTCTTATGAAGTTGGGACGAGGCGCGTGGATCCAGTACCGGGCCTACACGCTGACTTTCTGGTCGGCTGTGGTGCTCACTTTCCCACATTTCATGCAGGACTCGATGTTCGCGCACCGCAGCGCGCACAACCCAAGCGCGATGTTCATCATCTCCGTGGCCGCGCTGCTTGCAAATGTGTGGGTTTTCGGCCGCCACGTGTATGTGATCGTCTCGAAGAAACGCAATCCCTTCACGCAAGAGGTCCACGTCAATGAGCCGACTTACGTGGAGTGGGTGCGGGACTTGGCCTCGGACGAGGACAAGGAACTGATCGCAGCGCGCCTTGGAACGACTCCCGAAAAGGCGGGGTTTGTGGCTTAGTTTTTCTCGCTTTTCCGCCCCCAAACGGGTCGAACACCCATTAGGTATGTGTTCGACCCGTTCCGATTGGGTGCAATGCCTATCTAAGAGGCCAACGATCGCTTGCGAGAGGAGGCATCAGTATGCGGTCGAGAATATCTCCCACACCTCGCATGCGTATGAACACAGGATGCGCGGACAGCCTCAATGGAGGCTGTCCGCGCTGAGCCGTATCGCTTTGTCAGTGCTGAAAAATAAAGCGCTGCCACGGGCTTGCTTTATCAAGCCACAGCCCAATGTTGCTTTCGTTTTGGACAGCTCCTCCTTGGATGTCAAGGACCAACGAAGAAGACAGAGCCGAAATAATCTTCATCCCGTCTTTTTCAACCTTCACAATCCACTTCTGGTTCGCGCCGCCGGTTGAGGCATACTGCGCAACATTTGTCCCTAAGTCGCTGCGCGCTGCGAAGACGTCAAGAACTTTCCCTGTGGCAATATTCGTGAAGGTGACATAGCCCTTATCGTCATGGCTGACACGCCACTTCTGATTGTTGCCCCCGGAAATGGAATAGAGCTGCACATTTGCACCGTCTGCACCTGACGAGGCATACACATCAAGACCATAAGCCGTATTTGCATGTGAACGTATCGTGTACACCCCATCCTGCAGGGCTGTTCGGTTTTCACGTGCCAAAGCATCCATGCCGGAAGCAGCAAAAGAGGATACCGGCTTAATCATCCATTTTTGCCCCTGGGAATCCGTTGGCACGTACACGTCAATGGACTGCCCGTTGCTGGGATCTCCATAACGCAAGTCAAGCATGAGACCGCTTCCTACGTTCTGCAAGGTGTAGGTTTCGTTATTCTTTTCGCGAATTGCCCACTTCTGATTTGCCTTATGAGCGGAAGAATCCCACTGAATAACGGGGTTGCCAGGGATAGGAGATCCTCCTGGAGAATCCAGGACGCGTCCGGACCAGGCATTTGCGATCCTGTAGTATCCGTCAGAATCCTTCGTGATCTTGAAGACTTGGTTTTCCGATTCGCGTAGATCCCACAGCACATAATTCGCGCCATTGTCGGCGTTGTAGCCAGCTAGGTCGAGGCCACGTCCACCGTTTGTGGCACTTGTAATCGTGTAGTACCCCTCCACGATGTTGGCTTGATTCTCAGCTGGGACATTCGCGGGAAGAGGAATCATGTGGAAGGCTTGGTTCAAGCCGCCGTTCACATCCCACACGCCAATATTTGCTTCGTTGTATGCTCGTCCACCGAACACGTCAAGAGCTATTTCCGGATTCATAGCGGAGACAATGCGTACCATGCCGTTCCCAACGGGAAGGATACGCCACTTTTGCCAGTTCTTATCCCCATTGGTCCACTGTGCAACGTTTGTTCCTGCCGACACGTGACCGCCTGAAATATCCAGCACTTTCCCACTGGACACGTTGGTAATTGTCGCCAGCCCCTCCGCCTCAAAAGTAACGCGCCACTTTTGCGCATTTGAGCCGTGGAAACTGTACAGCTGAACGTTTGCACCATCGTTTCCAGCCCCTGCATACACATCAAGGACTTGATCATTCGCAAGGGCAGACTGAATTACGTAAGTGCCCGATTTCAGTGCAGACGGAGCATCTTGCCCGTGCAGGCGACCAGTTTCTTCGTAGCCGTCACCGGACTTTTTCAACGTGATAAGCACGGAGGTACTGGCATCCCAGACGGCAAATTCATAATGGCGTTCCTGCGCCTGCTTATCAGATACTTCCACGAAGTAACAGGTATCCCCCACCGGGCAGAAGTTCCGAGCTTTTTGAGGTGCCCCTGCAATCGGCGTCGCCCAGAAGTCGATCCCGTGATACGGAGAGTCTTGTTTCGCGGTTGCATCAGCCTTTGTGATACCAAAAAGCGCCTTCGAATGTCCCTGCTGAACACTGGCAAAAGTCGTGGACTCATAGCCTGCAACATCAACGTCTGGGTTAAAGAACAAAATGAGCTCAGCTGCAACGGAAGCATCCACGTCTTTCAGCCCTAAATCGCGCAATTGCTGAGCTTTTTCGGGGTACAAGTCTGTGGGGGTTGCAGGATGTCCCTTGTAGTAATACATGTACTCGTCGCCGTAGTAAGTCTTGAGCAGACGCGCGTAGTCCGAAAAATTACGCTCATTATTGAGGTTAGTGCCAAGAATCAGCATCACCTTGCGGTTTTCTTTTTTCGCATCCGCAAAGTACCCATCGTTGAAGTTATAGAGTTTCTTCAATCCTTGGGTCGCACTGTCACTAGTTGTAATGTTTGTTTTCAGGAGGTTACCGAAAGAAATCTGCTCCACCTTGGAGTTGTTTTGCACTTTTGTTGCAAAAACGTTGTTGTCCTTGGGAGAGATGAGTAATTTCTTTCTGCCGATCCAAAACTTGGCATGTTCCTCAGTGTCAACAGCTGCCCACAGAGTCGAGTAGTCCATGCGATAAGCAACTTTACTCAAATCAGCGGTCCCCGCTTGCGCCCGTGCTTTTAATGCCTTCCAGTCCTCAACTGCGCGTTGATGTGTTGCTTCGGGATTTTCCCCGCCGTACACCCATGAAAATAGGTTGTAGCTGTAGGTTCCATCCGACAGGAAGGTAAGAGTGTAGTTATTCTGCGGAATCTTATTCGCATAAATCGCTTTCACCACAAAAGACGTATACAAGTCACTTGTGTACACATGAAATTTTGACTGCGGATCAAGCTCGTGCAGTTCGCGCACATAGTCCACCATGACATCCATGTAGGTGTGAAAATTATTGAAAGCTGTCCAATGGTTTGCCGGATAATTCCTGACTTGATCTTGAGTCAAGAAAGGCAAGGAATATACGCCATATTCGTCATTCGTAGGCTGGGGCAAATGATCCCAGTCATACGTGTTTGTCCGTTCAAGCATGGCGATGGTCGGGCCTTGTTTACGCACAGACTTCCCTCCCCACAAGTTTAGTGAGAAGAAAGTGACGGGCAAAGTCGCTGGAAGAGGTGCAATGTTGTATGCATCCGCAACAACCGCAATGTCGCGGATTGTCGCTTCGTGAACAGTTTGCCCGTCTTTCTGGAAGGTCACAGTCACGCTGTGACGGCCAAAGTTTTCAAAATCGTAGTCGATTTTTCCGTCGCTCAGCTCTGCAAGGCTCTTCTTTTCTTCATGACTGCGCTTTACTTCGTCCTTATAAGAAAGGGTGGAACGCACAGTTACGCTGTCTGCTTTCTGAGCTGTTTTCAGCTCAGAAAACTTCGTGATTGTCACTGTCCCCACAGTCTTATTCCGCACGGGATTTACATGAAATTCCCAGTCCTGTCCAGGACTTGACTCGTACCCCTCGCTTGAGGGTTGTGTTGGCGCATTTTCCTCATCGGAAGAATCCGTGTCGAATGCTTCGGATCCTTGTTCACCTGTCTCAGCGGACGGAGTTGTTTCAGCTCCTTCTGCGACACCCGAAGTAGGGTTTTCTTCCGCGTAGCTTGGTCGACTCCCCATAGCAAAAGTCGTCACCAAGGTAAGTGAGAAAAGGGAAACAAGGGCTGCCCTTGTCCAACGAGATAGCCCTAGCGGTTGATGTGTCATGAGTTTCTCCATCGAAAAGGCACCACATAAACGTCGTGCCGAAAGTCCATGACACCATGTACTTTCGGCACTGGAACAGCGATTCAGTCAGCTTGCTGCAAAGTCTTGGATTCTATGAAACGATTACGCGCGATCCACAGCAGGTGTCCCATGCCAGTCTTGAAATAGGACTGCTTTGTTTCACCTTGACGCAACTTCTGCTGAATCTTTAGCTCCGCAAAACCTGCCCCCAAATACTTAGCGGCATTGATTTTAATCTGCGGAGAAAGATTCCAATCACCCATAGTAAGGTGCAGGTCAGGTACAACTGCGCGTTGGAATACCCACATTCCCGATAGCGAATCGTGCACTCGCAGACCATAAAGAAGAGCGATCTCAACATTGAGGATTTTTACACCCAGTTGCAGCTTGGCAGGAATGGTTTCATCGGGGTAACGCGTACACGATACAAAACGCAGATTACGCGCCTTCATGGTGTCAAGAATCTGCGGAGTATCCTCAACCGGATACGTCCCGTCAGCATCTGCACAAACGATGACATCACCAGTGGCTGATTGGATACCGGTCATGTGCGCGTATCCGTAGCCGATTCCTCCGGCCACGCGATCATCCTGCAAGAGTTTGAAACGAGGGTTTTCCGCTTCGAGGCTCTTACCTACTTCGACGGTTGAATCGGTGGATTTATTACTCACGCAGATGATCTCGTCAAAAAAATCCGGGACTTCTGCGATGAGCTGCGGCAGGTGTTCCGCCTCATTGCGACACGGCATCACCAATGAAATCCTGTATCCGGCAAGCATTACGTCTACCTCTCTGCTGATTCTAGGCGTTTCCACATCATAACAAAGGCAGAGCATTCAGTGGGTTTTTCTGCACGCAAGTCTAAATATCTGCGCGCGGCCAAAAGACGTCAGAATATAGACAATTCCCAGCCTTTCAGGGGTTGTGAGCATTCAAAAGAAGCGGTTCTCTCACCAGAATTTCCTCCGGTTTGCACACCCTTCGCGCCTACCGCATCTTTAGAATTGAGCGCAGAAATACGATGAGTACTAGAACTCTGACAATACTCCGCCTTGTCACTACCGTAAGCGTTGTGGCGCTGTTAATCCCCGCTTTTTGGGTGCAGGCTCTACATGCTGCGTATGCGCTCACACCTAGCGAGGTAGGAGGCGAACAATCTGGCCATACAGTTGACCTCACCGAGCTAAACATTGCGGCTCCTGTGGCATCATCTGGAGGCCCCAGTGTCACCGGGACTGCGGGAACCATGTCGGCAAATTCCGCAGTGACCTTTACACTAACCGGTACCTACCCGTCGCAGTCTTCCTTTACCGTGCGCGCCCCGGTCACTGCCTTATCAGCCTCCGTCGATTCAAGCGACTCCCACCGTCACAAGAGGAACAATTCCACTCAACCTATCCCCCAGTACGTCCTCGACACAATCAATCTCATAGCGCATCTGCAAATTCATCCAGAACCCCGGAGTCGTGCCAAAGTAGCGGGATAGCCTCATCGCAGTATCCGCCGTGATCCCACGCTTCCCATGGACGATTTCACTGATACGACGAGGTGCAACCCCAGTTGCAACAGCAAAACCGGGTCACACTCACGCGTAACCTGGCCACTGTCTCATTTCGGAATAATCAAACATTAAACCTAAATTCGACGTTTATCTGGCGGTTACACGACTCCACTAGTCACACTTCCTGTTCCTCCGCTGGATCAACCTCTACCCAGTGTTTTGGATTCCGCTTGCATTCAAGGACAGGAACGCGCTCCGTCACCTTACGCCGTACCCTCCCGTTTGGCTCAATGTGCTCGATCCAGTTGACCGGCTTATTGTAGTAACGCATCTTGCCTCCACACTGAGGGCACTTCCCCGCAACGATCTTCTCGAGCGTTATCCGACGCCCCGAACCACTCAACGCCCAGCCAAAGATCAGCGGCTTTCGCAACTGGCCACTAGTCACACGACGCAAGCCGAGCGCGACAACAAGAACCAGGATCAGAACCAAAAATACTATCAGCCATGTAATGGAGCCGTCACCGCCAGAGACCTGTCGAGGACCTGAACGAAACAGATCTACAGCTGGCTGAACGATCTTCCAGAGAGGAAATAAACTCATCAATCCGACGAGTAGTCCTACCCAGGACAGCAACGCTTGAGTGATGGGACTACGCCATTTCGGAACAGCCTCATATGTCGCTATTGGAGCAGTATCCGGTGAGTGATTCACTACCACGTCACGCCCAGCCTGGTAGATATTCCCTTGGACATCTCCACCACCAGTACTCACATTATGCCCAGCACTGCCAATCAGAGAAGCTCCGCAATCACCACAGAACCTTTGCTGTGGTGCCGCAGATTTTCCACATACAGGACAGATCACTTCTTCCCCCCAGACGTAAGCCCTGTGCGGAACTCAACGATATCGCCGTCTTGCATGACGTAGTCTTTGCCTTCCATGCGGACCTTACCGGCAGCCTTCGCGGCGGCCATGGAACCGGCCTCGATCAGGTCGTCGTATGAGACGATCTCAGCCTTGATGAAGCCCTTTTCGAAGTCCGTGTGGATCACGCCTGCGGCCTTAGGAGCGGTGTCGCCCTTGTGAATCGTCCAGGCGCGTGCTTCCTTTTCGCCAGCGGTCAGGTAGGTCTGCAGGCCAAGAGCATC
>ERZ772920.518-NODE-518-length-21816-cov-5.319241_pt1 | contig 21816 bp, 26 predicted proteins | sample MGYA00511469_ERZ772920 | MGnify/ENA primary metagenome ERZ772920 (study PRJEB29015, sample SAMEA2738069) | human oral metagenome | biome: human oral; feature: human-associated habitat; material: saliva | place: China | collected 2216 ... | reverse complement strand
GTGAACTGCAAGGTTATTTTGAAAAGTAATTTCAGCCATTTCCTCATTGTCGCGCATTCTCTGCCCCTGCGCAAGGGGAACTGTCGCGTAAGAGCCGGGCGGCGCGGTCTCGCCGTACATTCATGCTGTTGCGAAGAGAGTTCATGAGGAATATGAAATACTTACGCAACGGGGCGGGCTATTAGCGTGTATACTTTCGACCCGCAAACCCGGCAGGTCTCCCGCACTGGCGAGTTGCCACCAGTAAACTAGGAGTAACAACACGCACCGATACGAAAAGAGTTTTTCATGTCTAGATTTCCTGTAAAACCGCTAGTTTTCTGCGCTGGCGCAGCGCTTCTGCTTTCTTCCTGCGGTAACCCGTTTGGCGCATCCACCGATTCGGGCAGCAGTTCGCAGGCGGCACGCAGTTCCAGCTCATCTAGTTCTTCATCCGCTTCAACCAGCGCATCTGCCAGCCCAACTCACTCTCCCACAGCAAGCGCTACCAGTTCTTCAGCCTCTCCAAGTCCGAGCGTGTCTGTAGTAACGGTAACCGCCAACCCGCAGCCGGAGGCAAGTACCGTTACGGTAACCGCATCGTCAAATTCTAATTCGGGGTCTTCATCCTCAAGCGGGCGTTCGGCATTGGAATCTAATGCGAGTAAACTTCGCGGTCATCATTCGTGGTCCCTGAGTTCGGCGGATACTTCGACTTTCGATTCGAGCGCGGAGCTCTCGTGGATTACGGTTGGGTCATCCGATGGTGCGTCACATATTATGCTGTTCCATCACGGAGACTACTTGGGAACCGGCACGCTCAACCCGATTCAGGGTTCCCCTTCGGTCTCACGGAATTCTGCGAACCAGATTTCGGCCTCTGTGGGGTCTTCCCAAGCGACGTTCACCTGGGATTCCGCTCAGGAAAAGATTGTTATGAACGGGGATTTGCCGACCGGATAGTTCCTGATAAACGTGTGTAAGCAAGCGGTGAGCCCCGCATCCAACCTTCTGGATGCGGGGCTCACGCAAATCTGCTGTGTATTCAGTTCATGTGGGCTTTATGTACCCCATCAAAACTGCTGACTCTAGCTTAGGCTGCGAACTTCTTCTTGTACACGAAAAATGCTGCTGCGCCGACGAGAGCAAGTACAATGAGCTTCTTCATAAGAGAGGATTCCTTTCATGGGATCAGTGATTGGGTGCCCTCACGGGCCTTTCCGTGATGTCTTAGCACCGGTTCACTCATTCTACCCTGTTCTGATATAGATTCGCTATCGTTACACGACGTGTAAGGCTCATGCTGTGCGGTAGAAATGTGAATTTACTCAGTTTTAGAGGTGCGGAACCACGCATGTGCGATGCCCTAGAGAATCCATAAAAATCATCCAGCGGTAGTAGTGCGGATGTGCAAAACTAGAATCATGAGCTTGAAGAAAAACGTATCTGAGGATTCCCGCTCCGGCGGTAAGAAACATATAGCGCCTGTGGTAACAGCCGGTTTTCTAGGGACCACGGGTGTTCTGCATTTTGCGAAACCCGAACATTACGACGCAATCGTGCCTCGTGCCCTGCCGGGCTCCGCACGGTTCTACACCTATGCTTCGGGGGCTGCTGAGCTCGGTGTTGCAGGGCTGCTGGCCCTCCCAAAAACTCGCCGGGCGGGTGCCCTCGCGGCCATTGCGCTGTATACGGCGGTGTTCCCGGCGAATGTGCAGATGGCATGGGATTGGCGGCATAAGTCAGTATTTAAACGTGTTGTGGCTTTCGGCCGTCTACCGTTGCAGCTGCCAATGATTCGCCGTGCCTGGCGCATCTATAAAACCTCCTCTCGGCGCTAAAGCTCTCCTGGCGGTGGCACAAGCTGCGGCCGTGCTATGATAAAAAATCTTCACGCCTGGATTATTATAAAGGAGCACTATGTCTAGTACCCGCCAGAACCCGGCCGAGCAGGCGAAGGCCCTTGCTTCCCAGCTTAAGTGCCCCATGGGTGACACCGGTCAAGAGCTAGCACACTCTTTAAACCTGGGGAATCTTCCCATGATTGTGAGCGCCCTGAATGCATTAGGCATTGAGGAAGATGACCGCATCCTGGAGGCGGGCCCGGGCAATGGTGGGCTCCTCAATTATGTTCTCTCCCTCGCAGAGAACCTGCACTATGATGGGGTGGAAATTTCGCCGCTCATGTATGAGCAGGCCCGCGCCGCCAATAACGTGTTTATCGCAGAAGGGCTGGCTGAGTACGCGCTGTATGACGGCGTGAATCTGCCGTATGAAGACGGTATTTTCACGAAGGTGTTGAGCGTGAATACGGTGTATTTCTGGGAGGAACCGGCTTGGCTGCTCGCAGAAATGTGCCGGGTGCTTACCGCCGGCGGGCGGGTGTGTTTAAGCTTCTGTGAAAAAGATTTTATGAAGACCCTGCCATTCACCAAGTACGGCTTCGCCCTGTACGATGCCGCCGATATAGTTGCGCTCACACAAGAACTGCCGCTACATACGGTAGCTGTACAGCATCTGCACGATATGGCGGTGGCGGGCGGCTCTGCCCGGCTGGTACGACGCGACTACGTAAACCTCGTGCTTGAAAAAGAACACTAAAAACACCCGGACAGTACCTACATATTTTTTGACACCGTCACTGGCGGTTTCTATCGAGAAGAGTTTTTGCCTTCAGAAGCTTTTTATTCTTCATGAATGCAAAAACTCTTCTGAATAGAGTGCGTTTAATAGGCCGTTTCTCGTATTCAAACATAAAAAATATGGACGCGTATATTCCAAAACAGGTATAAGTGTTTTATAAGGAGTCATATTTCTCTCTCACGACGCTCAGAAATGTGCTCACCATACTAATCTAAGGCGGAGAAGCCATGTCAACCACGCTACTCGATAAGCTCAAGCCCGAATTCCACACCAACCCTCCCGCCGAAGAGAACGGCATCCTGCTGTGCCTGGATGAAACGCAGGTTCAGGGCGATAACGCCAAATACATGAAATTCTACAACCGCTTAGCCTCCGTCTACGACCTAGGGGAACGGTGGTTTGGGCGTCTCGCTTACGGCAATGAAGTCGCACAGATGCGCCAGCAGTTCATGAAAGAACTAGAGTGGTTTCCCGGCTGCTCGGCACTGTACGTCTCAATCGGCACCGGTACCGACCTACGCTACCTGCCCGACGATATTGAGGTGAGCGCAATCGACTGGACGGGTGCCGATATTTCGCTCGGGATGCTCAAGAAATGCCAGAAAATCTGGGGCGGGCGCGCGAACCTGAACCTAGTGAACTGTGCCGCCGAGGATCTGCCCTTCATCGATCAGAGCTTTGACGTGGTGCTGCACGTGGGCGGCATTAACTTCTTTAGCGATAAAAAACGCGCGATCGAAGAAATGATTCGGGTGGCCAAACCCGGCACGAAAATTATGATCGCAGACGAAACCTCCGACTACATCGATTCGCAGTACAAAAAGAGCATCTTCACCCGCAAAGCCTATAAGAACGCCACCTTCGATCTCTCGGAGATTGAGGCGCTGATACCCGAAGACATGGAGGATACAAACACCAGCTTGCTCTGGAATGATCAGTTCTATTGCATCACGTTCAGGGTTCCGGAATGCTAAGAAAGACCAGAATTACGATCATAACCTGGTAAACGGGTGAAGCGGGAGCAGTTTCTTCATTCGGGAGCGGTTAAAATGCTCCCGAATGAAGAAACTGCTCCCGAAGTCTGCCGTGTTCAAGGTGAACACGCTATGCGGTGGGTTTCTGCCTGATGGAGAAAACCTAGACGATAAAGCGAACGCCGCCCTCAACCCGAATCGCACGGCTATTGTTGATAGGCACAAGGTCTAGCTTATCCGAATATTCGCTTTTCATACGGCGTACCTCTTGTACAAAAGGTTCTTCTTCCTCGTGTACCGCCGGGTAGAAATCGACAATTCCCAACGCCGTAAAATTGAACATTCCCAGAGCAGCGTCAGAGTCGTCCATAATTCGTGCATACTCAATATCAGGCGAAGCAACCATAGCTCCAGCCGACTCCCCCACGTACATCATGCCGTGGCGCACCTTTTCGACAATGAAGTTGATGAGGTCTTTGGATTTGAGCTGCTGCAGCAAATAGAACGTATTGCCGCCCGAAATATAGAGAACTTCAGCTTGTTCGATGCGCAACTTCGCGGTTTCTGAATCAACTTCTGCAATGTCGAGAATATCGGGGGTTAGCCCTAAATTTTTGAAAACATTCAGGGCATCCTGAACGTAGAAAGTTGTGTTTTCAACCGTGCTGGCGGTAGGAATAAACACCACCTGCTGTTGTGATGGGTTGCCGCGCAAGAAATTTTTGAAGGCGGGTTCTACACCGGCGAAGTAAGAACAGAGGAAGGCGCGCATCATCTATCTCCTGGCGAAGGCATCTATAGTGTGGTTTTATCAAATCGTACCGGTCGATTTACCCATGCAACACCCCTAGAAGGAAATTTTAGGTTTATGTAGCACCTTATCTTCTTCTAGGGGTGTCAGCACAGAGATTTTCTCTTAATAAAGCCTAGTTCGTGGTCGGAACCAGGGTCTTGAGGGTAATGTCGCTTGCGACTCCGCCATCCGCGTATTCAAGGTATGCGCGTACCACGTATTTCTTTCCTGCCTGCAGCTTATTACCGGGAATAGTCAGGTCACCCTCGAAGTCGCCGTTCGGTTTCGGGGTAACAGTCGTATTCACGATCTCATCGCTGCTGGGATCGTCACGCTCAACATTGTATTCAGTGAAAATCAACCGAACCTTGGCACCGTTCTGAGCCGCTACTTCAGGGCTAAACCCGCCGCCAGCAACCTTCAGGTGATTCTCGGCGGCACTGCGGCTAAGGGGTGCACCGTTAATGATGCCTACAACCTCATCATCCGTATCGCCATAAAGATCCTTAGTCACAGCCCTTACCCAGTCGTCGCTGCTGGATTCAATAAGCACCCGATAGTGCTTGCCTTCCTGAATCTTGGATCCGGGAATCTGAATCTGGGTAGTAAAGTTACCGTTCTTCACCTCTGCCGAGACGTCTTTGGTGGCAAGAGTTTCGTTAACCTGACCGTTCTCATCCAGCCCCTCAACTTTTATCTTGACCTGCTTCACGTCATCAAAATGGGTTCCGGTCAGGGTCAAGACATTGGTGTTCAGGTGGCTGCTGAGCTTATTTGTCTTCGAGGAGTTGGTGGTCAGGGTTACGGAAGACTGCAGGTCCTTGCTGTCAACCTGCTGTACAGGCAGATCTTGTTTAGCCTCTATTGTGCGGTTACCGTGCCCGGGGTAGCTCATAATGTAGAGAACATAGTGTTTCTGGGGATCGAAATCGCCTTTAACCTTGGCAGTGCCACGGAAATGACCGTCTTCCGTCACAACAAGGCCTCCGCCGTCTTGAACTAAGTTCTCGCCAGTGAAGTCGCCGTCTGCATCAACCTCGTAGACCTCTGCACCTAAACCGTCAAAAGACTTGTTGAGGTCAATCCCCTCACCAGTAATCGTAAGGTTGTTCTGCCCTGTCAGAGGGTTCAGCGGACCGCCCTCAACGGAAGTTACTTTAGCCCCTGTATTAATATTTGTGTTGTTCCCATTGGTGTTATTAGTGCCAGTATTTTGGCCACCCGGAAGCGTAGAGATAGCCTGCTGAGTCTGCGCACCAGCGTTCCCTTCAGCGGCAAAGGAAGGAACGGAAGGCACCACGGATGCACTTAGGAGGGCAAGCGCACCCACTCCGGTCAGGATAAAACGGGTATTGGACATTTTGTACTCCATTCATCGGTTAGTGGAATACTGTTAAATGTAATACATGGTTGAGTTTAGGTCTAGCATTTTTAGCATTATTTCTTGATATTTATTTTTATGACAACATGAATGTTTCGATGGAAAATATATACATAAACTAATGTGTCAACACGACTCAAAGGGTCTTCAACAGCATGCATATCACTAAAACATGCTCCCGAAGACCCTTGAGCCGAAAATATATTTTATTTTCAGAAATCTAATACACTAAACAAAATGCAAAAGATAATACTGCGTATTAATTACCGTGCTGCCGACAGAGGAACAACCGGAATGTAGGTACGGTTCCAAACCACGACGGGGTAGTACGCGTAACTCGCCGTTAAGGTATCCCGATCGAACGCATCAATGTAGACTCGGTAGTGGTGGTTCGGGTTAATCTTAGTACCATCAACAATCGCGGATATACCGAAGTCCCCATCCGAATTAATGCTAGACGCGCCGCCGGTGCTAACGTCATCATTAACGATGTTCCCGAACTCATCAAGTTCCTGAACACGCAGGTCGTACTCTACACGGTCGATATCATCGATCCCCGTAGTCTCTACAGTCAGAGAGTTATCAGTCTTCTGCGGGTCAATGAATCCATCGACAGAGGTGATTGTAGCATAGCCGGAGCTCTGCTTCGCGGGTGCGGAGGGCTGGCTCTGACGGCTCTGATTATTCTGTGATGCAGAATTCGAGTTTGAGCTGCTCTGGGATGCGGATGCACCCTGAGCCTGCTGACCCTGACCATTAGCATTGGCACCCTGCTGCTGATCCTGAGATGCACTAGGCTGGCCCTGCTGCTGGCCCTGACCATTCTGAGATGCAGAGCTTGCACCCCGACTCTGAGGAGCCTGCTGACCCTGACCGCTGGCATTAGTACCCTGCTTATCCTGAGATGCACTAGGCTGACCCTGCTGCTGTTCACCGCCGGATGCAGCTTGCGAAGGATCCTGTGTCGCACCGCCCTGTGTTGCACCATTCTGGCTCTGGTCACTGGCGTTAGCACCCTGCTGACCCTGAGCATCAGCATTGGCGCCCTGCTGCCGACCCTGATCCTGACCGTTCTGTGCTGCAGAATTTGGCTGGCCCTGTGTGGCTCCAGAACGTGCCTCATCCTGAGGGCTTGCAGGCGCTGCATTTGCCTGCGCAAGCGGAAGAACCGTCACACCCGCAAGGGTGAAAATAGCAGCTCCGGTCATAGCCGGACGAGAATAGCGAAAAGCCATCATAAACTCCATTCATCGGTGACATGAACAATTCAACCCTAAACATAATTGAGGACCGAGATACAAGGGATATCGAGGAATCATCACAATAATTATTCTGAGAACGAAATTTTTTACGTTGATATAGAAATACTCGAAGCTATTTAGCCAAGATTTTATAAAAAATTTCTCCATTAAGTTTTTACAGAAAAATATAGCTCCGCCTCTCGTTTTTGATACAGGCGAAGCGTATATTGAATTGTAGGGATGTATCAGAATTATTATGAGCGCACCTTATCCATTAGATATTTTGACGTAGCTCACCGAATTTTGTACGCACACTGGCAAACAGGTTCCCCGGTTCTCCCCTGATGTTCGATTACATCGAGTGTTTCTACTCGAAGCACACCATGAGCGTGACAAGGTGGAGGCCCACAAAAACATACCGCACGCCGCCCACGTCGTGGGGTATTGAGTGCCGCGAGCTCCAGACCCCCTAATTCTCACGTTGGCTAGATGAGACCGTTCTAGTGCACAATAGCGTCTACCGGCTCCCCACGGTATTGCGGGGTGATCCATACCTTTTGTTTGAGGAGTATATGTCGTTTCTCACCAACTTTTTCCCAGTGGGTATTTGCCTGGTGGACTACCGAAACGCGGCTAAACTCTGCGTATTTTTATCCTTCGCTCTTATGACCCAAGGCGGGCAATAATGCAATATTTTACGAGCTAGGTTAGATACTTTCTATCGAATAAGGTCTTGTATCCATCTCGCTGAGTGCATGTCATATAGAGGGTTCGTGAGTTCCAATTCCAGTGAACAAAGTGTGCATAATCAAAGTGGTCAGGCGGTCTAGCTCGGCATCGTCTACAACCGCCTCCAGTCTGGCCAAATCATCCGGACCGGTCGGCATTGGCGGGGCTTTAGCTCCCATACCGGTGCCGGTGATACCAGCTACCGCCTCGTCAGTCATGGCACGGAACATACGCTGCGCCCAGATAAGGTCTACATCTGCAGCGATATAGCCCTCACGCTGTGCACGCTCAAAAACCTTACCCAAACGCCCTAAAAGAGTGCGTTGTTTTGTAATCACGGCGGGATCGTCATCACTCAGATGCGCCATCGCATACAACCAGATCGCCTTCACCCGCATTACGTTAACAGTCAGGCGATGCAGCGCCACCATTACGGGAGCAGTCTCGGGACTTGCTGACTCAAATGCTTCATAAAATTCTCTAACGGCAATATTACTCAGCTCCGCGAGAAGAACCTCGCGGCTGGCGAATCTGCGATGAATAGTTGTTCGAGTGACTCCTGCAACCGTAGCCACCTGCTCTAGCGAGGCGGTTGGGTCTCGGCGCAATACTTGTTCGGCGGCGTGAAGCACGATATTGACCGTGCGCCGCGCATCAGCTCGCAATGGCTTAGATGAATCAATCACGTAGTTATTACCCTAATAAATAGAACATGTCTGTTACAGTTAAATGCGTGGGTTATACCCGCATGTCATATATTCTATTCGCGAGAGGGTCAAATGACTACTAAGCAGACCGTCCTGAATTACTATTCGGCAATTCACGCCGAAAATTGGCAAGACTACATTTCCGATAAATTAGCCTACGGATTCAACAGTGCAGAACAAAATCTTGGCAAACAAGATTATCTGCAGGGTGCCGGAAATTTTTTTAATTCCACCACTAATGTTGAGCTTGCACATCTTGTGGTTGAAGGTGACAAAGCGGCGGTTATTGCGCGCTACACCGCAAAGTCCCCCGCAGGAGACACCCAGATTTTCGAGGTTCCGGAATTTCTCACAGTGCGAGACGGCAAAATTATTGCCTCCAGCATCTATCTTGACGGCGCCGCCTTTATGGCCTTTATAAAAGGCGAGTAAAGCTTTCTGGTCGCTTTCATTCAACTTCAGCTCTCTAATACCCGCAGCACATTCGCTGCTCTCGCCTGAGATAGCAGGTTTTATGCGGGAATTACTCTTTATCACTCATTCCCTCCCCCAAGGAGATCATCATGAATACCAATTCTGCGCTTTCCGGCAAGAATGCCGTTATTACCGGCGGAAGCGACGGTATCGGCTACGGTATTGCCGAAGAATTTGCCCGCCAAGGTGCTAACCTATTCCTCATTGCTCGCACCCCCACAAAACTTGCAGAAGCCAGCGCGCGCTTGAGCGAATACCCCGTGACCGTGCACACCTTCGCAGCAGATTTAACGGATATTTCTGAAGTACACCGTGCCGCCGAGCACGCCCTTGATATTTTGGGAAGTATTGATGTGCTGGTCAATAATGCCGGTATTGCACGGTTTATTCCCTTTGAGCAAACCGATGAGAACGCTTTTGACGAACATTTTAATCTCAACGTCAAAGCCCCGTATTTCTTGGCACAAAAGTTATTGCCTGAACTCGCTAAAAATTCTGGCAATATTGTTAACATTTCGTCATATTTTTCGAAGCGAATGCTTCCCGGGCGCCCTTCGACGGTCTATTCCATGACAAAGGGCGCATTAAATCTTTTCACACAGTCATTAGCGTTTGAGGCGGGTTCCGCCGGAGTGCGCGTGAATGCGATTGCGCCGGGAATGGTCGAAACTCCACAATTGCTGCGCAATGTTTCTGCGATGCCGCCTGAAGCGCAGGAGCAAATGAAGCAAAATGCCTCGGCGTTGATTCCGTTGGGGCGCATCGGGAATGTTGATGATATTGGGCGTGCCGCCGCGTTTTTGGCATCGGATGCGGCCGCATGGGTGACCGGCGCGGTATTGAGCGTGGATGGTGGTGTTACGACGCACTAGGCTCGCCAACCCGTTCTCCCCTCCCCTCTCCCTAGTGTTGTAAAAAAGGCTCTTTATACGAATCAAGCGGATTTTCTAACGCTTTATTCGTATAAAGGGTCTTTTTATGCGCTGGGAGGAAGCTACGCTGATTCGAACTCGGCAGAATGTGCAAATGGGTCAGTGTCCGGGTCATTTTGCCACAGATATTCGCAGCGGGACGCGATCTCTTGAGCCGCTTCCAAACCCCACTGGTCGGCGATAAAACCTAGAGTCATGTCCATACCTGCCGAAACTCCCGAGGATGTATAAAACTTCTCTGTGCTCACCCAACGCGCCTTCTGCCGCCACCTCACCTGTGGGCGCGTCCCACGCACCCACTCGAAGGCACGTTTGTTAGTAGTAGCAGACTTCCCGTCAAGAACACCTGTGGCAGCAAGAAGTGCCGCTCCGGTGCAGACCGTCAGGCAGGTTTGGCTTTGCTGTACCAATTTCGCAAGGTTTTGCAGGAATAGGTCGTTCATGACGAGAGAGCGCGTACCTATACCTCCTGGAATCAGCAGAATGCTCCCCGGAGGAAGACTCTCAACAATTTCCGTCTTGAGGGTAAAGCCCTGGGCGGAACGTACCAATGAACCACCGTTTTCGGATGCGCCCGCCACCGAGATATACCGCATACGCACATCAGTCACACGGTGCAAAAATTCGATAGGTCCCATAGCGTCGAGAGTCTCATAGCCGTCGAAGAAAAGACAGTACACAGATGTAGTCGTCATAGCACCCATGCTAAAAAGGGTCTTTATGTGAATCAAGCACGATTCTTCAACGTTTTATTCACATCAAGGGTTTTTATTATGCGCTCAGGCATGTGCTGCAGATTTGTACGCCTGGAAATATACCCGGGTGCCCGTCGTAAAACCGTCATTTCTCACGGTTTGGCACGTATACAGGTTAGAGTTAAACACAGAGGCATTATTTTGGGTGCCGTCGCCCATTACACAGCTGCGGTTCTCATGTCGAATGCCGTGCATCCTACACCGATGCTTCCGCAATGACCGATAAGAAAGAGATAAATATGTCGCTACCAACCACAATGCGCGCCGTACAATACGACAAATTTGGCGGGTCTGATCTGCTCACGATCAACGAGGTTCCCGTGCCATCTCCCCGCCCCGGCCAGGTGTTGGTACGCGTGCAGGCCTTCAGCGTGAATCGCATTGACGTGATCGTGCGCGAAGGCGAAATGCGGCTTTTTACGGGTAAACGCTTCCCCAAAGGTACCGGTGTGGATGCGCTCGGCGAGGTTGTCAGCGTGGGCACCGGCGTGATGGACTACAAAGTTGGCGATATTGTGTGGGGGTTCAACGGCTCCATTTCTATGGCACCCACCGGCACAGCGGCCGAATACGTGCTATTCCGTGAGAACCGGATTCACCATGCGCCGCGCATCCAGAACCAGATTGATGCGGCTGCATTGCCGCTCGTAAGCCTTGCCGCACTGCAAGTGCTCCGCAAGAACCTGAAACTCCAGGCCGGTCAGCGTCTGCTGGTGGTGGGTGCCAGTGGCGGTGTAGGGCATGCCGCGCTGCAGATCGGGCAGATTTTGGGGGCTCAGGTGGCGACTGTTTCTGCCGAAGAAAATATAGCTCTGTGCCGCGAGCTGGGTTCGATTGAGGCATACGACCACGAGGCTCTGCCAGACCCCGAAAAGGTTGAGAAATTCGATGCGATCCTGGACTGCGGCGGCGTTGTGACCGCGTTTTACCGTAACTACTTGAAGCCGGGCGGGCGCATGATGACGGTCTCGCCCGACGGTCTTCCGGCAGTGCTGACTTCGCTGTTCACGAACCGTCGCGTGGGTTTCCTGCTGGCGACCAAGGCATCGTCCGAGGCCATGAGGTGGATTACCAATGCCGTCGAGCGCGGTCAGCTGCGCCCAGTCATTGAGAAGAAATACTCACTTGAGGAACTTGGCGCCGCGCAGGATCGTGTAGCTGAGAAACATACACGCGGCAAACTCGTAGTGGTTATGTAACTCTTGGGTTATTCATACGGGCGAGGTTTTGGCGTATGGCTACAAAGAGGTGGCTATACGCTTAAAGCCTCGCCTTTATGCGTGACCGTGACGATGCGGCACGCATGTTTGCGACGCTGGGAGTAGGCTAAAGGTATGAGAATTGGTATGCGTAAACCCAGTGTGAAACGAATGATTAAGGCCCGCACCACCGGCCGGGCAAAACGCGCCGTAAAAAGAGCTGTGATTCCTGGTTATGGCAGGCGCGGTATGGGGTTTGTGAAAAACCCGAAGCGAGCCGTAAAAGGAGCTATCTACCGCCGCACGACCTTCAGCGTGTGGGATTTGTTTAGGTAATGGAAGAGTTCCTCTCTTGCGGTAACGCTCAATTCGGGAGCACTTTAACTGCTCCCGAATGAAGAAAATGCTCCCGTTTTGTCATGTTGTGGTTGTAACGCCAGAATAAGAGCCTGAATATGCACCAGCATTTGCCTCACACGGTTCTTCTTTACATGTTTAGAGCCGCCTCTCGCCTGCGGTAGCACTCCTCAATCTTGCGCCGCCGCATAAAAACCTTCGGGATAACCCCCTAAAAATAACGGTTCTCGCGCGGTATACTAAGGATAAGCTAACCTCCTCGTCAAAGCTGAAAGGGGCCTTTTTCCTATGCTGAAAATCGAAGATGCCATCAGCGAGACCTTACTTATCCCCCTGTACATGAAGCACCTCGCCTCGCAACAGCCTGATCCAATCATCAAAGATGAGGCAGCTGGACGAGTCGTTTCGCAGTTAGACTACAATTTCTCTAAATTTGATAACGTCATTCACACCGTTGTCGGCACCGCGATTCGCTCAGATTACTTTGACCGACTGGCGGCCGATTTCATCAGGCGCCAACCTAACCCGGTGATCGTTAATGTTGGATGCGGTCTAGACAGCCGCCGAGAACGCATCGGCGAAATCGCGCAGAACGTGCCGTTTTACAGCCTAGACCTACCCGATGTGATGACTTTGCGTATAAAGTTGCTGCCCCCGCAAGGCAGTGAAGTTTTCCTGGGGACCTCAGCCTTCGACGCGGGTTGGATGGACGAGCTGAACGATCTGCAGCCGAACGCCCAATTTCTGTTCGTGATTGAAGGCATGATGATGTACTTTGACCGTTACATGGTGCGCGCTCTGTTCCGCGATCTTGCGCAGCGTTTTCACGGCAGTGAGATCGCTTTCGACGTCATAAACTCGTGGATGGCTTCGCACTCCGATCAGCACGAAGCACTTAAGCACTCCCGCGCGCGATTCGTATTTGGATGCGACGACGACCATGAACCCGAGCGTTGGGCTCATAACCTGCATTTGGTGAGCGCTAAACGGCTGATGACAGACTTTCCGGCGTGGAAGAAGAGCGGGGTACTGTCTGCCATGATAACGCGGCGTTTACCATTCCTGAAGGAATCCTTCCGTATGCTCCACTACCGGATAGACTGACATTGCTTATTTTGAGCGCCAGCAGATTATTCTTCCTGCACAAGCAGGAGCCAGCATTTTACCCATCGGAGCACTATTTCAAGCGCAGCAGGAAATAAACCGCATTCCGAAACTGGGTGAGGTAACAAGCCATAACCCGTTGCCTTTTAGCGTGTCTTACCCCGGCTGCGCATTTCTACTTCTGGAGTTATAGCTTCGCAGGATCCGCATAGTGTCCAGTCCAGGCTGGAACCGCATACACGTATAGTTTACCCATCAAGTAATTTGTACTGTACAATTGAGGGTTCATATGCGATAACCACACATTATCGCTCGTGTGCAAAGTCTATGGAACTCTGCGCAGTATATGACTCATCCAAACCGCAAGGAGGTATCTATGGGTCAGCTTATTGGGATGATTATTGCGGGTGCTATTATTGGCGCCCTTGCCCGCCTGTTCATGAAGGGTCAGCAGAATATTTCTATTCTCTGGACCATCATCTTGGGTGCTGTCGGCGCATTTGTCGGAGGCTGGGTAGCTGGTCTGCTTGGTGTTGCTGAAACCGCCGGTATCGACTGGATCCGCTGGATTCTTTCGATTATCGCCGCGATGGTCGCTATCTCCATCTATCTGAGCGTCACACACAAGAAGTAGCTTCTTCCACATTCTGCAAAAGCGGATCCTCGAACACTCTCGGGGATCCGCTTTTATTGTGCGTTATGGGTGCGCTAGTTAAAGACAGACTAAATCACATCCTGTATTTGGCCAGAGCACAGATTAGGATGCGCATCATCCATCATTCTCGAACCGACACCCCAGGTCTTGTGCCACATCGCGCAAACGTTTGTCACGAGTCCACAGAGTAGTTCCCGGAAATACCACAACCGAGGCTAAAAGGTGCACATCAACAGCAGATAAACCGCGTCCCCACAGCTTACGTTTCTCGATAAACCACCGCACTTCGTGATCATCGACTGTGGGAAGTTGTTTTAGCTCGCTCAGGGCAGACAGGAACTCGTTCCGCTTTTTAAGAGACCCAAGAGCTAGTTCCGTAAGCACTAAATCATGACAGCAAATTTCATCACTCATCAGGAGCTCTGATAGTTCGGGCTCTGTACGATGCAGATGATCTATCCAAACATTGGTATCAACTAAAATCATGACTGCATATTTCGATGCCGCGGAGCCGCCTGGGCTTGAGGGTCGGAACCTCCTAATGCAGCGAGCAGACGCCCATTTTCGATACGTAATAGGGTTTCCATAGCCTCACGCACCAAGGCTGAACGTTCTTCAATACCGGTTAGTTTCGCCACCTTAGCAACAACTTTTTCATCTAAGGTCACAGTTGTACGCATAATAACCTCCACATCAATAATATCATACTCATGGTGCAGATAATGATGCTGCCTTATTTTGCATATCTACCCCGTTGGCACCGCAGCCTCAAAAACCATAATCGGTTGAGTGCCATCAAAAGGGGTGCGGCACCAGTCACCCCATACGGCATGTATTTCAAATCCTGCATTCTGCAGCTGGTAGCCTAATGTCTTTTCATCTCGAAAAGTTAGGATACTCTCTTGGACCACAGTCTCTCCAGAGTCCATGAAGTGATAGTTAGTGCGGTGCAGAACCTGCCCATTATTATCAGGTGCAACCGCTTCTGACCATTCAGATATCAGTCCGTGCCGTGTAGAGTGAGTCGTAGTAGACGTAGTCCAACTTTCCCAGGCCCGACATGCTGGATTACGGCTCTCGAACGCGAGCATTCCACCTGAGTGCATTATACGATGTAGGTCATTCAAGGTCTTTTCCCACTGTGGGCTAGGGATGTGTTGCGCCACATTACCAGTCATCACTACCAAATCGAAGCCATGGTCGGGAGCATTTCGGCTATCCCCCAGAATCCACCGGATTTTGGAAGCACCGGGGCGACTGCGTGCGTACTCTAACATTGATGCTGACGGGTCTACACCGATAACAGCACGCCCCGATTGAGCTAAAGTTACGGTGAGTATGCCGGTACCGCATCCTAGGTCAAGGATTCTTTGGGCATTACGCCGATGAGCTAGAGAACGGTAATAATCATGGTCCGCCCCATCGGGGTTGTCTTCATCATAGAAATCAACCACACGAGGGTCATAATCTTTTGCACTCATGGTTTTATATCGACTTGACGCAGCATGTAAGGCACAAGGACCTTATGGAATGGCCAGATACATGTCAGATACACCTTCCCCACAGCCGATTGAGGCTGGGCGTATGTTTTAATCCCGCCACACGCAGACGTGCCGCCCTCAGAAGCGGTAACCACAAATTTTGATGAGAACTCTATATGCCTATCCTTATGGCCACCGATGACATGCTCATCAGTGACCTCAGTAAAGGTAAAAGGACCCGCTGATGAACCAACCGTAACTTCCAATTGCTTGGATTTCGATGAGGGCTGTACTGTAAACCCTATTTTCTGTACAACACGGTTACGAACCCGCATTATCACACGAACCCACGGAGGGGTTGCAGATAAAAAGCGGTGGGTAAATTCCTGTGCGTCCCAGCTAATGGGTATCTGCACATAGTGACCATCAGAAAAGTTCATATTGTTAAATCGCATGTTCAAGGCTCCTGGCACGCTCAGCAAAACTGCCTAACACAGGATAAATCGCGTTCTATATCCTGACAGAGTGCAGAATACAGATCAGGGTACGTTTTCAGCATGACTGCTCATGGCGGTGCATCTTGAACCTATTTACGTGAGGCCTTATGTTCCTTGCCCATATAGATACCGCCCTGTGCCAGCTCGGTGAGCATTTGTTCGAGGCGCTCGATACGCATCGCCGGTGTCTTGGCGCGGTTGATCCAACCAATATAGTCGTTGCGCTGATACGCTGGTCGAGCCTTATAGTCGGTGCGTAACCCCGCGTTTTTTAGGGCCGCCGCAATATCTTTCGGCATAGTGTGTTGCTCGCGCATAAAGCCTCCTGAGGTGGGTGTTTATCGTGTACCTGTACTCCACGCTACCTGTAGCACGGTGGCAGGTTCAAGATTTCAGGTAAGCGCGAACTATACCGGGCAGTATTTTCCGCGGGTCACAGTACTCCTGAGGGTGGTTTTATTAGCCTTCACCTCACAAAGGCAGAGAGGCGCGCATCCTGCGATGGTTGAGGATACGCGCCTAACCGTTTCTTTCAAAAAGATATCAGCGCTTTGCAGGCTGAACCGCTCCCTTAGGGGTTACCGCATTCGAACCATTGGGCATCACGGGGGTTTCAGGCGTTCCACTTGGGGTCTCACGAGACGTTTCACCGTTCATCCTGACCTCGTAGGTACCGTTAGGTTGCACCTGTGAGTTCTTATTGGAGCCGTTGGGCAGACCGTTTTCATTTGTAATCCAGGACCCATCGGCACCCACCCAATCGGTGTTTCCGGTGGCTGGATTGCTCCGGTCCCATGACCCATCGGGATACACCCTCACGATCTCACCGTCGGGTTCGGTTGCAGTCCAGGATCCGTCTTCAGCAACCTGCACATACCCTTCAGAACCGGGATTTTGGTTCGCTGTCTTTCCGGGGGCGCCCTGTTGTTGGGTTCCGCCGCCAGCGACACCGCCGTTAGCTCCGGCACCCTGACCTGCCTGAGCACCGCCTCCATTAGCGCCGGTACCAGCACTGGTACCGCCGTCACCCTGCACTGCGCCATTACCGGAATTCTGTTCCGCACCTGCGCCACCGTTAGCGCCTGAACCGGAATTTCCAGATGTTCCACCACCGTTATTCACAGCGCTGGAGCTTCCTGTGGAGCTAGAAGCACGAGATGCACTTGACGAAGAAGAAGCCGAGGACGAACTTGAAGAATCATTCGCACTATTTGAGCCGCAGGCGCTCAAAGCCAAGATGCCAGCAACAGCCAGAGATACGCATGCGGTAGCCTTCTTGGTAGTCATAATTCGCATCCTTTCTCCTGATAAATATCAGCTGGTGTTTTAACCGTCGCATAGCTCACATGTATTGTCAGGAATTTTCCAGATTTTGCAAATATTTTTACCACAAAATGCATTACACCCGTGTATTACACATTAAAGAAATTGAATTAGCTTATATATCTAAACTAAATTTTATTTATGAACGAATCAACTAACGATTATTAATATTTTGAAAAATCATAAATTTATACTGTCTCACATATTTCCAAGACGGTGGCTTCCACCGGTATAGATTTTTTGACGTTCACCCCAACCCGCAACCCCGACGACGTTAGCCCCAAATTTCAGCGGGTGTATACGCTGTGCACACAATAGGGTGCGCATCCTCAGGTATTGAGGATGCGCACCCGTTTCGCGCAAAGCACTTTGCGAAAGTATCTCTGCTGGTTATTACATGCCCGGCTTAGTGGGCTGTACCGGATTTACTGCCGGGACCGCCTTCGGGTCGGGGAGTTTTCCAGGAGACACCGGGACAGCGTTACTGGGTATCTCGGGGGAAAGCTGACCGTCATAGGTAACCCGGTAGGTTCCGTCAGCCTCTACCCGGGCTACCGTGTGCCCGTCGGCATAGTTCTTAGTCCAAGAACCATCCGCCGCAACGGTACTGGTACCGTCTTCCCCAACGCTCGTCCAGCCACCGTCACCGTCGACATGATACCGCGAGCCCGTGGTATCAACGTAATCCCAGGAAGCTTCGCGGTGGATTACGTATTCGCCAGGGGTCAATGCGTTGGGGTTTTTCGTGACATTGTGTTCATCATTCGCAGCATTCGCTCCCCCAGGATCGGCCTGTTGCTGCTGGGCACCACCTTGGGCTTCAGCGCCCTGGTTCGCTTGTGCTCCGCCGTTGGTATCGGCGCCGGTTACACTGCCACTCTGTGCGCCAGTGCCGGAGTTTTGGTCCGTTCCAGTGCCGCCTTCAGCACCAGAATTTGCTGCGCCGCCGTTAGCGCCTGAACCGGAGTTTGCGGAGTTTCCACCACCGCTGCTCACCGTGCCAGCTCCACCGGCGCTAGCTGTCTTGGAGGCTGTTGTTGATGATGAAGACGATGGGGAAGAATTCGAAGCATCATTAGAGCTATTTGAACCACAGGCACTCAAAGCCATAATGCCAGCAACAGCCAGGGATACATATACAGGTACCTTCGTGGTAGTCATAATTCGCATCCTTTCTCCTGATAAATATCAGCTGGTATTTTAACCGTCGCATAAGCCCATGTGTATTGTCAGGAATTTTCCAGATTTTGCAAATATTTTTTATAACCGGGTGTAAATAAGTGGATATATTACATAATAAAGAATAGATATGTATTGTAAAACTAAAATAAATCTTTCTCTAGGCTTTTCATAATAAGAAATATTGAATATTTTATATATGAATTATATGTGCTTGAGCCAGGTCTATCTAGGTATTACCCCGGCTTCGCATCGCAGGAATTGGCGTAAGCCCTGGGGCTTGAGAGTTACTACCCGCATAAGAAGATGCTTGCAAAAGCTAAGACATGTAACATGTAGGGGATATTCGTTTACTCTGAAAGGAACCGAGCATGAAGCTTTCTGCCCGTAACCAGCTCGCTGGCACCATTGTTGAGATTACCGAAGGCGCTACCAACGGCATCGTGAAGATTGAGATCGCCCCCGGTCTGATTGTCTCTTCCTCGATTACCAACGCCGCTATTGAGGAGCTGGGGCTGCAGGTTGGCAAGCCCGCTACCGCCATTATCAAGGCATCCAACGTCATGGTTGGTGTTGAGGACTAATCCTCTCCCCTGTGTGCCCGGGTGCTCCCGGCGCCGGGCAATACGAAAGAAGCAAAGCTCGATCCCGGTATGGTTCGCGATAACCGTACCGGGATCGAGCGCGTTAAAACTAGTTACAGAGGCTCCGAGCCTTTAGCCTTCAGAGAGTCGAGCCGATCGAGCTCTTCACACACAGAAGAAGCAACAAGATTACCTGATGAGGAGTTGTTATGCCCCGTAACCAGTCCATTAGTCGCTGCCGCTGAGCTCCTGTAAGGCCTCTTCCAGCGAATATAGTCCGCCCCGCGTTCTTTTGCTAGCTCTTCAGCATTGTAGGGTACCTTCTGAGACACTAAAGCGAGTTTTTCTTCCCTCCAGGAGGGGCCGGTCAGTATTTTGCCGTTCACCAGATAGCTTCCATCACTCAGGCGTACATTGAGGATGCCGCAGTACCCGTGCCCCACGGATGCGACGATCGCGCCCCGCTCGTATACGCTGGCGATGATGTTGTGCAGCTCGGAGTTATGCGTGAAGTCAAACATGGTGCCGTGCCCACCAGCCAGGCATACAGCATCGTAAGTGTTCGGGTCTACGGACCGGATGGGAGGGGTGTTTTTCAGGAGCGCCATGCGTTCCGGGTTATTTAGCCAGGATTTTGCGCTCTCATTGCGGAATGGGAACTTCAGAGAGCGGGGATCTAAGGGGACGTCTCCCCCGCGTGGACTGGCGATGTCCTGCTCGCAGCCCTCCCGTTCAAACCTATCCCAAGCGGTCGTCAGCCCAGAAAGCCACAGCCCCGTCGGGTCACCATTATCGTACTGACCCACATTCGTCACGATGTGCAAGATTCTTTTAGTCATGAGCCTATATTAGCTGGGGTGTGGGCAAGCAAAGAGGCAATTGTTCACATTGATCCGCAAAATTCTCAGAGATTGCAAAAGAAAACAAATTTGCTATATATTAACGCAGGCAACCTAAACCATAACCAAGTTATTAGCAAGAAATAAAACTTACACAAAAATTATTTAGATTATGTTATCGATAAATTGCTATCGGTTCTACGATAAGTGCAGGACCCTTTACAACTGATTCATCAGGATCCATATCGACCCCTAAATTTTTAGCCGGTTCTACAAAAGGTGCGATCACATCTTTCAAAGTTTTAACTTCCAAAGGAGTCGGTGTTACCTCTTTAGTAAGACGCAAAATAGGATGCTCTTCACCTTCAGGAATAATTTGTATAACTTGAGCAACAATATTAAACCTTCCACCGAGTTGTCCAAGTCTACCAATAACCCACTTAGGGAGTACAGATAATACAATCTGTGGACCTTCATCACCCTGTGGACTAGCTACGAGAGGTACTTCATCTTCATCTACGTCTCCTATACCTAACAGGGTTTTTACCATTCGTGCAGATTGCTTAGTCTCCTTAAGCTCATCACCTTTCTGAGTAAATGGCGTACCTTGTTTGGATGCTTGATCCGCAAACCAAAGAAATAGTCTTAAAACAGTCTGAAGCGATCCTAAAGATAAGTCTGCTCGGACTTCAATAGTATCTCCTGTATTAATTCCTTCAAGTGCTTCTTTTCCCCACCCTTCAAAAGAACCTAGCGCTTTATCATCTTTCAGCAATTTATACCAAGCATCAAATAGCGAAAAACGTGTCCGGGTACGAACCATCTCCTCTTCAACTCCAGTCGAAGATTTTTTCCCTCCACCTGCCGATAAAACAGTACCAGGAATCCGTGCTTCTCCTGTAAAACCACCTTCTCTTGCCATAGTAGTTTTAGAGACGATTTCATCTACTTTGCCAGATTCCAAAGCTGACAGTGAATTTATTACGGTCTCATCATTCAAATAGAAAAACCCTTTGTGTGCTTGCTTATCAGGTTTTTTATAGATTGTCGCTGATTTATCCCTCATAAATTTTATCTCCCGATTCTTCAAAGGTAAGTAGCGCCTACACATTAAACCTAAACTCAACCACATCACCATCGGCCATGATGTAGTCTTTGCCTTCCATGCGGACTTTGCCGCGGGCTTTAGCCTCATTCATGGAGCCTGCCGCATCCAGGTCATCGAAGGAAACAACCTCAGCCTTGATGAAGCCACGCTCGAAATCGGAGTGGATTACGCCCGCCGCCTGCGGTGCCGTGTCTCCCTTATAAATCGTCCAGGCGCGCGATTCCTTTGGGCCAGCCGTCAGGTAGGTCTGCAGACCCAGGGTTGAGAAGCCTACACGAGCCAGCTTATCTAGGCCCGATTCGTCCTGACCGCTCATTTCCAGCATTTCGCGGGCCTCCTCCTCGGAAAGCTCCACCATGTCAGCCTCAAGTTTCGCGTCCAAGAAAACAGCCTCCGCCGGGGCCACCAGCTCACGCAGTTCTGCCTGCTTCTCCTCAGAGGCAAGCACGCCCTCATCCGCGTTAAACACGTAGATGAAAGGCTTAGCGGTCAGCAGGTTCAGCTCCTTCAAATGCGCCATCTCAAGCTTCTCGGCAGCCGCACGCGAGAAAATCGTGTTCCCGTCCTCAAGAATCTGCTGCGCCTGCTTGTAGGTTGCCAGCTGGGCGGCATCGCCCTTCTTAATCTTCACAGCCTTCTCCAGACGCGGAATAGCGTTCTCCAAAGTCTGCAGGTCAGCCAGAATCAGCTCAGTATTGATGGTCTCCATGTCGGAGGCAGGGTCAACCTTGCCGTCCACGTGAATGACGTCCGGGTCATCAAACGCACGCACCACCTGGGCGATAGCGTGCGCCTCACGAATGTTCGCGAGGAACTTGTTACCCAGGCCCTCACCCTCAGAAGCGCCCTTCACAATACCCGCAATATCAACGAACGAAACAG
>ERZ772920.517-NODE-517-length-21822-cov-4.737171_pt1 | contig 21822 bp, 16 predicted proteins | sample MGYA00511469_ERZ772920 | MGnify/ENA primary metagenome ERZ772920 (study PRJEB29015, sample SAMEA2738069) | human oral metagenome | biome: human oral; feature: human-associated habitat; material: saliva | place: China | collected 2216 ... | reverse complement strand
AAAAACGCCAAGCCCGCCGAAACAGGGAAAAAGACCAAGATGTTTGACGGCGGCGGCTTATATCTTGAAGTTACCCCAGCAGGCGGGAAAGTTTTCCGCCTGAAATACCGTATAGACGGCAAAGAGAAAACACTGACTAAAAGCACCAACAAAACAAACCGCTGAGACTGCTGTTCTTTGTGGCGTGTAGAACAATCAGAAAGCACCAATGCTTAAATCCGCCGTAATTAGCCATTTGCCATGGTTTTAAAGTAAGTATTTCTTGTGCATCAGGTCAGTTAAATAAAGAACCGGCTACATCATCTTCGATTAATTTGATTAACAAAATTAAAAATGCCGTCTGATTTCTCAGGCGGCATTTTGAAATTGCTCATTCCTACTTCGGCGTATAACGTCCCGCCATCGCTTTATACACCATGTTTTCGTATTTCAGCGTTTCGTACCGCTGGTTCAGCACGTTTTGGGCGGAGCCGTATTCCGTACTCAACGCTTCCAGCCAGTATTTCAGCTCGTTTTTGCCGTGTTGGTAGCGCACTTGGTAGTAGCGGCTGTTTTTCTTGTCCAAGGCATAACGCTGTTCTTGGTTGTCGAGCGCGGCTTGGGCGTTTTGGTAGGCGAGGTAGTTGGTGTTGACTTCGTTCAGCGCGGTGGTCAGGGCTTTTTCAAAGTCGAGTTTGGCGCTGTCGAAATTGGCTTGTGCGGTTTTGTCTTTCCACTTCATGGTCTGCCAGTTGAGGAATGGCAGGTTGATGGTGGCGGAGCCGCCCAGCAGCGGGATATTGAACGCGCTTTTGCCTTTTTCAGACGACGTGCTCAAGCTCGCGCCCAATGTAATCGAGGGATACCAACTGCGTTTTTGCGCTTTGACGGACTGGAGCGAGGATTGCAGGCGGTATTCGGCGGCGCGCAGGTCGGGGCGGTTAGCCAACACGGTAATCGGTACGTCGAGGTTCACGCCTTTGACGGACGGCAGTCGGTATTGCGCGGGGTCGGCGGCGATGGCTTCGTTCGGTTTGAGGTTGAGCAGGTTGCGTAACACCTGTTTTTGCGTGTCGAGGCTGCTTTTCAGGGAAATCAGGCTGTTTTGCGCGCTCAACAGCGATTGTTTCGCCTGCGTCGGCTGGCTGGAATCGGCTCTGCCGTAGCGGAACTTGGCATCGGCAATGCGGTTGATTTCCTGATATTGCTTGAGGGATTTTTGCGCCAATTCAATGGCTTCGTTGAGATAGGCGATATTGAAATAGGCGTCGGCGACATTGTTGATCAAAGTCAGGCGTGTGTTCGCCATATCCTGCCGCGTGGCTTGGTATTCCCACACTTGCGCGTCGGCGGTGGCACTGAGTTTGCGCCACAAATCCAATTCGTAGCTCAAGCCGAGCTGGCTGCTGAATGTGTTGCCGTGGCCGCCGGTTTTCAGATTTTTGGATGTGGACGCGCCCACCGAGCCGCTGAACGACGGTACCAAATCCGCGCCCAAAATATTTGCCTGATACAGGGCTTTATTGACGTTGATGGCCGCCTGTTTCAAATCGATATTGTTTTCTAGAGCCTGCGCCATCAGGGCGTTGAGCTGCGGGCTTTGATAGATTTCCCACCAATTGCCGTTCACGTCGTAGCGTTCGGCGGTCTCCGCCGCGCTCATCACCTGCCCCGTCGATTCGAGCGTGAGGTTTTGGTCTGCGCTGTGGACGGCACACGCGCTTAAGGCAAGGGCGAGCGACAGGGATAATGCCGTCTGAAAAAAAGGTTTTTTCTGCATGTTGTGTCTTTCGGTTTAAGGTTTCAGACGACCTGAAAAGTAGCGAGGTCGTCTGAACAATCTCATCGGCTGCGTTTATAGTGGATTAAATTTAAATCAGGACAAGGCGACGAAGCCGAAGACAGTACAAATAGTACGGAACCGATTCACTTGGTGCTTCAGCACCTTAGAGAATCGTTCTCTTTGAGCTAAGGCGAGGCAACGCCGTACTGGTTTATAGTTAATCCACTAATTTATCGGCTAAAAACGCTTTTCGCTGTTCCGTAAAATGCCACCACGGCTTCGGTTCGTTCCCCTGCATAAAATCAACCAGCGACAGAAAAATGTCGATCATGCAGGGATCGTGTCGGGTTGCGGTCAGGCTGCACAGGCGGTCGTACATTTCATAAGCGTCCTGCCCCGCCAAATCCTGCGGCTGCGTGATGCCGAGCAAAGCCAAATCCTCCGCCACGGCTTTGCCGACATTGGGCAGGTCGGTCAATGTATTCAGCTTGCTTCGTCGTACTTTGTCGGGACTCATGTTTTACCCTTTGGTTTGGAGGCCGTCTGAAAACCTGCAACCGGATGTATCAACTTGTTTTCGCGGGCGAAACCCGCGCTACTTTTGCTGTCGTCATTCCCGCCTGCGCAGGAATGACGGCAAAGGCATTTCTTATTTGAATTTATGTCGGATACAAGTATCCGACCTACTTTTTTTCAGACGACCTCTTCCCATTCAAACAAGTCGTCTGAAATCATGAAATCCTGACCACTACGCCGCAATGCTGTTCGGCGGCAGTTTGGTAGAACGTGGCAAGTTCTTGAAACCGCTGCGCCAATTCCGTACGGGTTTCGGCAAAGGCTTTTTCGTCGCTCCAAATATCGGGGTAGATTTGGCTGTTTTGGAAATCTGCTGCGGTTTTGCCTTCAAGCAGCGCGGCGAAGTCGGCTTGGTTCAGGGCTTGGGCTACTTCAGCGGTTTCGGTATCGTCAATCCAGCCGGTGTGTTCGCCCGCTTCTTCGTCCTGCCGCAGGATGTTGCCGATCATGGCTTTGCTCAACGGGTTTGCCGCGTCGGCATCGTCCGAGCCTTTGCCGGTCAGGACGAAATGCAGCGCGTCCCAGAGTTTGCCTGCGCTGCATTCGGCTACGGCGGCAGGCGTGCCGGCGGAGGCTTTGATTTGTTCGATACCGCTTTGCGGATGGGCTGTGTATGTTGCGTAAACGTCCATAGGTTTCCTTGTATTGAAGGCTTGAGATGCCTGTTTCGGGAGGGGTCGTCTGAAATATAATGGATTAACTTTAAACCAATACGGCGTTGCCTCGCCCTAGCTCAAAGAGAACGATTCTCTAAGGTGCTGAAACACCAAGTGAATCGGTTCCGTACTATCTGTACTGTCTATGGCTTCTTCGCCTTGTCCTGATTTTTGTTAATCCACTATATGTTGCGGGTTCGGACGACACTCGGGCTGTTTTCGCAATGTATTGTGTGAACTGTGTGTTCTGTATCTCGTCGGGCTGCCGGACCCGACTTTTGCTTTTTCAGACGACCTTATTTATCCAAACGCAGCAGCGGGCCGCCTACTTTCTGTACCGCCGTTTGATAGGCGGGGTTGTTTTCGATGCGCTGCAAATAGGCGCGGATGTTGGGATATTCCGCCAATCCGAAGCGGTCGGCGGCGGCTTGCAGCGGGTAACTCATCATGATGTCCGCGCCGCTGAACCGGTTGTTGACCAGCCAGTCTTTGCCGTTTAATTCGTTTTCGACATAGGCTAGATGCAGGGCGGCTTGCGGCTCGATAAAGCCGTTTTTGACGTTGCCGCTGATTTTGCATGCGACAGGTTTGACGAAAAACGGCATGGGCGCGTTTTCTATTTTGCGGAACACCAGCCCGAGCAAAAGCAAGGGCATCATCGAACCTTCGGCATAGTGCAGCCAGCGTTGGTAATGCCAGTAATCTTGGCTGCCGCGTTCGGGCATGAAGCGTCCGCCGCCGTAGGTTTGAATCAGGTAGTCGGTAATCGCGCCACTTTCGTTGAGTACGAATCCGTCGTCGTCGATAACGGGGGACTTGCCCAGCGGATGTACGGCTTTGAGTTCGTCGGGCGCGAGCAGGGTTTCGGGATGGCGCGCGTAGGTTTTGATTTGATACGGTGCGCCGATGAGTTCGAGCAGCCAGACGATGCGCAGGGCGCGGGACTGTGCCAATACATGTAGGGTAATCATTCGGTTTTCCTCGGTGTGTGTATAGTGGATTAACTTTAAACCAGTACGGTGTTGCCTCGCCTTAGCTCAAAGAGAACGATTCTCTAAGGTGCTGAAGCACCAAGTGAATCGGTTCCGTACTATCTGTACTGTCTGCAGCTTCGTCGCCTTGTCCTGATTTAAAGTTAATCCACTATATATTCATTGTGATGACAATAGCCAAACGGGATTTTCAGACGACCTTTTGGGTTTGGAGGTCGTCTGAAACTTTAATCCTTAGACAAGGCATCAATCGGGTTGAGTTTGGAGGCTTTGTTGGCGGGCATAAAACCGAACGCCACGCCAATGGCTGTCGAGCAGACAACCGCGCCGATAACGGAACCGATGGAAATTTCCATCGGAAATTCGGTGACGAAATGGTTGAACACAAGGCTGATGAGCGTGGACAGCCCTACTCCGACCAGGCCGCCGATGATACAGATTAAGACCGCTTCAATCAGGAATTGTTGCAGGATGTTGTTGCGCCGCGCGCCGATCGCCATGCGCACGCCGATTTCTTTGGTGCGCTCGGTTACGGACACCAGCATGATGTTCATCACGCCGATACCGCCGACCACCAATGAAATCAAGGCGATGGAGGAAATCAGCAGTTTCATCGTGCCGGTAGTGGTTTCGACCATTTGCTTGATGCTGTCGCTGTTGTTCATGAAAAAGTCTTCCGTGCCGTGCCGCGTTTTCAGCAGCTCGGTCAACCCTTTTTCGGCGACTTGGGTGTTGGCGTCGTCTTTGATTTTGACGGTAATCGAGTTGGTGTAGCTCTCGCCGGTAATTTGGTGCATTACGGTCGTATAGGGCGACCAGAGCATCAATACGTCGGCGTTGCCAAAGGAGTTTTCCTCTTTTTGCATCACACCAATAACGGTCAACGGGCGTTTGTTGAAGAGGACGGTTTTGCCCAGTGGATTGACGTCCGCGCCAAAGAGTTTTTCTTTGGTGTTTTGGTCGATCACGACGACTTGCGCGTCTTCTTTCACATCGCCCTCGTCAAACAGGCGGCCTGATTCCAGCTTCAGCCCGCGCACGTCGAAATATTGTTCGCCCACGCCGTAGAGCGAGGCGGACAGGTCGGTATTGCGGTAGGTCAGCGTGCCGCCGGAGTTCGTCTGTGGCGTGGCGGAAGCGACGTAGCTTTGTTTGGCGATGACTTTGGCGTCGTCAATGGTCAGGGTTTTAATCCTGCCGCTGCGCCTGTCGCCGAATCCGCGTCCGGGGAAGATGCTGATGGTGTTCGTCCCCATCGCGCTGATGTCGGCGAGGATTTTTTTCTCAGAACCGTTGCCCAAAGCGACGACGGACACGACCGAGGCGATGCCGATGATGATGCCGAGCATGGTCAGGAGCGAACGCATTTTGTGCGCCATAATCGCCTGCACCGACATTTTGAAGGCTTCGACGAATTGGTCGTAATAAAACAGCCACGAAGATTTTTCTTTGATGCGTTCTATTTTGCTTTCAGGGATTTCGGGATTTTTTGAACTGTCGGAGATGATTTCGCCGTCGCGGATTTCGATGATGCGGTTGGCGATGGCGGCGATACCGGGATCGTGTGTAACCATAATCACGGTATGCCCTTCTTTATGCAGCTTTTGGATGATTTCAATCACATTTTTACCGCTGGCGGTATCGAGCGCGCCGGTCGGTTCGTCGGCGAAGATGATTTCGCCGCCGTTCATCAGGGCGCGGGCGATGGAGACGCGCTGTTGCTGACCGCCGGAAAGCTCGCTGGGTTTGTTGCCTTCCTTGCCTTCCAAACCCAAATCCTGCAACAATTTTTCCGCACGATTAGAACGCTCTTTGCCGCCCATGCCCATATACACGGCAGGCAGGGCGACATTGTCCCGCGCCGTCAGCGAGCCTAACAAGTTGTAGCGTTGGAAAATAAAGCCGAAGCGTTCGCGCCGCAATGCCGCCAGTTCGTCCGGCTCCATTTTGGCGGTTTCAATGCCGTCGATTTGATACGAACCCGAAGTCGCGCTATCCAAACAGCCGAGGATGTTCATCAGCGTCGATTTGCCTGAACCGGATTGCCCGATGATGGCGACGAAATCGCCCTTCTCTATCGACAGGCTGACATCTTTCAAAACATGAACGCGGTTCGCGCCGCTGCCGAAGTAGCGGTTGATGTTTTTACATTCGATTAAGCTCATAAGTGTTTCCGACCGATAATGATGTATGGAGTGGAAAGGTCGTCTGAAAGGGAATTTTGCTAAGAAACAAAACTTTCAGACGACCTATTGCCTATTTATCTCGGCGGACCGCCCTGCATGGCGCGTTGTGCCGCTTCAGCCTGCTCCGCCGCGCTCATTTCCGACATCACCACCTTGTCGCCTTCTTTCAAACCGCTTTTCACTTCGGTATTCATACTGTCTTTCAAACCGACCGTAATCTCGCGTTCCGAAGCTTTACCGTCCGCGCCCAAAACGCTGACAAACGATTTGCCGTCGTGTTTTTTAATCGTCAGCGTCGGCACGAGCAAAACGTTTTTCACACTATTGATTTCAATCGTGTTCTGCGTCGTCATACCGATGGAAAGCTTGCCGTCGGGATTAGGCACCAAAGCGCGGGCATAGTAATAAATCGCATTGGAAGTCGTGTCCGTGCTAGTGGTATAGCTGCCCAGCGACATCGTGGTCAAACCCGGATCGACACTGTCGAGCTTCGCCTTAATCGGCGTATCCGGTTCGGACAAAATCGTAAACGAAATATCCTGCCCAGCCTTCACCTTCGTAATATCGCCTTCGGCAATCTGCATTTTGTTCAACATCGTATCCAGATTCGCCAACTGGATAATCGTCGGCGTGGACTGCACCGCATTCACGGTCTGCCCCTCTTCCACCGGAATCGCCACCACCGTACCGTCCATCGTCGCAACGATGCGGGTATAGCCCAATTCCGACTCGGCAGTATTGATGGAAATTTTGGTTTGCTTGATGGCAGCCTTCAGCTCGGCAACATTCGCCTTAGCCGCTGCCAACGCGTCCTGCGCGCTTTCCAAATCCTCTTTGGAAGTTGCGTTTTCCTTCCATAAAGCCGCTTCGCGCTTGTATTTCTTCTCCGCACTGTTCAGCGCAATTCCGGCGGAAACCAATTTCGCCTGATACGTTTCCAGTTTGGATTTTTCCGTATTCAGCGTGTTCACCTGAGTGGTCGAATTGATTTCCGCAATCAAATCGCCCTTTTTAACCTGCTGCCCGAGCTTGACGTACAGCTTCTTAATCTGCCCCGAAGCCTGCGCGCCCACCGACACCAAATTCGACGGCGAAATCTCGCCCGTAGCGGATACCGTCTGGCTGATGTCGCCGCGTTTGACCGTTTCCGTGATGTAAGAAGTCTGAGGTTCGGGCTGGAAATAAGACCACGCAGCAAACCCAAGCACCGCAGCAACCGTTATTCCGACCGTCCATTTATTAATAATTTTTGCCATAACTGACTTTCTGATTCATCCATTTCATCTGTTCAATCCAGCACCCGATTCATGTCGTATAATCCCAACACTTATCCGCCGAAAACGCTGAAAACGGGCGGATTTTACTGCAAGCCTTTACTCCAGCCAAGTCAACGGCAAATCAAATAAAATCATAATAAATTGTTTTATAATCATTTTATAAAAAACCATTTCCAAGATATTGCAACGCATTTACATATTTTCCCAATCCTGAAATTTATCTAAACATTCAAAATGGGAGAAAAGAACTATAATTGCAGTCTAAATTCCCGCCCATACAATAAAAATTACGACATATCATGAAAAACACATTACAAAAAGGCTTCACGCTGGTCGAGCTGCTCATCGTCATCGTCATCCTCGCCATCCTTGCCACCCTTGCCTATCCGTCCTACGAACGCTTTATCCGTAAAAGCCGCTTGGAGAACGTCCGTTCCGAGCTGCTGATCAACGCTCAAAACCTCGAACGCTTCTACGCGCAAAACCGTACGTTTGAGAATTTCCCGGCAACAGACCTGGTTCAAAACGAATACTTCACCATCCAGTTTTTCGACTATCAAAACACCCAAAAAGGGAAAAAGAATCCGTCCGCCTCGGGCTTCCTGCTCGAAGCTAAACCGAATGACGGATACAAAAGCAAAGAGACCTGCTCCGTCTATCTCGACAGCGACGGTATCTTTTGGGCAAGCAACGCAGATTGCCCCGGATATGAACACATAGATCAAAAATAATCCGAACCCACTGCCGCTATTTTTATCCGTTCATACAAAAGGTCGTCTGAAAAACTTGTTCAAGATTTTCAGACGACCTTTTCATCATCAGACGACCTTTTCATCATCAGCTAAAATCCGCTATTTCCAAGTGAGGAAACCACATTATGAACATCACCCCTATCAAAGCCCTAAACGACAACTACATCTGGATGATTCAAGACGGCAATCACGCCGCCTGCGTCGATCCGTCCGATGCCACGCCCGTTTTGGTATTCCTCGTCCGCAACCGCCTGATGCTGGCGCAAACGTGGATTACCCATCTGCATCACGACCATATCGGCGGAGTTCAATCCCTTAAAAACGGCTTTATGGAATCGCCCGTGTACGGCGAGGCGGATATTGACTTGGCAACGCATACGGTTACGGCGGGTACGCAGTTTCCCTTCGGCGACGGGTTGGTTACCGTGTGGGCAACGCCCGGCCATACCGACCGCCACGTCAGCTATCTTTTGGAAAACGCCGAAAGTCTGCACGTTTTCTGCGGCGATACATTATTCTCCGCCGGCTGTGGCAGGGTGTTTACGGGTACGATAGAAGATTTGTACGACAGTTTCCAAAGATTCAATCAGTTGCCCGAAAAAACGCTGTTTTATCCTGCGCATGAATATACCGCCGCCAATCTGCGTTTTGCCGAATTTATCGAACCGGAAAATCCCGATATTCAAGCGGCTTTGCGCGCGGCGGAAGATACGCCGACACTGCCTGTAACCCTCGCGCATGAACGCAAAATCAATCCGTTTTTGCGGGTCGATTTGCCCCATGTCCGCGAACGGGTTGAAGAATTGGCAAGGAAGCGGTTGAGTAGCGGTTTGGAAGTATTCGCCGCGCTGCGGGAATTGAAAAACCGGTTTTAGGTCGTCTGAAAACTCAATCCAGCCAATTCAAACCAAAACAATTGATGCCTTCTCCCGTCCCTGTATAAACACGGACGGGAATGACAGCCCTTTTATAGTAAAGCTGAAGCACACACCTTACGCATGGATTTTAGGTTTCATGCAGGCTACAGTTTGTTTGAGAATATGTTTTTTGTATTTCTTTACACTTTTTTTGATATTCAGGGTGAGCTATTAAGAAATCAGATATTGCAATATTAAAGTAATGATATGCTAAATTAATAGGTATAATTAATTCTTCAGGATTGAAATCATCTCCAACTGAAAAATAAATAGAAGGAGCTTTATCAATATACTCAAATCCATTTACCTCTTCATAATCTCCAATCCATCTGGTAGCATCTATTTTTTCATATTGAGCACCTATTACTCCAAAATGTCCGGTAGTTGTAATATTTTTAAAACACTCTAAAAGCGTATCTTTAGTTTCAAATTGGTAAATTGTTTCAAAAAAAATCGAAATAACAAAATGTTTGTTATTTATAGATTTTTTCTTTAAGTTTAGAAAAATATTATTTTTCATAATTTTTCCTTCAAATTATTCTGGGTGAATGTTTGTAATTCTTCCTGTATTTACATCAAAATATGATCTAAATTTGATTCCGTCAAAGGTTTCTGAGAGTGGATTAACTTTAAACCAGTACGGCGTTGCCTCGCCTTAGCTCAAAGAGAACGATTCTCTAAGGTGCTGAAGCACCAAGTGAATCGGTTCCGTACTATCTGTACTGTCTGCGGCTTCGTCGCCTTGTCCTGATTTTTGTTAATCCACTATATTTCAATCGGCTATAAAACCTGCATTCCAACCTATTGCAGGGATTTTGAATACCTTTGCCCCGATAAACTATAATCGGCACATTCAGACGACCTTTCCCAAGCCATGACCCGACAAGTTTTCATCCTAGGCGACCAGCCTCTGCCCGAAGGCAGCAGCAAGCCCTATGCGCTTTTGACGGCCAATCCGACCAAGGAACACCACTATATCGCCCAAACCGAGCAACGGCAGCATGCGCACAATCCCCAAGTCAGCCCGCAAAACCAAAATGTTTACCGGCTGCCCCTATCCTTGTTCGGCACTCATTCCCATCAGCCGCATGATGAAAGCAAAAAACGCAAACACGCTGCCAAACCGGCCGCCCTGCCCGAAGCTGCAAGCGTCAACATCATCGGCAATCTGGCAGCGAAAAACCTCTATACGCTGGCTTTCGTTGAAAACACCGGCAACCAATACAACCTCGAAAGCTGGTTCAACCGCCACGAAAGCGGCTACGAAGATGCCTGCGAGCACTTGCGCACGCTGCCCGGATGTCGTCTGAAAACGAGCGAAGCGAGTTTCGCTAAAACGAGCGAAGCGAGTTTCGCCAAAACGAGCGAAGCCGGTTTCACCGAAACAGACTCAGTCAAAGTCCCCGATGCGCTGTGGCGCGTGCTGCGGCTCAAATTTCTCGGCATTTTGCGCAATCCCCGCAACCATCAAAACCCGTTTGCCTACCGCCTGCTTCAAATCCTGCGCTCACGGCTCCCCGAAGCAGGATTCGAGTTCGTCAGCCTCATCAGCCGCCGCGATCCGAAACGCATCGAATCCATCATGCAGGATTTCCATTTCTCCTTTCTCGGCTATGTCAACTGGCTCTCGGGGCTGTATGGCATGTTGAGCGAGGGCGTTTCGCAACCGTCGCTGTTCGAGCGGCTGTTCTGCGCTGTGTTTGCCGAACCGCAAGCCGTCAAAATCGAGCTGTTCCGCTATCCCGACGATACGGGGCTGTGCCTCTTTGGCGACAGCGGTTTCTGCCTTCAGGCATCATCCGAACTCATCAGCATCGGCGTCAATATTTCCCACGATATGTTTGCCGTCATCCACCTGCAAGCCGCACGCTGGCACGATTTTAAAAATACTTTCCATCATAACGCGCCGAAACTGCAAGGCAAAGTGAAGATTATCGACGGCGACCAAACCCAACGCGTCATGTTCAACCGGCTCTGTATCCGCCAATCTCACGAAGCCGTGTTCGGCAGAAGCCCGAACGTAAAAGACTACATCTAAACCATCAAAATCATGAATACTTCCCCCGACGCATCCATCTTAGGCTTAGGCTACCTCGGCCGTCCTTTGTCGCAGAAACTCTACGAACACGGCAGCCGCGTTGCCGCTATCAAACGCAGCCTGACTTCGGACGATATTAATCTGCCCATACACCTCGACACCCTCGACCTCAATCAAGACAGCGCGTTTCCGAGTGCGGATCGTGCCTGTGATACCACCATTTGGCAGCACCACGCCGACAAACCCGTTTGGTTCTGTCTTTTGCCGCCATCCTCGCTGACGCATTACGCCGATACCGTCAAACAATGGGCAGAACTTGCCCGAGCGTGTAACGTGCAGCATCTGATTTTCACGAGCAGCACCAGTGTTTACGGCGATAAAGCGCGGGAATGCGACGAAACTGCCACACCCGACCCGCAAACCGAGTCCGCCCGCCAAATCCTCGCCGCCGAACAATATCTGCTCGACAGCGGCGTTCCGAACATCGACATCCTGCGGTTGGGCGGGCTTTATTGCGCCGAACGCCATCCCGTCAGCCGTCTAGTTCAAAAGCAAAACATCCCGGGCGGCAACCAGCCTGTCAATATCGTCCACCGCGACATCGCCGTCGAAACCCTGTTTCAGACGACCCTCAACCCCAACGGCAGGCGCATCCGCAACATCGTCGAACCGCGCCACCCGACCCGCCGCGATTTCTACACCGCCGAAGCCGCTAAACTCGGTCTCCCGCCGCCCGATTTCGCGCCTGATGACACAAGCGGCGGCAAAATTGTAAATACCGTTTCCGCCGACGGCTTAAGCCTGTAAAATTGGCGCTCCGCGACCGTTTCAGACGACCTTTCGGCAGCGGCAAAACCAAAACCAAAAAACACAGTCTTACTTAACATAGTGAGTCGACAAAATCAGGATAAGGCGAAGCATCGCCGCACAAATCAAGTTCACCCACTATACAACCCCAAGCCCGAAAGTATCGAGAACACGCTATGTCCGCCCTATTTCCCGTTATCAACCACCTGATACAGCAAAATCCGGATCATCAACAAGACCTGTCCCGCCTGTCAGGCAAAACCCTGAGCCTCAACCTCGCCGGATTCGGACTGACCGGACGCATCAATCACGACGGTTTCCTCGAAACCGCCGACCAGCCTGCCGACACCCTCATCACCTTCCACCAAAGCGCCATCCGCAAAATCCTGACCGGACAAGAACCCGGCGTCGGCGACATCAGCCTCGAAGGCGACCTTATGCTCGGCATGACTGTCCTGCCCATACTCGGCAGCCTGCGCTACTACGCTTCAGACGACCTCGCCCGCATCTTCGGCGACTCACTCGCAGGCAGCATCAGCGAACGCGCCGCCAACATCGGACAAACCGTCAAAAAAATCGGACAAAGCATAGCCGAGCAAATCAGCGACTTTTCCCGCGAACCCGAATCCCCCGTTATCGACGCCGCCACCCTGTCCGCCTGGATGGAAGAAGTGGACAAACTGCGCGACGACGTTGCCCGCCTTAATGAACGCCTCGACCGGCTCGAACGCGACATCTGGATAGACTAATTTTCAGACGACCCTATGCCTATGAACAGCCCGTTTCACAACATCGGTATCGTAACCCGCCCCAATACCCCCGAAATCCAAAACACCGCCCACACCCTCATCCAATTCCTACAGGGACACGACTTTACCGTCTATCTTGACGAAATCGGCATAGAAGAACGCTGCATCTATGTTCAAGATACCGTCGGCTGCCACATCGTCAGCAAATCCGACTTGGGCAAACACTGCGACCTCGTCATCGTCCTTGGCGGCGACGGCACATTCCTCTCCGTCGCCCGCGAAATCGCCCCGCGCACCGTGCCCGTTATCGGCATCAACCAAGGGCATTTAGGCTTCCTCACCCAAATCCCCCGCGAAAACATGACCGAAGAGCTGCAACTCGTCCTCGAAGGCAAATACCTGCCCGAAGAGCGCATCCTCATCGAAGCCACCCTCGTCCGCGACGGCGAAACCATCCACCGCGCCCTTGCCCTCAACGATGCCGTCCTCTCGCGTGGCGGCGCAGGTCAGATGATCGAGTTCGAAGTCTTCATCAACCAAGAATTCGTCTATACACAACGCTCCGACGGCCTCATCGTCTCCACCCCCACCGGCTCCACCGCCTACTCCCTTGCCGCCGGCGGCCCCATCATGCAGGCAGGATTGCACGCCTTCACTCTCGTGCCCATCTGCCCCCAATCCATGACCAACCGCCCCATCGCCATCCCCGATACTTCCGAAATCGAAATCCTCGTTACCCAAAGCGGCGACGCCCGCGTCCATTTCGACGGACAATCCTTCATCGACGTCCAAAACCTCGACCGCATCATCATCCGCCGCTACCACAACCCCCTGCGCATCCTTCACCCCACCGACTACCAATACTTCCGAACCCTGCGCCAAAAACTACACTGGGGCGAACAACTCGTATAAACACCAAAGGTCGTCTGAAACCCGATTGCCCAGTTTTCAGACGACCTTTAATAACCATCCGTTCAAATCCCAAATACACACATTCCATCATTCCCGCGCAAGCTGGAATAACAAAATTCATCAATCATTTACACTAAAAATTGATGATAAAAGACGATAAAAATTACTGAGATACTTTTATCTGTTTCCCCACTTTTTCAGACGACTCCGCCATGCCCATCCTCGCTTGGAACACCCCGCCCGCCCCCGCCGAACTTACCCGCGTGATTGAAACTCATCCCGCACCGCTGCATCTGATTGCCTGTTTGAGCGAAAACCGCATTCCCGATTTTCCTTTGTCCGATGCCCCGACCGAGTTGGAAGGTCGTCTGAAAACCCGCCTCGACCAAACCGTAAAATGCCTTCAGTTCAACAGCGTCAACTTTCTGGAAAACCTGTCGCCTAATGTGCATTTCTGGCTTGTTCCGCCACACCGCGCCGACAGCCTGCATGAACATTTCGACCGTATCGAATGGCAGACCGAAGCCGTACCGCAAGCTGCGCCCAAGCCCGTCAAACCTTGGTTCAGACGACCCCAAGCCACCACTCCGCCCGAACACGCATTGGTTATCGGCGCGGGCATTGCCGGCGCTGCGACCGCGCGCAAACTGGCGGAACACGATGTGCGCGTTACCGTTTTGGAAGCGGGCAAAGCGGCGCAAGGCGGCAGCGGCAACCGCCAAGGGCTGCTCTACGCCAAAATCTCGCCGCACGACACCGAGCAGACCGAACTGCTGCTGGCGGGCTACGGCTACACCCGCCGCCTGCTGCAAGACCTGCTGCCCGATTCCGACGCCTGGGGCGGCGACGGCGTGTTGCACCTCAATTTTGACGAAGCCGAACGCAAACGCAATCAGGCATTGGGTTCGCAGCAGCATCACGTCCGCCTTTACCGCAGCGTGTCTGCCGATGAAGCCGCACAAATCGCAGGCATAGACGTCTTTTCAGACGGCCTCTACTGGCCGCAGGGCGTATGGCTGAACCCACCCGCCGTCGTCCGCTCCTTGCTGAATCATCCGCTGATTGCGTTGCACGAAGACACGCCCCTATCCTCCGCCGAATACGACGGTGCAAACTGGACGGCGCACACGCCACGCGGCAGCTTCAGCGCAAGCCATATCATTTACTGCATGGGCGCGCACAGCCCGAACGCCGCCGACGCCAACGTCTCCGCCCTGCCTTTCCGCCAAATCCGCGGACAAACCGGCGTAGCAGCGGCAAGCGGTTTTTCCGAACGCCTGCGCTGCGCCTTATCCGGCGAAAGCTACATCAGCCCGAGCTGGCGGGGGCAACACTGCTACGGCGCGACCTTCGTCCTCAACAGCAACGACGACGCTTGGCACCCGCACGAAGAAACCGCCAACCGCATCGCCCTGCAACAGCTCAACCCGCCATTGGCGCAATCATTGTTTGAGCAAAACTCGTTTGAGCGAAACTCTCTTTACTCGTTTTCAGACGACCTCTCTGCCCCGCCGCAAGGACACGCCGCCCTGCGCTGCGACAGCCCCGACCACCTGCCCATCGTCGGCGCGCTCGGCGACATCGCCGCCATGCAGACCGCCTACGCCAAACTCGCGTTGGACAAAAACTACCGCCTCGACAACGTCCCCTGCCCCTACCTGCCGAACGCCTACATCAACACCGCCCACGGCACGCGCGGTCTCGCCACCGCCCCCGTCTGCGCCGCCGCCATTGCCGCTGACATCCTCGGCCTGCCCCAGCCGCTGTCCCAACGCCTGCGCACCGCCCTGCACCCCAACCGCGCCGTCATCCGCGCCATTGTGCGGCAGCAGCCTTTGCTTTGATGCGCAAGAGGTCGTCTGAAAGCGGATAAAGCACGTTCGCCCAAACATGAAGACGAGTTTTCAGACGACCCCGGCACGACAACAACAAAGCACCCATAAAATCATAAAAATATTAACAACCTGTTTTTAAAAATATCTTTCTTAACTTTAAAACCCAAAATTTACATATAAATATCAACCCCTCCCCTTGTCCATTTATATATTTCGTTTAAAATACCGACCCTAAACAACCACTATTCTATATAGATAAAATGCGTCATTACGGAACCATTATCCGCTGGAACGACAACCGGAGGTTCGGAGCCATCCGGGAAGAAAACATGGGCAAGGAAATATTCGCCCCGCTCTCCGCCTTCACCACGCTGCCACACCCGCCCGCCGAAGGCCAGCGCGTATCGTTTGAAATTATCAAAGGCAGACGTGGACGCGACGAAGCGGAAAACATCTGCTTCGCTTCCGACTGCATCGGCGAAGCCGACTTTTTCGCCCCCGAGCCCGAGCCTTTTAAAGCAGCCTTTTCCAAACTCCTGTGGATCATCCCCGTCATTGCCCTCTTTGCCGCAGGCGGATGGTTCGGCTGGAACTATTGGCAGGAATACCGCCGTCAGGCACAGGAAGCAACAGCGGCTGCACCGGTTACAATGGTGTCCGAAGTTGCCGAAAAGATGAAAGCCGAACGCAAGGCATGGAAAGACGCGGCAAGCGGGCGTACTGCTTTCAAACACGGTTCAACTGCTTCAACCGGCTCCGCTGCTACCACCGGCACTACCACTGCATTCAAATGCGACGGCCGTCAGCACTGTTCTCAAATGAACTCTTTGGAAGAGGCAGAATTTTTTATCAAAAACTGCCCAAATACCAAAATGGACGGTGATCATGACGGTATTCCGTGTGAAAACGACAGCCGTTGGCATTAATCGCCCACAATGCAAAAAGGTCGTCTGAAAATGTTTTTCAGACGACCTTTTTAAATCGGCTACAATATCGCGCAATACAAACCTACCCTACCACCATGTCCAAAAAAATCCTCATCATCACCCCGAGCTGGATCGGCGACTGCGTCATGACCCAGCCGCTTTACCGCCGCCTGCACGAACTCCATCCCGGCTGCACCATAGACGCATTCGCGCCCAAATGGTCGATGGCGGTATTCGAGCGTATGCCCGAAATCAGCCGCGTCATCGAAAACCCGTTCGGACACGGCGCGTTGGAACTGAAAAAACGCTGGCGCATCGGGCGCGAACTGGGCAAACAAGGTTACGACCAAGTCATCGTTCTGCCCGGCTCGCTCAAATCCGCCCTCATCGCCTTCGCCACCGGCATCAAACAACGCACCGGCTACGTCGGCGAATCACGCTATCTGCTGCTCAACGACATTCGCAAGCTCGACAAAGCCGCCCTACCCCTGATGGTCGACCGCTACACCGCCCTCGCCCACCCGACGCAGGCGGACTTCAACGGACATTCCGACAACCCGCGTTTCACCATTTCCCTCGAAAGCCGCGCCGCCGCGCTTGCCAAATACGGTTTGGACACCGACAAACCCGTTCTCGCCTTCTGTCCGGGCGCGGAATACGGCCCCGCCAAACGCTGGCCCGCACGCCATTTTGCCGAACTCGGCAGCCGCTATCTGGCGCAAGGCTGGCAGGTTTGGCTCTTTGGTTCGCAAAAAGATTTAGACATCGCCGAAGAAATCAACCGACTTTCAGACGGCCTCTGCACCAACCTCTGCGGCAAAACCAACCTTTCCGAAGCGATTGACCTGCTCTCCTGCGCCGACACCGTCGTCTGCAACGACAGCGGCCTGATGCACCTCGCCGCCGCACTCGACCGCAAACTTGTCGCCGCCTACGGCTCCTCCAGCCCCGACCATACCCCGCCCTTGAGCCAAAAAGCCAAAATCGTCAGCCTGCACCTCGAATGCTCGCCCTGCTTCAAACGCGAATGCCCGTTAGGACACACCGACTGCCTGAACAAACTCACGCCGGACATGGTTCAAAAAGCGGCGGAGGAATTGGCGGAAACGGAATCCAAGTAAATACGGCAAAAGGCCGTCTGAAACCTGCTTTCCAAAGCAGATTAAAATGGCAATACCCATGCCGTCATTCCCGCACAGGCGGGAATCCAAAGGGTTGAAATCTTGCTAATCTTTAAACATTCCTAAAAATCGAGATCTGGATTCCCGCCTGCGCGGGAATGACGGCATAGAGGCTTCTTGTTTTCATTCGCCCTATCTTTTCAAACAGAAGTAGCGTGGGCTTTGCCCACGAAATCTACCCATTCCCGATACGGTGTTTATCCACCATCGTTATTCCCGTTCCTGCCTATGCGGAAGTGAGAATAAATGCCCGACCCACTGCCGCCCGAAACCCACTTCCAAATTTTCAGACGACCTTTCCACCATTGACCTCGAAACTCCATACTGCCGTGAAACAAACCGCAAGTTAGAGCTGCCTTCACCCAGTTTTGTATTGAATTCCCGTTCAGACGACCTTATCATCAACCCATTCCCACTTTTCCCGAAGAAACACCATGCAAAACATCCAAGACTACGTCCGCCACACTGCGTCCGCCGCCAAGCAGGCTTCCTATACTGTCGCTGCCGCCGAAACCGCGCAAAAAAACGCTGCGCTCCTGCGCACCGCCGAACTCATCAAACACCATCAAACCGCCATCCTCGCCGCCAACGCCCAAGATATGGAACAAGCCGAACAGAAAGGTTTGAACGACGCCCTGCTCGACCGCCTGCGGCTGACCGAAAAAACCATAGACGCCATGTGCGAAGGTTTGCGCCAGATTGCCGCCCTACCCGACCCCGTCGGCGAAATGGACGAATTCCGCACCCGCGAAAACGGCTTGCAAATCGGCAAAATGCGCGTCCCGCTGGGCGTTGTCGGCATCATTTACGAATCCCGACCCAACGTAACCGTCGATGCCGCCGCCCTCTGCCTCAAATCCGGCAACGCCTGCGTCCTGCGCGGCGGCAGCGAAGCCTTTAACAGCAATATGGCGCTTTCCAAACTGATTACGCAGGCGTTAGTTGAAAACAGCCTGCCCGCAGCAGCCGTCAGCCTGATTGAAAACACCGACCGCGAAAGCGTCGGCGCCATGCTGCAAAGCCCCGAGTTTATCGACGTCGTCATTCCGCGCGGCGGCAAGTCGCTGGTTTCCCGCATCGCCGCAGAAGCCCGCGTGCCCGTCATCAAACATCTCGACGGCATCTGCCACGTCTATATCGACCGCGCCGCCGACGCCGAAAAAGCCGTCAACATCGCCTTCAACGCCAAAACCTCGCGCTACGGCACCTGCAACACCATGGAAACCCTGCTTGTCCACCAAAGCCGAGCCGCCGAAATCCTGCCCGTATTGGCAGAAAAATACGCCGCCCGCGACGTCGAGCTGCGCGGCTGCCCGCGTACCCTTTCCATCCTGCCCCACATTCAGACGGCCTCCGAAGAAGACTGGGACACCGAATACCTCGCCCCCATCCTCTCCGTCAAAATCGTCGACAGCCTCGAAGAAGCCGTCGCCCACATCAACACCCACGGCAGCCACCACACCGACAGCATCGTAACCGAATCCTACACCGACGCCCGCACCTTCCTGCGCACGGTCGACAGCGCCAGCGTCATGGTCAATGCCTCCACCCGCTTCGCCGACGGCTTCGAATACGGCCTCGGTGCGGAAATCGGTATCTCCACCGACAAAATCCACGTCCGCGGCCCCGTCGGTCTGCACGGGCTGACTTCGCAGAAATGGATTGTGTTGGGCGACGGGCAGATTCGGTCGTAATTCCATCGCTTTCTTGAGTGATAAAACGACAAAAGGTCGTCTGAAAAACAGTTTTCAGACGACTTTTTCAGTTTTACTTTCCCTATTATCGGCACACCAAATGTTTCACCTAATTATTTCTAATTTTAAATTAACATATTAAACAATATATTAAATTATTACATCTTCTCCGTTATTGTTTTCCCCGATACAATCGACATCATGCCATATAAGAAAAATCTATTTAATGTCAAATAGATATAAATTTATTATTCACTCTTCCCATCCATTTTTCCACAGGAGAACTATTATGGCTGATACATTGCTTTCTTTAAAAAACAACCAATCCGTCGTTATTACCGGTACGGACCGTAATGATACTTTATATGGTAGTACGGGACATACCATATTCTACGGTGGTTTAGGGAACGATACTTACTACAGTAAAAATGCGGGCGATACCATCATTGAGCGTGAAAACGAAGGCCGCGATTTAATCTATAGCAGCACCGACTTTACCTTACCGGAACATGTCGAAGATCTGAAGTTACAGGGCAACAGTATGTTAGGTATCGGCAATGATGCAGACAATGTTATATGGGGCAATTCCAACGGCAACCGTCTATATGGCAAAGGCGGCAATGATCTGATGCTTAGTGGAAATGGCAACGATTATCTATGGGGTGACGATGGTGATGACCGACTTGACGGACTAGGCGGCAACGACGTTCTGAATGGTGGAAGCGGAAACGATTTTCTATCTGGGCATGACGGGGAAGATATCTTATATGGCGGTACGGGTATCGACACCATGCTCGGAGGAAAGGGAAACGATACTTTCTATGTAGATAATGTAAAAGATACAGTCGTCGAAGACACAGATGCAGGCTACGATACGATATACAGCAGTGTTACCTATACATTACCGAACCACGTTGAAAAACTGATTTTAGAAGGTAAAGACAATATCTTCGGCTTTGGCAACAATGCCGATAACAGCCTTATCGGCAACAGCGGCAATAATCGCTTGAGCGGCGGGCGCGGTAGCGACACACTCTATGGCATGGAAGGTAACGACCTATTAATGGGTGGTGATGATCGCGACGAACTTTACGGCGGACAAGGTGATGACATCCTGCGCGGCGATGCAGGCAACGACCTGCTAGACGGAGGCTATGGCAACGATACTTTAGACGGCGGCAGCGGTGCAGACACTATGGCCGGCGGCTTGGGAAATGATGTCTATCATGTTGATAATGTAAACGATACGGTTATTGAGGAAACGAACGGCGGTATCGACACGATTTATAGCAGTGTTACCTATACCGCACCAACCCACGTTGAAAACCTAACGCTGACAGGCAACGACAATACCTTCGCATTCGGCAACAACGCCGATAATATTCTGACGGGAAACAGCGGCAATAACCGATTAAGCGGAGGACGCGGCAGCGACACGCTATACGGCAATGAAGGCAACGACCTGCTGATGGGTGGGGATGGTAACGACCATCTCTACGGCGGTAACGGAGCTGACACCATGCGTGGCGATGATGGTCATGATAATTATTATGTGGACAATATCAATGATAAAGTGATTGAACGCTGGGGAGAAGGTGTCGATACGATATATAGTAGTGTTTCCTACACAATCCCAACCTACGTCGAACACCTGACCCTGACCGGCAGCAACAACACTTTCGGCATCGGCAATTACGACGACAATACCATTACCGGCAACAGCGGCCACAATCAATTAAACGGGGATGGCGGCAATGATACCCTTTACGGCATGAGTGGAGACGACCTGTTGTCGGGCGGCAGCGGAAACGACTATCTCTACGGCGGCGACGGGGATGACAGGCTGAATGGAGGAGACGGGATCGATTACCTCCACGGCGGCGACGGCAACGACTACCTCACAGGTGGTTCGGGCAGCGATACCATCGTTACAGGTGCAGGCAAAGATACCGTCGCTTTCTCCACCCCAGACATTCGCTACGGCAGTATAGACCGCATTACCGATTTCAACCCTTATATGGACAAGCTTGACCTGTCCGGTATGCGTTCCCTGCTAAGCGGCAGCGAGGCAAATGTGAGCTGGTCGGAACTGTTCGTCAAAAATCCTTATTATTACGACACCGGCCGTTCTTACCTCGTCTTCGACTCTGTATCTCAAACCCTCGCCTACCGAGCGGCAGGTGCAAGCAGCAATACCGTGTTCGCCAAATTTGACGACAGTCAGGCTGCTTGGCTGAGTGCATCTAATATCATTGGCTAAAAATTCACAGGGTAGAACTGAAAATTTGAAACAAATCTGCTTCTGAAACTCAAAGTAAAGATTCAAGATAAAATGCAAATTTAAAATTTTCTATTATTTTCAATGGATTGAGTTATTTTTTAACAAAATAAGACACCGCTGTTATTAACAGTGCAGTCTATCCTGAATTAACTTAATAAAACGTCGTCTGAAAACCTTATTGCAGTTTTCAGACGACGTTTTCGTATTGTTTTATCTGGAATTTCTCTTATAGTCAAACAAAACAAAAAATACCCAACAAAGCCTGCTCAAAAGACAAACAG
>ERZ772920.516-NODE-516-length-21826-cov-3.357172_pt1 | contig 21826 bp, 14 predicted proteins | sample MGYA00511469_ERZ772920 | MGnify/ENA primary metagenome ERZ772920 (study PRJEB29015, sample SAMEA2738069) | human oral metagenome | biome: human oral; feature: human-associated habitat; material: saliva | place: China | collected 2216 ... | reverse complement strand
TGGTGGACATTTTTTATATATTTTAGAAAACTGTTTCTTAGAGTCTTTGCGAATCTTAGCAAGGTTCTCTTCAATATCTTTTTTATCGAAGTTATTGAATTCTGGTTCAGCAAACATATTGTTTCTGTTTTCAACCATTTTCTTATCATCTACATTTGGGTAATCTGTGTAAATGTGCATAAGTTGTCTATATGCCTTGGTGTAACCTTTATCCTCTAATTCAGATTGACTGTAATTAATAGAATTTTCTTCACCTTGACCAAACTTCTCATCTACCCACTTGCTCTCCTTCTTTTCAAGAACCTTTTTCTTATCAGCAGACTTCTTTGCTGTTTCTTCTCTGGCTACAATCTCTTCGCCACTTGTGCTGTTGTTGAGGATGGCTTTTGCACCAAAGAAACAAGCCATACCCACTACGACTACTATCCCCACTACACAAGCTATTCCAACTCTACTTCTAAAAAATGCCTTCATAATTAACCCTTCTCTCGTTCTTCAGTAATTTTACTTAGTACAAAAGCACCAATAATCCCTATGATAATTGCACTTGCGATTTTATTAGTGTCCTTTTTATTTGTACTTTCACTTTTCTGATGCCCCTTAGCTTTAGAGTCTAATTCAACTTTTAGTTGACCTTTATCCAATTTCTCTCTGCACTCCGTTGTTATGTTTACAAGGGCATGACAATTATACCATTTCTTCCCAAAAAACGTCATGTTTTTAACAGGGTCGGCAGTAACCTTAACCTCTACCTCAGAACTTGTACCATCTGATGTTGCAAAACCACTGTATTTTGCCTTACTTTTACTTTCATACATTGTCAATATGGCTTCATTATCCTTTGGTGGTTTATCTGTCATATAGTTAAAAACAACTGTTTCAACATCACTTTTAACCCCCTCTTTTGAAGTGAAACCACACATCAATACGAAACATAAAATTACTAGAAATACTAGTTTTACTTTTATATGCCTATTCATAACCTACCTCAAATGCATTCCAGCGTATCTTATTTCCTTTAACCCATCTAACTCTAGAGCCGTACTCAGTTCCTGATTTATACTTTGCAAGTTGCTTTCAATCATATCACAAAGATGCACAACATATGCTGCAACTGTTCTAGGCTTCTCTTCATACTCTCCGTGATGTCCCACAATAATGCTTATAAGCAAATCAAAATCTTCTTGACCAATTAGTTCAACAATTTCATCTTCTAACTTGGAAAGTATCTCTAACCCAATTACCCTGTGGCTTAAAATCTTACCTCGTTTGCTCATTGCACCCATATTGTATTCATAAGCCTTACCAATATCATGCAGAGCCGACCCAACCATTAGTAAGTCCATACCACAATAGTTGACGATTTCGTTATACATACCCATTACTTTTACTATTCTGCAAACCTTGTAAGTATGTGCCACCAAACCACTTGGAACATTGTCGTGGTGGTTAACTGCTGCATATTCCGTTCTAAAAGCTTCTTCTCTTCCTAACATAACCAGCTCAAATACTTTATACCAGTTCTCTGAAACTGACTTTTTTAGCAGAGTGCAAAGTGCTTCATACATCCTATCACCATCATAGATAGACTTCAAAAAATCAACCTTACCCAACCCGCTATTTTCATCTAGATTGGCTTGCTCGAGTATTAAATTTCTGGTGCCATTATAGAGGTTAATCGCACCACTTACAATGTAGATACCTTCGCCTTTAACACCTTTGCTAAGCTGTTCAAAAGCCTTAGAATTGTTCCAAACCTTAAATTCAATCTCACCTTTAACAAATAGCTTTCCTACTAAAAAAGGTTGACCTTTCTTTGTTTCACTAACATTCACGCTATTGATTAGTGCATACCCAGTTAGCTTTTTACCTGGCAGTTCTGTCTGAAATTGTTTAATATCTAATATTTCCATTTTTTATCACTCTTCTCCTACATCTCTTATATTTATTAAGTAAACCTTCCACTCCTCGAGGGTTCTACCAATCAGCATCCACACCCACAACGAAACCCCAATTTTAGCACAAACAACGCACAAGCCACAAAACAGAGCCACAGAGCCACAAAACAAGCGAATCGCTCAAGGACACCACCAAGCGATAAAACCCCGTAAAATCGAAGATTTTCGAGGTTAAATCGCCACTCGAATAAATCAACCAACCGTACCCCCACCATCAACAGACAAGAATTTGCAAGAACCCAAATCATGAATTACATCAATCTTCGGATAAGCCTTACCCAATCTACAAGGCATTGACAGTATCTTCATTCTGTTGTTAGTTAAATCTGCCGTAGTTGCCCACAATGCAAATGATATATCCGGTGTTCTTAAAACCTCAGCAGAACCACCACCTGCAGTTCTCAAATCGAAGTTTCCAGCATCAGTACTTTTTATCAACTCATCAAAAGTAGATTGTTTATACTGGGCAGGTGTTAATACTGCAATATTCTCTTGACGACAATAAAGCAACAGTTTTTTATAAGCCTCAGCAATACTCTTTCTCTCATCTAAACCCTTTTCAGAACCAATCAATTGCAAATAGTCGATGATAACTAATTGACTGTTGTTCTCTTTAACAGAGGTATCTATATCTTCAATGAAAGTTTCTACATTAAAAGGTCGGTCAATATAATCAATAGAACCATACCCTTCATTTGTCATTAAATCAAACTTACTTGTCAACTCGCAATCCCTTAACTCTTCAGTCTGGAACTTATCGTGTAAGATAACATTTTGGTCTACACCGTATTTCTTCTCTGTTACAGATACACCTTGGTTGAATGTCCAATCGAAATGAATAGCTCTCATCTGAGCTGTCCACATCTCTTTACCACCCTCAGCTGCCCATACAGTGACATTATTACCATATCTGATAGCAGTTGTATGGCAAATTCTACAACACAACTTTGACTTACCTGCCTTCGGTGGAGCGATTACTTGATAAAACAACCCACTGTATATTCCACCGTAATGTTTATTTAACTCATCAAGAGTATCAAAATCTGAGATTTTGTATGGCTTTTTACCATCGTCTTTCTCTTCATTTAATACCTCGGTCATTTTTGTGAAACCCGTACCCTTGTCTGATGTTGTAACACCTTCAATCTCAGCTACCTTTCTTCTAACATAGTTAAAACTATCATTAAAACCAAAGAGATTTTTACCATTAACATACATACCTCGGTTTAATATCACATTTGCAACCTCATAAGCCTTAGAGGTTTCAATCGCCTTAAACTCCAAAATATACTTTTCCAATGAGAGCTCAAAATCACCCACACTGATTATAGGCATACCCTTAAGTCTTCTCCACTGTTTCAATACACCCGATATATACCCAAGTTCAAGAGAGCCATCTACTTCTCCAAAAGCTCGAATATCGATATAAGGTTTTGCCTTTGTGATAATATCCCTATTTCTGTTTAGGTAAAGGGAAATAAACTCTTCATCTATTTCCATTCTCTTTAAACGATTTCGATAGTTATAAAGAACTGAGTAGATGATATAGTTCTCATCCCTAAAAAGCATTGGCGTGACATTTGCAAAAAGCCTATTCACTGCAAAACTCTTTATTTCACTGTCGTCAACTACCAAGGTACTGAGTATAGTGTCTGAAAAACTTCTTAGACGCTCATCAGGAGTTAAACCATCTTCGTCAACCCCATCGTCATCACTTCCATCGTCTTCAATAACAAAATCTAAACCACCTAAGTCCAACTCGTGAGTTACAGCTTCAGGTTCTATGTTATCTTCTGTTTTTGCTTCTTCAACTATACCTAAACCCTTATACTCCTTTTGTTCGGACATTCTTAAACCTCACCGTTTTCCGTCTCTATCAATTCTGATGGGTCGCCAATAAACTTACCCTTCAACTTCTGCATCTTAGTTCCATACTGCAGAGGGTTATCAAAGGTTTCCCAAAGTTCTACATTATCCAGTGATTTGTAGTATCTGATGTTTATTTTATTTCCGCTGAATACCTTAGCTGAACTTGTTCTTGACCTTACAGGTATATCACTTACCTTTGCCAAGCCAAATCTGGCTTTACCAGTAGACTCGTCTGCAACCAAGATAAACTCTTTAGTATCTTTTTCTTCAATTACACCAACCAAGTCTGAGATGACCTTTACAGGTACTCCATTAGGTATAATCCTCTGCTTTCTTTTAGAAATAAGTTCTTCTGTATTAAGGAAACCAACATACCCATCCTTGTAGAGCAAGGTTCTTGTGCTTCCATCAAGCAGTCCAAAGTACATAAAGTAATACTCAAAATCAGTTCCATCAACATAAGTATCAAAGTATTTTGGTAAGTAAATACCCTTCTCTCCTAGTGGAGTGAAGTCTATTTCAGTACCGTATACTCTTAAGATTCGACCAAAGTTATCAAATCCTACAAGAGTTGAATTAGCCTGTGCTGGAATACTTGCAAGCACATCCTCACCCTCAATGATATCTCTACCCTTATTCATAAAACCATTCTTATAGATTGTATAAACACAGTAGCTATCGTCTACAATTTCAGCTTCTACAATTTTAGAGAATTTATAATCCTGTTCAGTTACAAAAGTCTTTCTTTTGCACTGCTCTTTTTGCTCAGCCTTAATTTCAAGTAAATCTTTTACGATATACTCTTCAGGGTGGGCAAGATAGTATTCTCTCTCTTGCTTAAACTCCATAAGACCATCATAGCGAGTCTTATATTTTCCACCATTGTTAAATGCTGAAATAGCCCTGTTCGATATCCACTCAACTACATCAGCTGTAATATCTTCGAAAATGCTTTCAAGATAAGCTCTACCCTCTGCTTTTCCTTTATTTGTTATTTCTCCAATATAATTTTCTTTCCATTCCTGGTTGCTTATCAGCCTGATGAAGTACCCAAGAGAATTTAACTCAGCTTCTACATCTCTCAACTCAGTTTGGAATAGTTCAGTAACAACAGACTTTCTCCACTCTACCCAATGTTTTATAATTCCATGAACACCCAAAATTACAGGCTTATCATTTTCAATAACAATCATATTGGTTGCGATGTTGTTCTGTAGAATTCTTTCCTTATACAACATCAAGAGAACGGATTCAACCTCATTAGCTTTCTTACAGTTAATCTCAAGCAGGTGGTCTGACTTATGACCTGATGCGTCCATCACTGATTTAATTCTCTTATCGCCAAGATTATTAATTGCCCTAGTAATGTTTTCCACTGTCTTTCCAGCTGGAACTTCTTTAACTAAGATATCTTTGCCATTAATCTCAACCTTTGCACGAATCTTCAATGAAGCCTTACCCGTTAACATTAGTTTGAGTAACTCGATATTGTTTTTTACCAAAACACCACCTGTAGAGAAATCTGGAATTATTACATCACTGTCAACCAACTCTCCACTTTCAAGATACTTTACTGTTAAATCAATTACATCTCCAAGGTTAAAACTTGGCAATTTCGCCCTAACAGAGACTGCGATACCTTCCATATCATTTACAAGGATATTAGGAAACCTTACTGGTAGAACTACTGGCTCTAAACCATCACCCTCTTCAGCTGGTTTCATCTTGCAAACCTTCATATCTCTAAAGAAGTAACCAATGTTTTTGTTTGGCATTATCTTAGTATATCTCATAGCTGCAGGTCCATCAGAGGAATGAACCCTACCCTGTTCTCCTGAAGATGCGAAAAGTGGTAAGTTAAATGATGCATTTGACTCAGTCATTCTTACCATCGCATCATATACAGAACCATCACCATGAGGATGAAGAGCCAATGTTGCACCTACGAGATTAGCACTCTTTAAAAGCCCGTTATTAAACTTCAACCCTTGTGCAGAAGTTAATATTCTCCTGTGAACGGGCTTTAATCCATCATATAAGTGAGGAATTGCTCTGGCAGTAATAACTTCTTCCGCGTAATCAATATACCCTTTTACTAGGTTTTCAAATCCTTCACTTGAACCGTTATATAAATTTGACATTTTACTTTTACCTTTCGTCTACTTCGTGCTTTAAATCTTTCCCAAACTATCAAAGCAGGTTTCTTTTTGTTACCTCTATTATACACTTACTCTTTTAGCTGAACAAGATTATTCATTAAGGATTAAACACACATTAGAACATTAACCCTACCAAACCAAAACTTGCTCCCGTAATTATTAGCATTGCTACAAGGCTTTAAACCCAATAGCCATATCCAATTACTTAGCCAACATACTCTATCTCTTCAACGTCCAAACCGTCTTCCATATCGAGGCTAGCAATATACCCCATCAACTCATCCAAGGTTTCACATTGTTCAGCATACTCATCACCGATAAGCGTACCCAAGATTTCCTTCTTTCTGAGGTCTGTGCTTTTACCAAATAGGATCTCCAACACAGAATCTATTTCCAAGTCATTAGGACTTATTTTAATTTGTGTTAGTTTTCTAGTTTCTGGGTTAAGAGTTGTGTCCCAAAGGTCTTTAGAGTTCATCTCACCCAAACCCTTAAAACGAGTAATGTTCTGAATAGCTACATCACTTTCCTGCAAATCTCTTAACTCCTCCTCAGTATAGCAGAATAGACTTGTACCATCTACTTTGTTAACTATGTATAGGGGCGTCTCACCAATATACACATACCCATCGTATAGGAGCTGTGGCATAAGCTTCCAAAAGATTAGGAATAACAACATTCTTATATGCTTACCATCGATATCAGCATCTGTTTCAAAAATTATTTTACCTACTTTCAGAGAGTTGATGTCAAATGTTTTATACCCCTCAATATTTAGCTCAATACCACAACCAATACTTGCTACGATATCAGCAATTTCCTTATTCTTCAGCATCTTCTCAATGCTTGCTTTATACAGATTCAATGACTTACCCTTTAGCTTCTGCAAACACTGGAATACTGGGTCTCGACCATTTTTTACTGCATTTCCTGCAGAATCACCCTCAACAATGAAATACTCTGTTCTGGCTGGGTCAACACCATAAGTCTTACAAGACTTAAACTTATCACTCGCCTTCTGATTTTTTACTGCCTTAGCAATTGACTTCAGCTGTTTTGACATTTCATCAACTGCTAATCTGTTTTCAGCTGTTTCAATAACGCTCTCAACTATTTCAACCAACCATGGCGTACCCTTTGCCCATTCGTTTTCTAGAAGCTCTGTGATTGACGCCTCTACACAATCAAATACATATCTATTATCGAGGCTATCTTTTGTTTGACCACGATAAGACACTTTGTTACTTAGAGAAGAAACCAATACTGAAAGAGAACCTGCATAGTCAACTGTCTTGATTTTTACACCTCTCTCAGCACCCCTATCCTTAAAGAATTGCCACTCAGCTGTATTTAAGGCATCAGCATGTACTCCCCCTCGAATAGCTACTTTGTTATGGAAAAACCTCGTACCCTGACCTTTTTCTCCTATCGCAACCTCAACCTCACAAACACAAATCTCTCCATCTTCCTCTGTATGTGCGAAATGTTTCCCGTAAGCACACCTATCTGAACCAAGCTCCTCTTTTAAAACTTCTAACAATGTTTTTTTAGGGAATTGAATTATGTTTCCTTGATTGTTATAAGTTACATCAAAACCACCAATGAATGACTGATTATAAGCTAAGTCCCTAAACCATCTCTCAGGTATTTTTACATCTGAGAATACTCCAAGTGGCTTTGGTCTGCCATCAGGCTTCCATCTTACAAAAGTACCATTAGGCTCATTAGTAGCTTCAACAATTGGTTCTTCATAACAGTGTCTACCATCTTTATAATCCATAGCAGTCATAACACCATCTCTGTATGACTCTACTCTACAGAATTCTGATGTACCCTGAGTTGCTGCTGCTCCTACACCATTAAGACCTACTGTAATAAGGTAAGGATAATCTCTAAAATCAAAGTTTGACCAATCAGTAATGCTTCTCAACACCTCTTGGTTGTCATCGTACTTAGAACCAGCGTAAAGTTCCTCATAGATTAGGTAGTAGTTCCACTTATTATACTTCTCATTCCAACCCATTGGAACTCCTCTACCGTAGTCTCTTATACCAATACTACCATCTTCGAATAGTGTTATATCTAGTTTATCACCATACCCTGAAAGGTGTTCGTCTGTTGCATTACCAAGTATCTCAATTACAGTATGTTTTGCACCATCAAGACCATTCGAACCCAGCATAGATTCTGGTCTAGTTCTTATTCTCATCTCACCTTCAAGTAAGTTAATTGACGAGTCGTCATACTTTTTCTTTTCATCTACCATCTTAAATAATTCCTTTCATTAAGGCTTTTTAGCCACTAACTTTTTTATTTACTTAAATTATAACATAACTTAACCCAAAACCCAATAAGTTACATTGAAATTTAGACAACTTACTAGAAAATTAAACCACTTAATGAAAAGAGGATACTCAATTCTGAGTATCCTTCTCTTCAACATGTACTATTCAATAAGAGGTAAATCTTACTTGTTAGCTTTTCTTTTTCTCATTACTGTAACAAGAACCATACCCATTAGAGCGAGAGCTCCAGCACCTACACAAATGTATAGTGGGTTGCTATCTCCAGTGTTTGGAACATTGCTGTTAGCAACTACACCTGTGTTCTGAGCGTTCTGAGCTGCTGTGTTACCACCATTCTGATTTGAAGTAGTTCCATTGTTCTGAGGCTGTGGAACAACCTTAGCCTTATTTGTTACAGGAACTTTAACTGTTCTTGACATACCATTCTCAAATGTTAGCTTAAATGTTATTGTGATTTCGAATTCCTTGCTGAAATCTACCTTATCAATACTAACATCCTTACCCTCTGCATTCTGGATTGACAGAATCTCAGAATCTTTAACCTTGCCGTCAGTCTTGAAAAACTCATTTTCATCTAGCTTAGCAAAATCTTCCAATGTGATGTCGCCAATCGTATAGTTATGTGGCACTGGAGTTACTGCTGGAATCGCTTCAATTGTACCCCAAGGAACTTCCTTTACCACCTTTACAGAAACCTTAACAGTTCTTGTCATACCATTCTTGAAGATAACCTTAACTTTTCCTGTAAAGTCACCCTTTTCAGTTGTAGCAACATCTTCAACTACTTCAGCTGTAGCACCTTCTGGTAGAGCTACACCCTTAGTGATGTCACATGGCTGACCCTGAACAGCATATACTGTTGTGGTCTTAACTTCAGGAATTTCTTCCAATCCAATCATCGGCTGGTGTACCATAACCTTTACAGTAACAACCTTAGACATTCCATTAGCTAGAATAACCTTTACTTTAGCATCCTTAAGACCAACAGTTGATGTATCAGCTTTTTCATAAACTTCAACTCTTGCACCCTCTGGTAGGTTAGTTATTGCATTTGAGTAGTCTGCTTCAGCATCCTTCATTACATTCACAGTTGCTGTTGTAATTGCTGGGAACTCTTCAATAGGTGCCCACTTAATTACCACTGAAACTGGAATCTCAACATCTATTGACTTAAGACCATTCTTGAAGATTATCTTACCCTTTGCAACCTGCTTACCTGGCTTGTTAACATCTGCAGGTTCAGTGATTCCTAGACTAGCACCATTAGGCATATTCTTCACTGCAGATAGGTAGTCTATAGGTTCTGTTGACTTGTAAGTTGCTGTGATTGTTTCAATCTGTGGCGTATAAGTCACCTTGATAGGAACTATATGCCAAGTCTTGTCGAAAGTACCATCACCATTAGGAGTATACACTGGGAACTTAGCTGCTGTGTCAGTTGGAGCGTCATAGCCATTTATTAGGTCTACATCTCCCCCTACTAAAGACAAACCATTAACATCAGCCAGCTCCTTGTACTTAGCTTTAACATCTTCCCTGTTGTCTGGGATAGAGTATATTGCTGTTCCATCTCCACTATAGAAAACCACATTCTCTACATCTTTTGTTATTGGAGCATTTTCAGGTTTAAAGTCCTGCTCAGCCTCATCGAGCCTTGTGAAAGCACCATCTGGTTTTGTCACTGAGTCGAGAATATTAAGCTCCTGACCTACCTCTTTCTCAACAGCGTTCTCAGTAATATCTTCTCCTGCAAAAGCTGCTGCTGGTACCAAGCAAGCTATTAGCAAACTTGCTCCTACCGCCTTAAACATTTTCTTAAACTTCATTTCTTTCTCTCCTTTTCTATGTAAATTTCAGTTTAATAAAATTCTTTTTACTGCTTTTTTTAAAAATCTTAGATAGCTAAGACTTTTAAGATTTTATAACCTTAGCTATCTAAAAATACCTTACTAGTTATTCTTCTTTTTGAATCGTACAATCATAGCAGTTGTGAACATTAGCAACATACTGTAAAAAACAATATTGTTATTATCACCTGTATTAGGTACATCCTTTTTTACTGTTTGTGTCTGTTCTTTCTGTGTTCTGTTTTTATCTGTATTAGTTAAAACATGAGTGCTGTGTTCTACTGGTTTTGGTGGCTCCTGTTTCTTAATCTCAGGAGTATCCTTCTTAGGTTCTTCAACCTTTGGAGTTTCAGTATTCTTAGGTTCCTCAGGTTTCTTAGGTTGCTCTATATTTGGAACATCAGGTTTCTTAGGTTCTGGCTTACTAGGTTCCTCAGGTTTATTTGGAGTTTCAGGCTGTTCAGGTTTCTTAGGCTCCTCAGGTTTCTTAGGTTCCTCTTTCTTTTCTTTAGTATTCTTGATAGTAAGTACCCCACCATTGCTTGTTACATCAACTGTGTATACTTCATCAGTAGACTTATATCCCTCAGGAGCAGTTATCTCTGTAATGTCATACTCACCAAGTTCTAGCTCATCAGATAAAGCTATTCCTTTGTCGTTAGATGTAAGCTCAAAACTCTTATCACCTTTAGTTACCTTAAACTTAGCACCAGCAAGTCCTTTTCCTGTTTCAGAGTCAACTTTTCTAATTCTAAGCTTACCATTAATCTCAGTGTTTAAGCCACCACCAGCTGCTTTGTAGAGCCATACACCAGCAGTTTTATTTGGCTCGATAGCGTTCGCTGTAAGCTCTGCAGAGTTATTCTGAATAGGGTCTTCATCATTTACCTTTGTAGCGTATGAGAGTAAATAACCCTGAGTTCCAATGTCACCAAGTCTTAACGTAAAAGATGATTTATCGGCGTTGTATTCAATCATATCGTTGATGTTAATTTTTTCGCCGTAGTCAGATATGTTACCATCTTCCTTAAAAACTACTTTCTGTAATATAAACTCTGGTAAGTATTCACCATTGCCTGATTTAATAGTGTCAGTAATAATAACATTCTTTAGATTCTGACCACTCTTGTTGATTCTAATTCTCCAGTCTGCTCTGTCTTTACTCTTTGAGGGATTAGCCCATTTGCCAATTACTTCTGTTCCAATAGGTTTGTTAGGAGTGAATGTAACTGGCGGTGATACATTAAAGCTTTTGTTGTTAACTACAACCTTAATTGGTATTTCTTCATTAAGCTTTGTACCGTTTGCGTTGCCCTTAGCATAAAAGAATACATTTCCTTGTAGATTAGCTTTGCCATCTACTCTTTCATTAAATACTGCATGTAGTACTCCACCCTCTGTACCACTAGGTTTTACAGTCACTGTTGCGATGTCTTCACCTTGACTATCTTTCAGTGTAAAATTGTAGTTTGTAAATGCAGTTGATAAATCTATCTCTCTGGGGATAGTCATATCGAAATAATCTCCAGTATGGATAGTATCATTGATAGTGTAGTTAGCAAATAACTTAAATGAACTACCAATAGATGTTTCTGTGATTGTTTCTCCCTTATCGTTCTGTAACTCTAACTTTGTTAGCTGAACATCCAAAGCTTTATTTTCATCTGCAAATACACCTACAGGTATAAGTGCGAAGATAAGAATAATTGCTAATACGATAACATACCCTTTTTTTCTCATAATGCCCCCATTTGGATAAGTATTATAACTTACCTCTTTCCTCTTGTGATTTTAAGTAGTATCTTGTAAAAATGGAAGTAAGGGATTCGGACCCCTTACTGCCACACATATTCACCCTCTGCATCATGGTGAATTGTCTTAGTCTGGTATTCACCTGTAGGGACTTTTTCGTACCCTGCAACTAAAGATAAGCCGTTAACATTAGCCAGCTCCTTGTACTTAGCTTTAACATCTTCACTGTTGTCTACTATAGTGTAGATAAGTTGACCTGCACCATTGTAAAATCTATAGACTTCAACTTCTTTGTAAATTGGAAGATTGTAGTCTGGAACCTGCTCATCCCAAGCTGGCTTAGTTTCTACCCAAACCTTTTTCTTCTGAGGAGCTGCTGGCTTAGTTGCTTCTGAAGAACTTTTTGAACCACTGTTTGAGCTGTTAGATGCTGTCTGCTTACTTGCAGATGCTGTCTGCTTACTTGCAGATGCTGTCTGCTTACTTGTTGAATTTGAACTTGCTGTTGCCTTAACTGCTGACTTCTTAGTCTCCACAAGCTTCTCAGCTTCCTTGATAGCCTCTACATTACCTGATTTCTTAGCTTCTTCCAACTTCTTTTCAGCTTCCTTTACTTCTTCAGGCTTGCTTTCCTTAGTCTCTTTAATTTCCTTTTCTATCTTCTTAGAATTTGACTTCTTAACGTCATCCTTCTTAACTGTCTTAGCAACCGTTGATGTTTTGTCATTATCAGCCTTAGCTGTATTATCTGACATCATCATTGCTGTAGCCGTACCCCCTACTAGGGTCATTACTAAAAGACCAGTAATTACTCCACTCTTAATCTTATTCTCTTTTACCTTTGCGATTAGGTTCTTAACCATTTCCTTCATCTTCATTTCGTTTACCTCTTTTCATTAAATGTTAAATTTTTACAAGCCGATTGCTTGAATTTACTTAAATTATAGCATATTTTCTAATACTTCGCAAGACACTGATAAAAATTTTTATTTTTTCTTTCAATATTTACACATCTTTATTAGAAAATCTACTCGCTCTGTTGAAATCGACTGCGACCTCAACCTTGATTTAACACTAGTTTACCTAATCTCTAATCTGCTTTCAACTACTTTCTAAAAATACTTAAATTCTTACCAAATTTACACCGAAATAAAACATAAAACACGAAAACGGACGAAAAGCTTCTATTATATAATATAGGAACAAAAAGGTGGTAGCCGAAACTACCACCCATTTTTACCAACTATTTAGTTTATAGTTCGTTAGACTTTCTTCTCTTTATCACTAGAACCAAAGCTCCAGCAACAACTAGAAGTGAGCCATACCCCATGATGTTTGAAACATCACCAGTGTTTGGAATATCCTTCTTAACTTCAACGGTCTGACCCTTGTCGTGAATGTCCTTATGTTCAGCAACTAGAACACCATTAGCATCATACCATTCTTCGAAAGCAACTAACTGCTTGCCCTTCAAGTTTGTTGTATCAAGGTTAAAGTCTACTGTTACAGTACCATTCTTTTCAGTAACAGTTACCTTCTTTTCAACTTCCTTAACAACCTCTACACCAAAGATATTTCCGTAAACGATTTTACCTTTTACAGTGTACTCGCCTGCTGGAACATTCTCATGCTTGATTTTATCTTCGAATGGAGTATTCTTGCTAGCATCAACAACCTTCTTACCGTTAGAAGTCATCTGAGTACCAATCTTTGGTACTGAAACTGTCTGACCTTTATCAGTTGGGTCTTCATGAACTGCAACCTCTACCTTACCATCGAGTACTTTTTCAAACACTACAATATCTTTTCCTGCTACAACAGAACCATCGAAGTGGAATACTACTTCAGCCTTACCATTTGACTCCTTAGGAGTGTGAAGAGCGTATGCAATGATTTCTTTTCCATCCTTATCGAGAACTGGTTTCTTTGTTTCCTTGTCGATAATCTTTCCTTCGAATCTCTTTTCTTTTCCAGGTGTTAGACCTTTGTACTCTACAACATCCTTGAACTGAGAATCCTTACCACCATATACAACCTTACCACCCTTCATGTTGGTAGCAGTTGTTTTGATTTCTGGAAAACTTACTGTCTGGTCTTCATCATTAATATCTGCGTGAATTACAAGGTCTTTACCTTCATATCTAACAGTTTCAAATGCAACAGTTCTCTTTCCAGCTAACTTGCTTGCATCAACTTCGAATTCAACCTTGTAAGTGCCGTCAGCCTTTTCAGGTGTAAACTCTACAGTTTTTTCAGCAACAACAGTTTCTGGGTTTGCCTTATCTACCAGTTTAGCTAGCATTTCATACTTTAATCCAGGTACAAGCTTCTTATAGTGTACATTGTCAAATACCTTAACCATACCCTTAGGTTGGTGGTCTTTCAAACCATTCTCGAATGTAGCAGTTGTATGTACTTCAGGAACTGGCATATTTTCAATCTGCTGAGCCTGCACCTTTGTAGTGTTCTCTACAGTGAACTCAACATCCTTTTCCTGAATGAAGTAACCCTTAGGTGCTTCGACTTCGTGAATTCTGTACTTCTTACCTACTTCTAGCTTTTCAGTTAGATGTGCTTTTCCATCAGAAATCCACTTGTCAACAACTGCACCATTTTCGTCTAACAGCTGTAGCTTAGCACCCTTTACAGCTTCTCCTGAGGACATATCCCTCTTTGAAATTTCAGTTTTTGTAAAATCATTTTCCATTTCAACCTTCTGAGGTTCTTTTGTATCCTTTACAGTAAACTCAACTTCTTTATTGTTAACAACATATCCCTTAGGGGCTGCGATTTCTTTTAGCTTGTAAGTCTCACCAACTGCAAGACCCTTAAGTACATGCTTCTTATCAGTTGAAACAAACTCATCGATAACCTTATTGTCCTTATCTAGAACCTGAAGTGTTGACCCAGCAAGGTTCTTCTTTGTTGCCTTATCAATCTTGTAAATTTCAGTTGTAGTTGCATCTTCCTTAACCTCTACAGTGTAGTCAAATACAGCCTTATTGATTTCAGTAATTCTTGCACGAATATCCTGTTTTTCTGTATTTAGAATGTACCCCTTAGGAGCTTTCTTCTCATACACTTTGTAAAGACCTGGCTTTAATTCACCAGTTTCAGCCTTACCATCTTTGTCTGTAGTAATCTCATAAACTTCAGTATCTTCTCCGGTAAGCTTATCATATTTAGCTACACCGAATACTGCACCCTCGAAAGAACCAACACCCTGTGGAACTGGCTTTCCTGTTTCTGAGTCAATTTTCTGAACATGAATCTTAATTTTTTGTTCTTTTTCTGTATCTGTTGCAGTGAGCTCTACTTCTTTTTCAGCAACAGTATTATCAATACCATCAAATATTTTTTCTACTAGAACACCCTCTGTTCGAGCAAACCCTTTTGGAGCTGTTTTCTCTTCAATAGTTAGTTTGCCGATAGGAACAAATAATATTCCAACTCTATTGAAGAAATCAGGATCACCTGAACCAGCTACATAGTAATCGTCGGTTGCTAGAACATGACCATCTTCGTCTGACCTAAAATCCCAGCTCTTAGTTGGTTCTGTTGGATAAGACCCATCTGCTTCTGGTGCATAATACTTTAATGTATAAACTGCACCAGCCACAGATAAATTCTTATCTGCACCCTTCTCAGCTTTTTTAGTTAGTGTCAACTTTACAGGGTCAAAGATAACTTTATCACTTACCGCTACCTCTGCTGTCTGACCAGCAGTTACTGTTACTGTGTATGCTTCAGTATCTAATCTGTACCCTTTCGCAGGTGTAAGCTCTTTCACGTAATACTGCCCTGGAGCTAGTTCCAAAGTATTGGCTGATCCATCAGCACCAGTCGTAAACTCACCAACTTTATTTGTTAGACCACTGTCTGAGTAAACTCCATACACTGCCCCTTCAAGAGAATACCCATTTGGACAACACTTTATAAGGTCTGTACCAAATGTTTTAGCAGTTGACTTTGTGAGGTGTGCATGACCAACAGCTGCTTCTGTCCAAAATGCTGCTGTACTTTGACCTGAAGCTCTATACATATACCCAAAACCTTTTCGGTCCTTCGCATGAGCATTTGCATATGCAGTAGCACCATTGAGCATTGTATCTATATCTGCCCAAATCCAGTTTGAAGTTCTTCTTACATTTACAGTCCAAGATATACCCTCTGGACTCACACCTGATAGGTTATGCCAAACCCACATTTGTGAGAGTGCTGCACCATCTTCTCCTTCACCATATTGTCCTCTAATATAATCAAGACCATTGGCTATAAAAGTTGTTCTTTCTTGTCCAATTGCAGGAACAATGTCTGTACGTGTCTTTGCTCCATTTTCAAATGGAACGTAAGGGTTTATGCATAGAGATTTATGCCCATCACTACAAACAAACCAAGATGGCACATCCCAATTAACCATTAGTGTGCCCTGATATACTCCGCCTTCCATTTTCCACTTATGTGTGCTCATAGTTGTTTCCACAACATTAACCGTATCTGCATTAGCTGTCATGGGCTTACTAAAGTTCCCAAGACCGAGAACTAGCAAAAATGCCATAAACATTGCAAATAAACGGTGTTTTTTCGTAATTGTTTTATTAGCCATTATTACTTCCTTTCTTTTTCTTAATCCTCTAATTCTTACCACTAATAATTTAAAATAACTCACATCTTCAGTCACACCTACCCCTTCTGCCTTTTCATCTACCTAGCAACTCATCAGGTCTCTTAAAGTTATTTTTTCTGAGTCACTTTCTGAGTTTTGTTGAATCACCGTACCCTTTCTTTTCAAGAATACAGGTTTTGAGAGTAAATAAGTTTCCTCGCCACAATCCAATATACTTTCAACCCTCGACCTCTCCATCGTTGTAACAAATACAGTCGGCTTTCCAGCCAAACCTCTTATTTGCATCAACCCTTTTACTGAAGAAATCACTGATTTTGTTATACCCTCATTTAAAAGCATAACTACCAAATCGTTAGCATAAAACTCATCAATCTCATCTTCGAGCGTATTTACTATTCTACCATACTCATTGGCAGATATAAATCGGCATACACTCAATCCGTTTTTATATGCATCTGCTAAAATAGGAAAAGCTAACCTATCAACCCTACCTCTGGATTCTATTCCAAAACAATAGGAGCATCTTGGCAACTCACTCCTTTTTAAGCAGTTTAGCAACTCTTTTATCTCAGCTTCCTGATACTCTAATGATTCAGCGTCTAAGAGTAATCGCTCACCTTCCATTACAATAGCATCATAGGAAAACTCCCCACTCAAATACAACCCTTCCGAACCAAACTTCTTCCTCAACTCAGCTAAATCTAAATTTTCTACACCCGTATCATCAACCGAACCCCTCATCAATTCTTTTCGCTTCTCCCAACAATGAGGACACTTGACAAATGTTCTTGTGCTTTCATCTAATAGCATACCCTTATCATTACATCCGTAAGGACAATCATCAAAATGACTTTTTATCTCGCTCATCTACCTACTCCATTTATACCATTATTAATCCAAAGATACACATCTTGTAACCAAAACAATACAGTTCCCCCAACAAGTAGCATACCTATCACTATAAGACTTACTATGCGGAAGATAACCTGTTTCTGAGTTAAAAACCCTTTTCTACCAATATTTCCATCACTATCAGCCTCGTCAACAATCTTTAACCTTCCAAGGCTAACCACACTCAAAACCGAAACACCCAAGAAGTCTGCTGACTTATCAAACAATAATGCAAACAATAACAGGAAACCATACCCCATACATAGGAAACCTAGCATACTTACAAAAGTACCCCCAGCCTTCTTCCAGTTCCAAGAGTCAGCTTGCATATTTTCCTTTATTGCATCCACATTGTGCTTCTGTGCTGTAGACAATCCTTCAGAATCTGGTAAATCAAAAGTTACAGCTCCATCTGCAATCTCTTGATGTTTTGGCATTCCTGCCAACGACTCTTCATTTATTAAAGTTGACGCTTTTCTATTATCCTTCGAGTTGGCAGACTCTCCACCACCTTTAAGCATTACACTTGACTTGTTTTTACCTTTATAAATGATTACAAGAGATATTCTTCTACCATTACCCCAAATTTTCTTAAAACTTTCAGCACCTTGAATGCTTCCATCACCAACCTCTAAATACTTTATTCCATCTCCATCAGTACCCAACACCGCTACCATATGAATACCCGCTGTTGAATTAGTTGGACTGCCATACATACAAACATAGAAATCATTTTTCAAAGCCTCTTTAATCTTCTTAACCGCTGCATCACCACTTACATTCGCATACTCAATCAATGTAAATTCAGGAGTAAACTTTTTCAAAGCTTTGTCACTGTTTATCCAAGCCCCACTCTCATCTGTTGCTCCTGAAGTACTAAGTATATGTGGGTTAAACTTATTAACATCTCGCAACTTTGGGTTATCATAAGCCATCAATGCTGCATGTGAAGTAATCCAACAACCTGCTGCACCAATATATAAACCTCTCTGCGCTGTTCCAGCTTGTTTATACTGCCACCTCGGGTCATTCTGGCTGAAAGTTTTATAATCCCCAGTATCCTTTGCAAACACTAAATTTAAATTACATACCCCTGCAAGTATCACTATTAGCATTAAGGTTGTAATTATTTGTCCTACCCTTCTTTTCCTTTCAACCATCTTACCACCTACTTTATTCATCTATTTTTACACTTGTACTTTCCTTCAAATTTCCCTTGTCTAACAGTAATGTCATTACACAAGAGAAGTCACTGCCATCGAAGTCATCCATAGCCTTAGCTCTATCAGCTACAGCCGTTCTCAATGTCCTCAACTCATCACCCTTTGAAACCAATATATAAACATGCTTATTTTCAATATTAAAACTTCGAGTAATTCTGCCCTCAAACTGAACCATCTTACTTGGGTTAGGGTCATAACTATAAAAGACACATACATTACAATCACCAAAGTCCAAACCCTTCTGAACATTGGTAATTAAAACTCTGAAATCTCCTTTTTTGAAACCGTCAATCAGCTTATTCTTCTCTTCAATTTCAGTATCTCCATTCATTATTTTAGCAGAGAATCCAAGTTCATCAAGAACAGCTTTAATACCTCTCTGGGATTCTTTATACCTTGAATAGATGATTATTGAGCTTTCTTCCTTTAGCTCACCATCTAATAACTCAACAAGTGATGCCAACTTAGGAGTCGTTAAAGTGTTCATCTCGATACTTGAATCGATGTACCAAGGACAGTCATAAACCATATAAGGAACAGAAGTTCTCTTTAACAAAGCTCGCTGTTCCATTGAAAGCTTGCTTACTACCAAGTTAGCAGAGCAGTTCTTTATCGTAGCACCCATACCCTTTCTTGTTCTTCCTAAAGCTCTTAGTGCAATTCGTTCTCTAAACTCTTCTTGATTTTTATACTTATTACACCTCATTGGGTAAGGTCCTGTATAATCAAATACCTCATACTGTTTCGAAAAGTTAGTTTTTGTAGGCATAAAAGTTTCATCTAAAAAGTTTAACTTGTTATACTTTGACAATAATTCCTTGCTTAAAGGAGTTGCGTCAAGCAGTACAACACGATCAAAAAATTTCCTGAAAAATAAAGCATTTTTGTAAGTCTTTGTAGCCGAATTGTTCAATACAGCTGGCTCGTCCATAATGAGAATATCAAACGGACAAGTACCCATCTCACTTTCCCAAGCTCTTATGTACTCTTGAAAATCTACACTGTTGAGCAAGGAATAAGGTCCGATAACACTTGCTGTTAACTCTAACTCATTGTCTCTAACAAACCTTTTAACTTTATCTTTTTCACCAAAAACTTTCTGAACATAATTTCCAGTCCTAGCAATTAGTTTATACCTTGTCTGGTCAACTAAATTCTTTTCAGTTAAGTATAGAAATCTAAACTCCCTACCACTCTGATAAGCTTCCATCTCCAAAAGATTAAGTAATCCAGTCGTGATAACAGTTTTACCCAAACCTACACTATCGGCTAATAACGCAAGCTTAGACACATACAAAAAAGCAACTGCTGTAGTCTGACTGGGTCTTAATTCACCTTCTTTATACTTTTTTAGAATACTGCCATCTTTCATCTCAATTATTGTGTTTACATCTTCATAACTTAAATCATAAACACAATTTTTCAAATCAGAGATTTCAGCCCCTTCATGCGCTAGTTTAATTATTGTCTCAAGCTTCTCGCACTCTTCATCTGTAAGTAATTTTCCCTTAAATCTCTCACCAAAATAAATTACTTCTTTTCTTTTACCCATCTCAAACTCCTTTAGTTAGGTCTATAAATATATTCTCCATCTCTTTCGAAACGAGAGTACCCATCTAGTATAATTCCTTTTAATTCCTCGTAAAACTCCCTACCCACTGGGTGGAAACATTCATTCCCTTTATTTTTACTTAGTGTGTTTTGACACTCACAAGAATACTTTGTTAAGTCTGCCCTGTCAGGAAATACAATATACCTACCATCTTTACCTACAAAAATTTTAATATCGTTTAACTTCAAGCAATTGTCCAACACCACCGAACATCTTGCCAAAGGCTGGCTTTCTTTAACCCTGTTAATAGGGAAATAGTTAATTTTAGTTACAATCATCTTCTCGCTCACATTCTTAGATTAAATAAATAATCTACCCTTTCTTTCATATACTTTACCCAATTTTAGTTGTTTCTGCACCTCTTTACTGCCATACAACTCTACAACTTCTAATTTAGAAATTTGAGGATTCTTTTTAACAAACTCTCTCATTGGTGGCAAACTATGCACCTCATCAAGTTTGTAAGTATCTCTTACATAACCAAGACCACCCATTGCTGATTTATCTGTAGGAAATCTTGAACTTGTTTCGACTGCTTCTTCTACAACTTCTTCGGCAATCTCTACAGGTTCTTCAGTTACTTCCTCTATAGGCTCTTCGTTAACTCCCTCTACATATTCTTCCTCGAATTCCTCATCTTCAGACTCATCACCCCAGCTACCCCAGTCGTCAAAGTCATCTTCTTCATCTACTACTTCATCATCAACTACTTCTTCAACATCTTCAAAATCTTCATTACCTTCAATTTCAACATCTTCAGGTTCACTGTTATCCTCTGCTGGAGCTTCTTCCAGTTCTAAATCCGTACCCTCAACTGCTAAGAACCCGTCACTATCATAGTAGAACTCTGCTTCATCAATATTGGATTCCCCATTTTCTACACTCTCTACGTCCTCTACATCCTCTACTTCAAAAGTCTTTTCCCAAGCCTCTTCTGGGTCTCTTACATCATCTACATCAAAGTCATCAACCTCAGCAAGGTCTTCAAAGCCACTCTCAAACCCCTCATCAGATTCTTCAACTGGATTATCTACTCTCTGACTGATACCACTCTCAGAACTGCTTGAAAACAAATCAAAAGATTGCTCATTATCAGTCTTCATAAACTCATTCATCAACTGCTTTCTCATCTGATCGAGTGAAGAGTACTCACTTACATCTGACATTGTTACATATAGTCTTAAATAATTTTGAACCTGTGACGCATCTCCTTTAACCGATATGTTCATACTTTTACCACTTTCTTTGCCTCACTACTTTATTATATCGTCCCACCAAGACTCATCATCTAGGTCATCTCCAATCCCACTCATAGAGGTACTCTCTTCTTTTACTGGCGTACCCCATTTTCCTACACTTTCTACCTTCTCTACAGTATTATCGCGTATATTTACTTTGCTTTCCTCAGCTTTCTGTTGCAAAGTCTTGCACTCAGGCTCAAGCATACCCCAAACCTTTCCGATATATTTAAAGAGTTTTACATTATCCTCATTTGAGTTTGTTATAACCTCAGCATGAGAATATACTGGATTTCCTTTATTTAATTCAAAAGCACATACTGCCATATCACCAGCCGTAACTA
>ERZ772920.504-NODE-504-length-22168-cov-7.346900_pt1 | contig 22168 bp, 14 predicted proteins | sample MGYA00511469_ERZ772920 | MGnify/ENA primary metagenome ERZ772920 (study PRJEB29015, sample SAMEA2738069) | human oral metagenome | biome: human oral; feature: human-associated habitat; material: saliva | place: China | collected 2216 ... | reverse complement strand
AGAAATATATGTGGGGCGTGCTTTAGGTTCGAAATCTAAAGCACGCCCCACATATATGACCAGGATTTACCTGAGCAAACCAGCCTTACCTTTCTTCTTTCTCCTCATTTTCCTTGCCGTTTTGTACGGCCTTGGATGAAGGAGCAGCGGCACTTGGCGTTGCAGAAGGTACAGGAGCGTTGCCCAGCTGGCCCTGTTGGCCTTGCTGCTGTTGATTCTGCTGCTGATTACCTTGCTGGCCCTGTTGGCCTTGCTGCTGTTGATTCTGCTGCTGATTGCCCTGCTGGCGCTGGGTGTTGTTGTTATTATTCGTCGACGGGGTAGTCGCACGCGGTGAGGCAGATGCGGTCGCCGCCGGGGCAGCCGCCACACGAATAGTAACAGTGCTGTTCTGAGCCACCAGAGTACCCGCAGCGGAGCTCTGAGAAATCACCGTATTCGGTGCCGCAGAGCTTGTCTGAACGGTCTCAATATTGGTGTTGAGCAGAACATCGGACGCGGTCAGAGCCTCAATAGCCTGATCCTTCGTCAGACCCACGAGCGAAGGAACCTTGACCTTACCGGAGGACAGCACCAGGTTTACGTTGCTGCCAGCCTCGATCGTGGTCTTACCGTTGGCATCGGTTTCAGCCTTCTCAGGCTCCAGAGAAACTACCATACCGGCGGGAACGGATGCGCTCTCAACGGTGCTGACGCGACCATCCTTAAGGCCGAGCTCCTTCAGAGCGTTGCGCACATAGGCTTCGCTCTGACCCTGCAGGTTATCGGGCAGGGTTACACGCTCGGGACCATTCGAGTAGGTTAGCGATACGGTAGAACCCTTAGCCGCCTTCGTACCCTCGCCGGGGCTGACACTAATAACATCGCCCTTCTTCACGTTCTCGGAGTATGCCCCGCGGCTCTCCACGGCAAAGCCAGCATTGCGCAGCTGGTTCTCGGCATCGTCCTTCGACTGGTTCATCACGGTAGGAATAGCGACCTGCGGAACTTCATTGAGCTTGCCCTGGTAGTACAGGAACGAGCCGATACCCAGCAGAAGCGATGCTGCAATAGCAAGACCAACGAGGAAACGAACCCAGGTTCGCTTACGGGGTTGCTCGGCGGGAAGGAACTCTTCCTCTTCAACAAATTCTTCTCCGCCGTACTCATCGTCATCAAAGAAACCGTTGAGGTTCGCATCTTCTACAGGAGTCGAAACCTGCGGCATGGTCGTGGTGTAGGCATCGAAATCAACCTCACCCGTACCGGTGCCTGCCGCACCTGCCGCGGGAGCCTCAAGAGGCGCAAAAGCGGTGGTCATGGAGTCATCGGGAACCTGTTGCGGCATACCGCCGCCAACCTGCAGACCCGCTCCCTGACGGATCGCCTGCGAAAACTCATCGGCGGTCTGGTAACGATCATCCGGGTTCTTGGCAAGACCTCGAAGAATAACTTCATCAAGCTCAGGGGGTACGCTCAGCGGGCTAAAGGTACTCGGTGCGGCGGGAGTCTCGGTAAGATGCTTCGCCGCCAAATCGACGTTAGTTTCCGCATCGAAGGGGGAACGTCCAGCGACCATTTCATACAGCACGCATGCTGCCGAATAAAGGTCGCTTCTCGCGTCGACTTCTTTACCACTGACCTGCTCGGGAGACATGTAACGTGCGCTACCCATCACCACGTTGGCCTTTGTCAGAGCCTCGCCAGCCTCTTCAATAGCTCGGGCGATGCCGAAGTCCATCACCTTAATCTGACCCGGCTGCCCCTTCGCGGCGTCTTCCTCGGTTCGGGGAAGCACCATAATATTCGCGGGCTTAATATCGCGGTGGATAATACCCATCGAATGACTGTATTTCAGAGCGCTCAAAAGCTGCTCTGCGTACCCCACCGCATCACGCACGGGAATGTACCCGCCCGACGAAAGGACACTGCGCAGCGTCCTGCCATCAACGTATTCCATAACGATGTACGGGATCTTAGCCTCGTCATCGTCGGCGGCATCATCAACACCGTATCCGCTGTTGGGATCTGACGGGGAATAAGCGCCCGTGTCGTACACCGCAACGATACCGGGGTTGTTCAGGGATGCGACAGCCTCCGCCTCACGTTTAAACCGTGAACGGAAGGTTTTGTCTTGGGCCTGCTCCGGGCGCAGGATCTTCATCGCGACCTTACGACCGAGACGAGTATCCTCCGCCGCGTATACGGTAGCCATCGCACCGGTACCGATAACATCGAGTACCTTATAACGGCCATCTACCGTTTCAGGAACCAACAGGTCCATACGTTCTCCTGGGGTAAAAATAGTTTTTGATGTGAGTGGACTCAGACACTAACGCCCAGTACGAGGACTAGAAGAAGTCGACGCGCCTGAAGGCGTAGCTGCGGATGGCGACGAGTCAGAATCCGTCCTCGTACCTGAAGACTCATTAGCTACATACATCTCTACCTTACTAGGAACTGACACTTTAGTGCCAGAAGAAGGGCTGGTGCGCAGCACCGTACCGGGCTGTGCAGTGTCCGAATGCTCGAAGTGAAGGTTCACGTCAACACCAAGCGAGGTAATCGTCCGAGAAGCCTCTTCGTAGTTCTTCCCATCAACATTAGGTAGGGTCGCGCCCCTGGAACCGCTTGAATAACGCACGGTAATGGTGCTGCCTTCGTCTACCGAACCAGCCGGTGAAATCGACAGAACGGTGTTGGCTGGCTCTTCAGACTCAACACTTTCAGTCCTGGGCGAAAGACCCAGGTTCTTCAGGTCATTGACGACATCCTGAAGGGGGCGACCCTCGTAGCTGCGTGCCTGCAGGTTAATTTTCTGCTTCTGAGTGCTGCTCGCAGTCGAGGACTCCTCGCTCGGGGTGGCTACCGTGACGGTACCTTCCGCAGAGCTGGGTGTTGCCGAGCTGGTGGTATTCGTATCAGGGGTTGCACGGCTGTTGGCCGCCCAGACAGCCCAGAGGATACCGAGAATAAGCACAAGTGCCGCCACAATAGCGACGATCCATACCCAGTTGCGTTTCTTCGGACCCTGTTGTGCCGTACGTGCGGCCGCAGCCTTTGACCCGGGCTCAGGAATCGGAGCGGTCGAAGGACCGGGCGTGAAGTGCGACCCAGATCCGAACTTCGGAGCGGCGGATGCCGAAATAGGCTCGGCGATCAGGGAGGTCTGGGCGGTATCCAGATTCTCCGGCAAGAACGCCTCCAGCGTGGGCACGGCCTTAATCGCCGCAGGAATATCGCGACGGCGAATAGCATCAATAGCGGATGCCAGCGCGGTAGCATCCTTAGGACGCTCCGCAGGATCCTTAGCAAGCAGGCACATAATCAAGGCGCGGGCGGGCGCCGGGATGCTCTCCGGCAGCGGCGGTGGCGGATCGTTCACCTGAGCTAGAGCAATCGCGATCTGTGATTCACCCGTGAACGGGCGGTGACCGACCAGGCACTCGTACCCGATAATACCCAGCGAGTACATATCGGAGGACGGGGTTGCAGGTTGACCGGTTGCCTGTTCGGGTGCCAAATACTGGGCTGTACCCATCACCTGACCGGTAGCGGTCAGCGGAACCTGGTTCGCAAGCCTAGCAATACCGAAGTCGGTAACCTTCACCCGGTCATCCGGGGTGATCATCAGGTTACCGGGCTTCACATCGCGGTGCACGAGGCCCTGAGCGTGCGCAGCAGCCAACGCGCGAGCCGTCTGCGCAATAAAGTTCAGGATGCGATCCGGCGGCAGCGTGCCGTCGCGCTCGATGATGCTCGACAGCGGCTCACCCGGAACCAGCTCCATCACCAGGTATGCAGAGTTATCCTCTTCACCGTAATCGAACATATTGGCAACACCGGGGTGGTTCAGAAGCGCGGTATGGCGCGCCTCCGCACGGAAACGCTCCAAGAACCCGGGGTCACCCGTATACTCCTCTTTCAGGATTTTAACGGCGACGGTGCGTCCGAGAACCTTGTCGCGAGCTTTCCAGACCTCACCCATACCGCCGATAGCGATACGTTCGGTTAGGGTGTAGCGCCCGCCCAAGGTGATATCAGCCGAAGGCCTCACTTGTTCAACACCGCCTCAAAAAGTTGTTTACCTGCATTTGTCGAAAGCTGGGAACCGGTTGTTGCATCCATATCCTCATAGACCACCGCGATGGCGATCTGAGGATCATCGGCGGGTGCAAATCCGGTAAACCAAGAGTTATTCAAACCACCCGTAGTTTCTGCGGTACCGGTCTTACCAGCAACCTTATACCCGGGCACGCCTGCGTTACGGGCAATACCGTTATCCACAGAGTTCACCATCCATTGTTTCACCTGATCGGCGACTTTAGTAGAAGTTGAGGTGCGCAACTTCTCGGGTGAGAACTCGTAGAGCACGCTCAAGTTACTGGTTTTGACAGAACGAATCATATTGGGCTTCATCTGCACACCGCCGTTAGCGATCGCAGCAGAAGTCATCGCCACCTGCAGCGGGGTGGTGCGTACATCGTACTGACCCACGGATGCCTGCGCCAGCTGGCTCTGCGACATACCCTTCGGGAAGCTCGATTTAGCCACCGCCAGCGGAATCTTCAAATCCTGACCATAACCAAAGTTTTCGGCAGTCCTGGAGATCCTATCTTCACCCAAATCCATTGCGATCTGCGCAAAAGGAGTGTTGCAGGACTGCGCCATAGCCCATTCAATCGTAGCCTTGGTGCGTCCTCCACACTGACCGCCCGCAAAGTTCGGAAGCGACACATTGGTTCCCGGAAGGGGAAGCTGTGCGGGGTTATCGATCGTGGAGTTCGCATCATATTTGCCGGACTCCAAAGCCGCGACGGCATCAATAATTTTGAAGGTTGAGCCGGGCGAATAGGTGTTACCCGCAATAGCACGGTTGTAAAGCGGGTTATTCGGATTCGAGTTCAGTTCCTCATAGTTGCTGACTACCGTAGACCCATCGTGGGATGCGAGCGTATTCGGGTCATATGAGGGAGACGAGGCCATCGCCAAGATTTCGCCAGTCTTGGGGTTGATCGCCACAATAGAACCCTTACGGCCCTGCAGCAGGTTGTTAGCAAGCTCCTGAAGCTTGGAATCCACGGTGAGCTCGACGCTCGCACCGCGTGCCGAAGAACCCGAGAAGAGCTGAGCAACACGATCGTAGAACTGGCTGTCGGAAGTACCCGAAAGCTCCTTGTCCATAGCGGACTCGACACCGGTGGAACCGTACACTGACGAGAAATAACCCGTCAGCGCCGCATACTTTTCCGGCTCAGAGTACACGCGCTGATAGTTATACTCATCATCCGATTTCACCGACGAGGCGATTTCGGTTCCATCGACCACGATAGAGCCACGGTTGGCACCGTAGTTATCGTACAGAGAACGCGAGTTCCACGGGTTATCTTTGAGAGATTCGGTGTCGAAGAATTGGATATAGCTCAACGTACCCATGAGCAGGATAAAAACGCAACCTGCGGCCATCCACATGCGGCGAATTGCCCTATCCATTGCGGTCACCTCCTGCTTGTTGAGTTGAAATACGGGCGAGAACGCTGGTTGCGCCCTCAGATTCATAGCTGTAGTCTTCGTGGTCGATACTTTCGGGAACGTCGAACCCGACCACGACGTGAGGCGCTCGCGCGGTATGCGAAATCGAAAGCCACAACGCCACGATAATCCAGTTAGCCACCAGGGATGAACCACCGGCAGACATAAACGGTGTGGTCAAACCGGTCAGCGGAATTAACCGGGTTACACCGCCAACCACCACGAAGAGCTGAAGCACCATAACCGTGGAAAGGCCCGCCGCCAAGAGCTTGCCGAAACCGTCACGAGTGCCCAACGCCGCGCGGTACCCACGCGAGATGAGGATGAGGAACATCATCAAAATAGCGCCCAGGCCGATCAGACCGAGTTCCTCACCGAGAGAAGTAATAATCATGTCCGAGTTAGCGAACGGCACCAAAGAGGTAAGGCCCTGACCCCATCCACGGCCAAAGAGACCGCCGTAGGACAGACCGAAAATACCCTGAAGGATCTGACCGGAACCACCGCTGGAGGACATATAGACCTCGGGATCAAAGGCATGCATCCAGCCATAGATACGGGCGTGCACGTGAGAAATGGAGTTGTAGGCGAAGTATCCGCCAACCACCACGCCGACACCGCCGACTACAAGCCAGGAAATCTTGCCGGTCGAGAGGTACAGCATCGCCATGAACAGCCCAAAGAACAGAATTGCAGAACCCAGATCCTTCTGGAAAACCAACACGCCGATGCTGACCATCCACGCCAAGAAAATTGGGGTCAAATCGCGCAGACGCGGCAGATTGATGGGTCCCAGACGCTTACCCGCTGTGAGAATCAAATCGCGGTGTGTGGACAGGTAGCCCGCAAAGAAGATTGCCAGGGTAATCTTGGCAATTTCGCCGGGCTGGAAGGTACGCCCGCCGAGCCTGATCCAAATCCGTGCGCCGTTGATTTCGGTACCAAGGCCGGGGATAAGCGGCATGATAAGCAGGATGAAGGAGAGCACCAGCGAAATATAGGTGATCTTACGCAGCACTCGATGATCCCGCAGGAAGTACAGCACAACGGAGCAGAGGATCATTGAGAAGCCTGTCCAGAACAGCTGGGACTCGCCCACTGGGGACTTCTGCATGGCGGGATCCTTATCGATGCGGAAAATCATCGCCAGCCCGATTCCGTTGAGCGCCACAACAAGCGGCAGAATAAACGGATCGGCGTAACGCGCCCGGAATTGAAGCACCAGATGCGCGATGAGCGCGCACACGCCCAGCACCACGGTACCTTGAATCCACGGGTTTTTCCCCATATCCCACGCCGTTTCGGGGTCAATCAGGTACATGGAAAATGAGCCGATGCCGACCGCAACTACGAGCAGAACAAGCTCAATCAGGCGACGCGAACGGGGTATGTGTGCATCACGCAATAGCCTAGCCACGATTACCACCTTCCGTTGCTGAAGTTTTTTGACCTGTCTGCGCGCCGGACGAAGCCGCACCGGAAGGCTGTGTATTCCGGTCATCCTGCAGATTCACCTGAGCCTGCATACGGTTTACGATAACCCGTGCATCGTCAAGATTATCCGCGTGAATCGTATTCTTCAAAAGCGTGCGTGTATGTTCGGGCAGCTGTGAAGTTTCCACTTCGCTTTCCTCGACCACATGGGAGAGATGGATTGGCCCCAACGACTGCGGAACACCGTTATAGACGGCGACCTTACCGTTATTTTCACCAACGTAGTAGCGGCCCTCAACCCATTTCAGCCCGCTCCAACCCGCAATGAGCGCCAGCACAAGGATTACGGCTGCACTCACCAGCAGAATCGGGCGCCGACGGCGTCGAATTGGGTCCGCCAGAAGCTCTTCAAGCTCGTCCGGCAGCTTTGCGGGTTCCTCGGTACTCATCGGCACGCGCTGCGCCAATGAGGCCCGATGCTCCAGGGTGCGGCTCGTCACTGCCGGAATACGCCCGGTCTCTGTTGCCACGGCAGCGCTGCCCACCAGCTGATGCGGGCGAGAACCAAGCTCGTGGCGCAAAATGGCGGCATTTGTGCGGGCAAAGTACACCGCATCCTGATCGCTCGCGTCGCCGTCGTGGGGGAAGGAATCTGTGAGGTCACGGGCGCGGCGGAACTTCTTGAGCGCGCGGTCGTGATCGGACAGACCCTCTTCGGCGTTTACTTCCTCGGTGATTTCCTCAAGCTCAGAGGTTGTCAGTGAGGTATCGATCTCGCCGGTCTCTGGCAGGGCAGAAGGACCTACAGGTTCGTCGGCGGGAAGCTCCTCACGATCGATAACCTGTACAACCACGACCGTCACGTTATCGGGTGCGCCGCCGTCGAGAGTCATCTGGATAAGAACGTCCGCGATCTCACCCAGATCATCGGTGGAACGCATGACGGCTTCGATCTCTTCATCAGAGACCACCGCCTCTAAACCATCGGAAGCAAGCACCCAGCGCTCACCGGGAATGGCTTCTAACGTCTGCAGTTCAAGCTCGGGGGAGGCATCGACGTCGCCAAGCACGCGCATAATCACGTTGCGGTGCGGGTGATTCTCCGCTTCTTCGGGAGTGATGCGGCCCTCGTTGAGAAGACGCTGCACGAAGGTGTGGTCGGTGGAAATCTGCTCGAAACCGCCGTCTTCTTCGGCGCGTAAACGATAGGCCCGCGAGTCGCCAATATGGGCCATCTCGATCTTTTCGCCATCCACCAGCAGAGCGGTACATGTGGTACCCATGCCCGCAAGGCGCTGATCACTGGCTGCCAGGTCATTGATAATAGCGTTGGCACTTTGGATTTCGTCGGCGAGGTATATGCCGCCGGTACCTTCAAAGTCGGGGTGATCCAAAGGGGTCAGGTTTAAAACGGCGGTAGCGGATGCGACGTCACCACCGACGTGCCCGCCCATGCCGTCGGCAACAACAGCAAGATAACGTCCACCGTACCCGGAGTCGTCATTCTTGCTGCGTTTCACGCCCGTATCGGAACGGGCTTCAAAGCGAAAGGCTATCTTCAACGATTACCCCCTCAGCTGCATAGTCGTTCCGCCCACACGGAAATCGACACCCGGCTCAATAGCAGTAGCGCGGGTCAGCTTTTGGTTGTTTACGAATGTGCCGTTGGTTGAGCCCAAATCCTCCAAGAACCAGCGAGAACCCTGTGGGAACAGACGGGCATGGCGACCGGAGGCGTAATCGTCCTGCAACGAAACCTCAATATCATTGGCGCGACCGATAGTAACCGGGGAGTCACCCAACTGCATCATAGCTCCCGCCTGCACTCCCTTGGTGATCACCAAGCGGGAAGGACGTGCAGGAGGAGCTGCAATATGCTGCGGTTGCGGCTGCGAGTCTGCGGCAGATTCTACGGGTACGGAGCGGAAGTTCTTGCCCAGCCCCAAATCGCGGCGGGCGGCTGCCACCACGAAAAACACAAAGAACCAGAGCAACCCCAAAAACGCAAAGCGCAGTATGGTTACAGTTAGCTCGGATGCCATTAACGTATACCTCCAGAGGCAATTGAGCGGAAGAGAACTCGGGCTCCGCCCAACTGTAGCACCGCTCCATCTTGGAGAACGGTAGGGGTTTTCAGCGGAAAACCATTCAGCCGGGTTCCATTGGTTGAGCCCAAGTCGGTGGCAACATAGTTGCCTCCCTGGCGGGAAATCTGTAGGTGGCGGCGCGAAATACCCTTGTCAGCCAGCCGCACGGACGCATCGGAACCGCGACCGATGACGAGAGGTGCCCCAGAAAGCTCATAGCGCTGCCCGTTAATATCCACAAAGGCATGATGCGCCGCAGCACGTTGCTGCTGCGGGGGGTTCTGCGGGGAACGCGGTTTCGGCGCGGACGCGGCAGGTGCCTGCTGTTGCTGCTGAGGCTGTTCCGTGCGGCGCGGCGGAGTAGCCCGAGGTTTTGTAATTCTGGTCGGCAGACCGGTATCACGAGCCGGGGCAACGGGGGCGTAGTCGGAGGCGCCGTGGGCGGCACCGGCGGGAGGAACATAGTTCGTCGCGCCCGAGGGCGGAGCCTGGAACGCCTCAAAACTGGGCACAACCTCGAACTCGTCGGCTTCGAGATCGGCAATAGGACTGAAGGTAATACGTACAGCCCCAATCAGTGAATACCCCTGCGCACGCGCATGTGAAATAGCAAGATTGCACAGCTCAACCGCGAATGGGTTGCCCCACTCTCGCACGCGCGAAAAATCGGCGCTCGAAAAGCGAACGTTGAAGATATTTGGTGCCATCGTATGACCGCCCTGGTCCACATATGAGGCATCATCCATCGACGTGCGAATACGGTTAGCTACATCAGCCTTTGCGAAGGTGCCAAAGCCTTTAGAAAAGCCAACGGTACGACCAATGCCTTGCTCCAGTCGTTCCAACTTATCAAATAACTTCATTGCCTCCTCCTTTATGGCTCGGGCCGGATGTCACCCCTGGCATCCCGTGGTTGGGAACCCGAAGGGTTCAGTCTAGCTTTTGTAGCTGTGCATTTGCTGTGTCAGGTGTGAGTGCACACACCCAACTCTATTCTAGGGGATAGTGTGACCACCATGCCGATAATATACTTTTTACTCGTAAAATATAGACTCGAAAACCCCAAATGTTGCCGACACAACAAAAATCCCCGGCTCATCAGAACCGGGGATTGCTGGTGCGCGAGGGGGGAGTTGAACCCCCACGCCCTCACGGGCACACGGACCTGAACCGTGCGCGTCTGCCTATTCCGCCACTCGCGCAAGTGTCATACGACTCAAAGAGTCGCAGGCAACATATAGAACTATACAGGCTCCGTAACAGACCGTCCACTTCGGTATTCGTGAACTTACTCACCGAAGGTTGAAATTGTCATAGGATATGTTATTTTTCTTCGTCGTGAGGGTTCGAGGCGGTATCGGTCTGGTCTGCGGCGGCCACATCCTTTTTCTCGCGATGCACGCGCAAAAACCACGCCAGCGCACCAAAATAGGGGAGAACCAGAATGAACAGAAGCCACTTGAGCTTCTGAATCTCGTTGAAATAGGGGCTGCGATGCACCGTAAAAATGCAGTACAGCACCGAAGCAATCCAGATAAAAATCAGGGCAAGCACCGTGTACTGGTAGAGTGCCTGCGCCGTCGGATTCTGAAAAAGCGCGAGAGGAAACACCGAAAAACCTAAAGTCAGCACGTCTTTAGTATGCCAGAGGATACGCCAAGCGCCCGAGAACATAAAATTTATGTCCTCGGGCGCTGCGGGGAGAGTTATCTAGGTGAAACGTTATACGTTCGCAGCCTTTTTGGCGCGTTTGGCCGCAGCCGCGGCATCACGCTCAGCCCAGAACTCGCGGGTGGTCACCTCATCGGTGCCGTCCCAGGCCGCAAGATTCTTAATCTCAGGCATATCGGATGCCTTGAAAATAGGCTCCACACCGGATTTGCGCTGCCGCTCGTAGTTCTTGAGCACCGCAACGACCTTCGGCGAAAGCCACACCACCGCAATCAGGTTCACAATCACCATGCCCGCGTTGAGCATATCCGCTGTGGTCCACACCAGCTCTAGTGATGCGATTGCCCCGAAGAATACGAAGCCCAGCACCACCAGACGGAACACCGTCAACACCCCGGGCTTCTCGGTCACGAAGCGAATATTCGATTCGCCGTAATAGTAGTTGCCGATGACCGAGGAGAAGGCGAAGAGGAAAATCGCGATGGTTAGGAAGTGGGTGGCCCAGGTGCCGAGCTGGTGGGCAAGCGCATCCTGAGTCAGTCCAGCACCGCGGGTCTTATTGCCATAGGTTGGGTTTGACAAAAGCACGATAAACGCGGTGACCGAGCAGACCAGCATCGTATCGAAATACACGCCCAAAGCCTGTACGTAGCCCTGCTTTGCGGGGTGCGAAATAGTTGCGGTTGCGCCCGCGTTCGGGGCGGTACCCATGCCGGCCTCGTTCGAGAGCAGACCGCGCTTCATGCCCCAAATAACGGCGCCCATCGTGCCGCCCACTACGAACTCGCGCAGACCGAAAGCACCCTGGAAAATCATGAGCAGAACGTTCGGGATTTCGCCCACATTGAGCGCAACCACGAACAGCCCCAGCAGCATGTACAGAACCGCCATGAACGGCACCATAAACTCGGTGACCGTAGAAATGGTGCGGATACCGCCGAAGATAATCGCAGCCGTCAGTGCGGCAACGAAAAGGCCTACCACGATGCGGAAACCCATACCCTCGGTACCGGAAATACCGATATCCAAGGAATTCGCGCTAGCTTCCACGATCGCATTGGTTTGTACCGCGCAGAACACAAAACTATAAGTCAGCACGATAAAACCGACGAAAATCAGGCCCAGCCAGCGTGCATTCAGGCCACGCTGCATATAGTAGGCAGGACCACCAATATAGGAATCCTTGCCGCGTTCTTTATACAGCTGACCCAGCAGGGATTCGGCAAAAGCGGATGCGCCGCCCACGGCAGCAATGACCCACATCCAAAACACCGCGCCGGGACCACCCATTGCAATAGCGATCGCCACGCCAGCAATATTGCCGGTGCCCACGCGGGATGCCGCCGAAACGGTGAACGCGCGGAATGAGGAAATGCTCTTGCGCCCATCGGCCTCGTGTCCGGACGGGTCGGTGAGTACGCGCAGCATCTCGGGCAGGGAACGCCACTGCACGGCACGGGTGCGGATCGTCAAGAACAAGCCCACGACAATCAAGGCAACGAACAGAAAGTTTTCCCATATCCAGCTTTGAATGCTGTCAACCACGCTGGTCGCACCAGCGGTGGAGGCGTTGATGTCCTGAATATAATTCACAAGTGAGTCCACAGGTTTTCTCTTTCGTCACGGCATAGAAGCGTAATAGGGGTAGCAACTATGCGGGCATGAAGGCGCGAAGGTGCAAACCGGGTAGACCGCACGCCAGGGAAAGAAATTCCCTTTAGAAATTACAGGTACTTATTGTTCCGTTGATGAAGGGTGTACGGCAATCTCATTGGGGGTCTTGTCCACATTTGTAACGAATAATTAATATAGCCGGAACACGGGTGATACTCCGTTTGATAAGCAAAAACATCAAAAAGTTATGGCTGAACCACAACTCATATCAAACATCGTTTAATAGACATAAAAACACTCTCTAGTGGAGAAAATGAATCTTTGACTACATGCTACTTCACGGGTTTAACAAACGGGAAAGAAAGCACCCCACGAATCTGGGTCTGCGCCATGAGCATCGCCAAGCGATCAATGCCGATGCCCAACCCGCCCGTCGGGACAAGCCCGGTCTCAAGGGCGTACAGAAAATCCTCATCAATCTGCATGGCCTCCGGGTCTCCCGCTGCAGCCTTGAGAGACTGCTCGGTCAGGCGGCGGCGCTGTTCTAAAGCATCCGTCATCTCGGAATAGGCGGTTCCCATCTCCATACCGTTAATCACTAGATCCCAGCGTTCCACCAGGTGCGGCTTGGTGCGATGCGCACCCGCCAGGGGAGAGGTCTCCACCGGAAAATCCGTATAAAACGTAGGGAACACAGTTTTTGCCTCAACCAGCTCACCGTAAAGCTCCTCAAGAATGGCGCCCGCGCCCATGTCATCACGCACATGAATCTGATGCTCATGCGCCAGCTCAAGCAAAGTCTCAAAATCTGTTTCACTCGAAATATCGCGCCCCAGCGCACGCGAAAGGGCCTCGCATACCGAAACTGCCCGCCACTCACCCGAGACATCCGTGAGAGTACGCTCGGTACTGCCCTTCTCGCCCAGCGGAAGTACCTCGGAACCATAGACGGCCTGGGCGGCGTTCTTGATGAGCGTTTCGGTAAGCTTGCGCATGACCGTGTAATCTGCGTAAGGCTTATAAGCCTCTAACACCGTGAACTCCGGGTTATGGGTGGCATCCGCGCCTTCGTTGCGAAAATCCCGCCCTAACTCATAAACAGCGCCCAAACCGCCAACCACCAGGCGCTTAAGATACAGCTCGGGCGCTATACGAAGCGTCAAATCCGCGCCATAGGCGTTAATAAAAGTTTTGAAGGGGCGCGCGCTCGCACCGCCATGAATAGTATTCAGAATCGGGGTCTCAACCTCGGTGAACCCTGCATCATCGAGCGTGCGGCGAATGGCAGTGATCAGTGAGGAGCGCATCCGAAGGTTTTCAAGCTGCTGCGGATGCACCAACAGGTCGGTCGAGCGTTTGCGGATGCGCGCCTCCGGATCATTCAACGCCCCGTACGGAATGGGGTGTAGACACTTCGCCGCCATCTGCCAGCCGTGCACAATGACGGATGCGGTCCCGGTGCGGCTAGCCCCCGCCGTGCCGGTCACGAGCAGAATATCACCCGTATCGACGGCGGATTTGAGAAGCCGAAACTCGCGCTCGCTCACAAGGCTGCGCTCGGCAATAATCTGTACCTGTTTGCCTTCCTCAGACAGGGTCAGGAAGATAACCCCGCCGTGGTTGCGAATAAACCGCACCCTGCCCGACATGGTAAACTCCCCGCTTGGAAGCGTATGGCCGCTCAGCCCATCGTGCACCTGCACCGTCGAATACTCGCATGTAGCCCCCAGTGGGTACGGGTTCATACCGGCATCCCGAAGCATCTGCAGGTGACGAATACGGTGCTTGGTCTGATCGCTGAAGCGGTGTTCGGGGGCCTGCGCCTCGCCCGGATGCATACGCTCAATCTCGTGCACTCGCGCGATCTGGTCTTCGGTCAGGCGGTGCACTTCATGGCGCTGTTTACGTGCCGAAAAATCGGGCAGGAAGCCCTCGGCAACCCCAGCCGCCGCCGCAACGTTCAGAAAGGCCAGCGTCGGTTCCGCAACCATATAGCGTGGCATCCACTCCGGGGCGAACTTGAGGTTGAAGCGGTACAGTCTCTCCAACTGAAGGAACCTGTCTAAAACCCCCAACGACCGAGAAGCGAACCTGCTCCAGGCATTAGCACCGAACTGATCTGCGTTCTCATACACATGGCGGAACATAGCAAAGTTCAGTGAAACACGCGTGATGCCGTAGTCGGGGGCATCCTCCATAAGCTGGGCAACCATATATTCCACGATGCCGTTGGGGCTGTCAGGGGAGCGGCGCATCACATCCAGCGATATGCCGGTGCGGCCCCACGGCACGAATGAGAGGAGGGCAACCATTGTGCCAGCAGAATCATGCGCCGAAACAAGCAGATTGCGACCGTCTGCGGGGTCTGAGAGCCTGTTGAGTGCCATCGAGAACCCGCGCTCAACCTTGCCGTGACGCCAAGCGTTCACGTTATTTTCCACCTCGTGCAGCTGCTCGGGTGAAAGCTCACGATGCCTGCAGATTTTCAGCGTGTAACCGGCCTTACGAACCCGCTGGTGGGCGTGGCGTACCTCCGTAAGCGAGGTATTGTTCAGGCTAAAACGTGAGACCTCTAGAATGGCTTCGTCCCCCATGCGGATTACGCCCAGTCCCCGGCGTGCGAAAGCTCTGGCGCCGTCTTCACTCACGCTGATGGCGGCGGGAATCCACCCGTAGCGGCGCACCTGGTGCATCCACCGGTCGATTGCGGAACCCCAGGATGCCGGATCGCCCACCGGGTCGCTGGACGCCAAACATACCGAACCCACTTGCCTGTAGGTGACGGCGGCACGCATATCCGCCGAGAAAATCACCTGCTTATCGCGGCGTGTTGCAAAGTACGAGAGTGAATCGTTCCCGCCATACTCCTGTAAAAGTTCGCGCAGGCGCAATTCCCGATCGGCGGTCCAGGTATTAGGGACGCGGTACCCCCGCACCACCACATATACCGCGATCAATGCAAAAATTCCGTAGAACACGGATGCTGCTCCCACCACCGTGGCACCCGGGTTTGCACCCTTGAGCTCGGGAAAACTATCGAGCCCTAACCCCTGCTTGAGCAGATGGGGAACCGTAACTCCCGGCACGTGATGCCCAAAATACCAGGCCAGCAGGGTTGTCACCGTTAGCCCGCCGAGGAAGACCACGGTTGCCAATACCCATGAAATTCGGCCTATATGCGCCGGGAAGGCAGAGCGTGCCAGGATGAGAAGCGGAATGAAGATAGCCGCCACGATAATAGCTACGGTGTCGAGTGTGGAGGAGAAAAATTCTTCGCTCGGCATCACGTTATCGGGGAAGAAGAGCAGAAGCGCACTTCGTGTTCCGATGAGGATGCCGATGACTTGAAAGAAGATGACGGCGTAGAGGGCGGCTCGTTTACGGGTAATCAGAGCGGATGTCATGACCACCATGATGACCGCGCTCACCAGCGTATGACTTGATGGGATGTTGAGCAGGCTCGCGGTGATTTCCCACCAGGTGAACCCGTGGCCCCTGCGAAGCGGGGAAATAATCCAGGTGAAAAGTGTCAGAATTGTCGCGATTGAGTAGATACCGATAACCCAGCGGGCGATGATTTCCGCATAGCGTGATGTCGTGTGATGGGCGTCTGCGCCCCGCTTCTGATGTGCCATAAAACGTTCTCCACCAATCACTCGGTACATTTCATTCTACGGACATGCCGTGTGTATGCGTAGAATCTGAGGACGTAAGACAGCGCACCATTGGGGTGGAGGTCGAAAGCGCTGCTAGGGGTCGCCATGCAGGGAGTGCTTTGAATGCCATATGGTATATGCGGTAGACTCCCCGCCATCGATATGTTCCAAAAATAGAATATATCTGAAAGGGTGCAGCATGGTTAGAGGCGTTGGGCTGGATGTTTAGAAAAAAGCTCTCAAACCTGCGAAATATCAACTATATTCTGGAATGAGAATATAAAAATCCGGTGGTGATTCTTAGGGGTGTCACCACCGGATTCTTAACGCTTGGGCAAGGTACTTACCAATACTCCGCCGCAAAACACAGTCTGGCTAAGACTGTGATTTACGCTGCTGGAACACGTCCGGAATGCCATCCATATCGGCATCCACGCTCTCCTTTTCCGCCAGTAAACGGTAGTGCTTATTGCGGCGGGAGAGAATCAGAGCACCCAGAATTGCGGCGGTCACTGAACCGAAGAGAATAGCGATTTTGGCGTCTTCACCGTGCGGCGATCCACCGGTGAATGACAGTTCTGCCACCAGAAGCGATACGGTAAAGCCGATACCGCCGGTAACCGCAAGACCTATGACGTCAATCCACTGCACATCCGGGTCTAGGTTGGCGTGCCTGAACCTGGTAACCAGCCAGGTGGTTCCCGTAATACCGATGGTCTTGCCGAAAACGAGGGCGAACATAATACCCAGGGAGACTGAGTCGGTGAGGGCCCGCTTAAGACCGTCAAAACCGCCCATAGCAACACCGGCGCTAAAGAAGGCGAAGACCGGCACGCAGATACCCGTGGAAAGCGGGCGGAAACGATGCTCGAAAACCTCGGCGAGACCCGCATCCGCACCCGCAGCTTCGGTACGTTTATTGAATTTAACCGGAACGCAGAAACCAAGCACCACGCCGGCAATAGTTGCGTGAATACCGGATTCAAGGAAAAGCGCCCACGTGATAAAGCCCAGGGGCAGAAGCAGAATCCACGCTGCGGCGGGCTTGAGGTGCAGCATTTTTTCGCCACGATAGGCGATAAAGGCGAACAGCGAGATAGGGATGATCGCAAGGAGCAGGTATTCGCCGTGGAATGTGCCGGTGTAGAAGATTGCAATAATGCAGATAGCGATCAGGTCATCAACCACCGCCAGGGTAAGAAGGAAGATGCGCATTGCCGAGGGCAGGAACGTTCCCACGCCCGCCAATACGGCGACCGCGAAGGCAATGTCGGTTGCCGTGGGAATGGCCCAGCCATGTATAGCGGTGGGGCTGCTGAAGTTGATAGCGGTGTAGATGATGGCGGGGGTTATCACGCCGCCGAAGGCTGCTGCGATGGGAACGATCGCGGTTGCCGGTGATTTGAGGTCACCGATAGCGAACTCTTTTTTGAGTTCAAGACCGGTCAGGAAGAAGAATACTGCCAAGAGACCGTCTGCCGCCCAGGTGCCTATCTTCATGTGAAGGTGGTGAAACCCTGGAACTTCGGGACCTATAACGGTATCGCGCACCCCAAAATAAATATCTGCCAGTGGGGTATTGGCAAGAACTACCGCGAGGACGGTCGCCACCAACAGGATGCTGCCGCCCACGGACTCCGTGCGCAAAATATCTGCAACTCGCTTAGAGTTGCTGTAGGATCCGCGGCTGAAAACTGTATTTTCTGAGTTCGGTGTCTGTGATTGGGTCATATTCTCTGTAGTTATCCTCCGGATAGGAATAATTCTTACTATTCTAACGCTCCTACCTAGGAGATGGTATTTTTTGCTTCTAAAGGTATAAATATACTTAACCAATATATGCCATTTTGGGCATACATTCTATAACGTAAGCGAAATTTCAGGGTCAATATAAATATTCTCGCCCCTGCCGTAATATCGACTCGGAGCGAGAATATAAAAATTATGCAATTATGAGGTGTGAGGTACCTTAGGACCCTGCAACGGCAGGAGCGGAGCTGTCTTCGCCATGCGACTCATCGAGCTCACGAGCCACATAGTTTTCGATGTCGAAGAGGTTTCCGTTTGCACGCTTCACAATGGTGACGAGAGTTTCCATTGATGCAACTTCCTCAACCTGTTCCTTCAGGAACCAGAGGATGAACTGCTCACCCAGAGCATAGTTTTCTTTGCGTGCTGCGGAGAAAAGAGCCTCGATCTGACCGGTGACTTCCTTTTCCTGCGCTAGGGAAAGATCCACGATTTCCTGAACATCCTTAAAATCATTCTTGACGTTCGGAACTGCGGGAATCTCAACCTTGTGGCCGCGATCCAGCTTGTACTGAACCATCATGAGGGCGTGCCCACGCTCCTCCAAAGACTGGCGGTAGAAGTAACGCGCCAGCTGGGGAAGGTCCTCACCATCAAGCCAAATCGCCATTGAAAGGTATTGGTGGGATGCGGCAAACTCGTGACCGATCTGTTCGTTGAGCAGATCATAGAAGGACTTAGACATAACTTTTCTCTCCTAGAAATTAGGGTCTGTGTTCTATTTGCGTAGGGTACAGTGCAACGCTGTCGAACCCATCATAGAGGGCCGAATCAGCACTGTATAGAGAGAAAAGGCTAATCTGGAGGCGTATTTAGGGGTTCCTGAGCTCGGTCTATCACACCACAACAGAACCGTTATGATGTGCTCGCAAGCCTCGGAAAATCCGGGTGTATTCGTTCGTGCAGGCTTAGGCGGGGTAACTTCCGCGCCGCAAACTCGACGATGAAATAAGTTTAGAAGGCGTATCTCCCAAGATGCTTTCGCCGATATTAGCTAAAGCACGCACCTGATCTTCCGTGAGGTGGTCGAAAATCTCGTGACGTACCTGTGCTACGTGACCGGGTGCCGCATCCTGAAGCTTCTGCAAACCCTGAGGAAGCAGATGGCAAATGCTGACGCGGCGGTCTTCGGCGCTGAGTGACCGGGACACGTACCCGTCTTTCTCCAGTCTGGCGACCACGCGCGAAAGACGCGCTGGCAGAGTATTTGTGGCCAGTGCCAGCTGCGTCATTGTTAACTCGTGATCCTCTGACTCTGAGAGTCCAACAAGTACCATGTACTCGACATAGCTCAAATCGGCATCCTGCTGAAGCTGATTATCGAGCTGCCGTGTGAGGTTGAAGATGATCGAGCTGATAAACAGCCATCCCTCACGTTCTTCTTCATTTAGCCATTTGGGCTCCGCCTTCTCTGGAAGATCGCCAGAGACGGTGGTTGCTTGTTTGGGCATGAGTGTTCCTCCTCGCACCTCCAGCTTTTAAACTGAGCGCATATATAAGGTGTGTAAAGTTCATTGTACTTGTTAAGACAGCAAACCCTCAGATATTGCTCAAAACTTGGTATGTCTTTCCTTAAAGTACACACTGACGGCACAAATTTGTCCGAAATACGTCACACCATTGTCGGCGTGTCTTCGACAATTTGCCCGGGAAATAGCGCTTCCCGAATGAAATCATTGTAATGATTACCTGTAAAAAATACTTGATAATTCAAGGTTTTACACGTAAAGAAGGTAAAATTTTGAGGCTACTTAGGTAGTACTCGCCAGGAATATTACAAAATGATTAAAAAAATTTGGGAAAAAATACCATTTGGGTTTGCACATGATAAATAAGCGTGTACACTGGTATGCATAACGGGGTCGAAAAAGAAGCCCGCGGGGCGAGACCGGAAGCTCAAACCGACAGGGTTCGACTCTCTATTTATCGGTGATTGTCGTCGGTGTGCAGGTAACCTGCATTTCTACCGGCGGTTGTGCGGTGCGGGTACTGTTCGTGGTTGGGCGGTTCCCGCGCCGTTCTTTTTAAGAATACCCTACGTGCCTCGCCCACACTAGCAAGAATGCCTTATAGGTGGGCAAGCGCACATCAAAAAGGCTGCGCGGCGTCTATGCTCGCTACTTCCCCGGTATTTCGGGGGTTTTCTATTAATTTTTTCCCCAATGGTCACGGTCTTTCATGCCTTTCTGCACGGCGTGGTGCATGGTGGGCCGTGCGGGATCGCACGCAGTACGCCAGATCCATACCTTAACTACCCCGGCAGAGCAGGATGCGCCCGGCGTGTCGCGTTCCTGCGCATTCTGACATTCACAGGCGTGCATGACCTCTCTCGATACGTGGAACGACAGGGGCAGGCAGTGTAAGCGTGCTCTGGGAGATGCGGCTGATATGACCCCCAATGAACTCTTCCCAAGGCTTTATCCACAGTACTTTTCCACACTGTGGAGAACTTACACGACTGTTATTAGGGAATCTGGATCACACACGCATTAAGCCCACTGTGTCTTAGAACGCGCCCGTTAATCCGTGCAAATACGCGAAAATAACTCTGCTATGAAAATCTTCGGTGGACGCATCCAGAATTTTGAGGATGTCGAGACAAGTTTTAAACAGATACTTTCCACACCTGTGGAAAACTTTGTGAACAATTTCCACCGGTCATTATCCACAGAATAGGTTGTGCATTATGCACACACTAAATTCTGCTTGTGAAAACTATATGCGGTACTAGCGTGTGAGTTTTTATGGGCGAAAAGACGCTAAAACACAGCGAACACGGTAAAAATTACACGTAACATAACGACACTAATTTTCGGCTTTTGGCGTCATAAATCGTCCCTATCTATGCGCGACAGAGAATATCATTATGGGTTATCCACAAAGTTTATCCACAGCGTGGATAACTTACATACCTGTTATTTGCGGGTCTGAACCCCGCAAAAATCCGGCAAATACTCCGAAATCGTGATGAATTTGAAATAAAATCCACGGGTTTATCCACCCCTGTGGAAAACTTTCTCCACCCTATGCACAGCATCCCCGCACAATGCCCAGAACCCACTGAACTCGCAGGCAAACGCTGGTACCCTTGTAACGACGCCATCTTCTGAATGAAAGGGCATACACTATGGCTGAAAAGTACACTCTTCCCGAGCTCCCCTACGACTACGCGGCGCTCGAACCCCACATCTCCGCAAAGATCATGGAGCTGCACCACGATAAGCACCACGCAGCCTATGTTGCAGGCGCAAACGCAGCCCTAGAGCAGCTTGAGGAAGCACGCGCAAACGGCTCCTACGGCAACGTTTCCAAGCTGTCCAAGGATCTCGCCTTCAACCTGGGTGGTCACACCAACCACTCCATCTTCTGGAAGAACCTTTCCCCCGAGGGCGGCGACAAGCCCACCGGCGAGCTCGCAGCGGCTATCGACGAGTTCTTCGGTTCCTTCGATAAGTTCCGTGAGCACTTCACCAACGTTGCCCTCACCATTCAGGGCTCCGGCTGGGCAATTCTCGCCTGGGACACCGTGGGCAAGCGCCTCATCATTGAGCAGCTGTACGACCAGCAGGGCAACATCTCGGTTGCACTGATTCCCGTTCTGCAGCTCGATATGTGGGAGCACGCCTTCTACCTGGACTACCAGAACGTGAAGGGCGACTACGTGAAGGCATTCTGGAACATCGTGAACTGGGCAGATGTCGCTGAGCGCTTCGCCCGTGCAGTGTCGCAGACCAAGGGTCTGGTGCTTCCCGAGTAGTCCTCAAGGATATTAACGATGCGCTCGCACTCAGGGCGTATCTTTTATGGGCGGGTGCCCGGTGCCTTCGTTAGAAGAGGCGCCGGGCACCCGCTTTGCGCTATAGAACTCATGGGTTAGCGGCTACACGGTGATGAGACGGTATACAGAACCGCGATGCCCTGAACGTGCTTGCTGCTTTGCCATGCCTCGTTTGACCAATTTGGGCAGTGCATACCGAACCTGCCGCGCGGTTAACTGGGTATCTTCTACGAGATCGGTGACCGTAGCGGGCTTCTGCGCTAAGGCAGAATACACCTGTGATTCTGTGGCGGATAGTTCCTGCGGTACGTCAACATGCTGGGAAGACTGTGCCGCCCGTCGCTCCCGTGTGGACTGTGCATCGTTGGTGGATCGGTAAATGATAACGCGTACCTGAATACCTTCATCAAGGATGCGAGCCTCGCGCAAACCAGCATTGCGTAAGGCCTGCTGTGCCGCCAAAATACCTCCGCCTTCTCCCTCAATGAGCCGGCGACCGTCGCTGAGACGAATATTCTGACAGATAGCGTACAGTGCCTCATTCACAGCCGCGGGGCGGTGCACAAGACCAACCTGACTAGGTAGAATACCCCAAAAACCACCGGGGC
>ERZ772920.503-NODE-503-length-22179-cov-6.328738_pt1 | contig 22179 bp, 22 predicted proteins | sample MGYA00511469_ERZ772920 | MGnify/ENA primary metagenome ERZ772920 (study PRJEB29015, sample SAMEA2738069) | human oral metagenome | biome: human oral; feature: human-associated habitat; material: saliva | place: China | collected 2216 ... | reverse complement strand
TATAAATAATAAATTTAATTATCTTCGGGGCAGGGTGAAATTCCCGACCGGCGGTTAAAGTCCGCGAGCGCAAGCTGATTTGGTGAAATTCCAAAACCGACAGTACAGTCTGGATGATAGAAGATATAGTCGTATTCACTTAACTTATTAATTGATAAATATTTGTTTATGATATTTTCAATTTATATTTTAACCGAATCAACCATACCTTTAGTCCCGCTTTAGTATATTATTTGAAGCGTGATGAAATAAGAATAATGATATTTATCTATCTCTGATAGATTTATTTAGCTACCCTTATTACATCACCTTTACATATATTGGAAGGCGGTTATTTTTTTGCCTATGAAGATGGAAAGAGGTTCAATATGTACAAAAAAAATATTCATTCACTTACACTAAGTGGAATGCTTGCAGTTATTGCACTACTTCTATCTTTCTTTAGCTTTGCGGTACCATTTTTACCACCGTTTCTAAAGTTTGATTTTACATTTATACCATTGTTTATGGCTCTATTATTAATAGACTACAAACATGCACTTTTAGTTTCTTTACTAAAAAACTTCTTGCATTTTGCGCTTATTACACATGAGCCAACTGGAGCCATAGCTAACTTAGCTGTAGAATTTATCTTCTTAAGCATCATTGTTTTATTCTACAAAAAAGGATTCACTAAGGTTATTATTGGTGGCGTAGTAGCTACTTTAGCAATAACAGCATTTATGTCTCTATTCAACTACTTTGTTCTTTTACCAGCATATGGTTATATTATGGACTTAGCTGATATTACAAAAAACGTTAAAACTATTGTAACTGCAGGAATTATTCCATTCAACCTTCTTAAAGGTGCATTAGTAACATTCTTATTCTTCGTAACAATCAAAGTTTACGAAAATATACCTACTACAATTAAGGCAAGATTTTCATAAAATTAACAAAATTAGAGGAGTTGACAAAATGTCAACTCCTCTTTATTTTTATAGATATTCTATTTTATCTACTTTTTCCTCGTTATTATTTTGAGTATTTGTCGTTTGATAGTTTGTACCATCTACATTTTGGTTAAATGTATCTTGACCTTGGCTATATTGATTATTTTGCGTACTGTAAGGATACCCTCCACTTCCCATATACGGATTAAACGGCAATTGTTCCGGCTCTTTTCTTACAAATAACATAATAGCTACGATTAAGTATGGTATATAAATTAGGAAGAACAGTAAAAATGAAAATAAACCTACTCCTATCGCAGTTAATAAAAATAACACACCTGATACTATTCTAGACTTCATTGTTAATGTTGCCACCAAAGCAAGTACAGCTAATACTAAAAATATAATAAAACCTACTTTAAAAGCTATATCTAACGTTCTTGCGGCATCCGCTGCTGTTTGTCCAGGAGGCGCCTCTCTTAAATAACCTTTTATAAAGTCTGGATTTTCCGCTAGTTGTTTTCCTAATCCTGTAAAAATTGCTAACCCTAACGCTCCTGTGAAAATAAATAACAATGCATTAGCTATCCACGCTAAAACTTTTTCTGTTGTTCTTTTAAATGGTTGCATATTAATCTCCTTTTATATATATAAAACAATTATAACATAAAACTATAATTATATATAGCTATTTTGTATTATAGGAGAATATTAAAATATACATTTTTCTGTAGTATTTCCTATTTTTGAGAAATATTATATAATTATTAGTACCTTTTAATATCTCTTTTTCTTCGTGTTTATACTTTTTTATTAATTTTATATAAAGGAGAATGAATTATGAAAAAATTCATCATAATAAACAAGAAAAAAGTGTTTATCTCAAGGAAAAAATATAATTTATTAAAAACTATAGACAATAGATATTACTATACAAAAAAATTAGATCAAAAAAATAAATTAATACATTTTTCTAGTTATGATACTGAGAGCTTTAACGCTGTTAATCAGGTTAGAGATACTAGGTCTTTACCAAGCCAACTTTATGAAACAAAAGAAATTTATAATGCATTATATAAGGCTATAAATAAGCTAGATAAGAGTGAAAAAGTAATAATTTTGGGGATATATTTTAAAAATTATTCCCTCAGAAAATTAGCTAGTATCAGACATACAAACGCTATGGCTATTAGTAGACAAAGGGATAAAATACTTAAGAAATTAAGAAAAGATCTTATTAAATTTAATGATTATTATTAATTTTTGTTACAAACCTTAGATTTTTTAAGGTATATATATGAGAGGAGTCTTTTTAGGGAGGTAAAAAAGTATGAAAGACTATAATCTTTCTGATAAACAGGAAGAAGAATTTCAAAAATTAGTTGAAGAAAAACAACAATTAATACTATTAGCCTTAAAAAAGGTTAACATTGCACCTAAAGATTATAGGGAGTTCTACGGGTTTGCGTTAGATGGTTTACTTGTTAGTTTTTTGATTCTAGAAGCTGGGGAGATTAAAAAAGATGATTTTGATAAATTTTCTTTTTCAACAATGAAAAGAAAGATTATTGATGAAATCCGTCGTAGAAATCGACAAAAAATAATTAATTTTGAAGAGGTAGAAAAAACTACTCTATTTTCTGAACCTGACTTTAACATTATAAAGTTTGAATTTTTTTCGAGTATAGATAGCGAATTGACAGATCAAGAAAAAGAGTTTTTTAGTACATTTATGAAAACTAATAATTTTGATAAAACTATAAAATTAAGAAAGATTTCAAAATCACAAGGTTATAGATTATTAAAAAGTATAAAAAATAAATGTACCACCACTTTGCTAAATACAAAACACAATTAAAATAAATAAATGTTTCCACTCCTCTCAAAAGGTGTTTTAAAAGAGATGTATATTAAATAAAATTATTCAGTAATTTATACTTTCTTTTGAAACACCTCTTTGTTTTCAATTGATTTTCCATTGATTCTAGTTTAAAATTACTATGATGTTTTAAATAACATATTATAAAATTTATTTAGAACTTTGCAAACAATTAGAAAGAGGTGTTTTTATGCATGATATGACCAAAGGTCCTATATTATCAAAAATAATACACTTTTCTATTTTTATTTTTATTGGAGGGTTACTTCAAAACTTATACCTAATTATTGACTCTATTATTCTTGGTCATTACGTAGGAGAAAGTGGAATAGCTATCGTAGGTGTCGCAAACCCTATTAACTTCATTGTTATGGGATTTCTTATTGGTTCTGCCTACGGTTTCGGGGTAATTATGGCCAGAAGCTTTGGAGCTGGTGATTTTAAAGAGTTTAGGAAATATTTCTTTAACTCTATTATTTTATCTATTATTATCGGAATAGTATTTACTATTGTTCTGTCACTAGTCAACTCTTACCTTCTTGAGCTTATTAGTACTCCAGCCGAGTTGTTTGATGGTGCACATAAATTCTTATTTATATTATATATAGGTTGTGCTTCTTCTCTAATTTACAATCTATTCGCCGCTACTCTTAGAAGTATTGGTAATAGTTTCACTCCTGTCTTATTCTTACTGCTTTCAGTCGTAATAAATGCCATTTTAGCTTATGTTTTTGTTGCTATATTTGGTTGGGGAGTAGAAGGAAGCGCGGTGGCAACTATAATCGCACAATCCGCTTCAGCTCTTTGTTGCTATATTTATATAAATAGTAAATACCCTCAAATACGACTTACTAAACAAGATGCTGTATTAGATATCTCTCATATGAAAAATCTTATTTTACAAGGCGCTCCTATGGGAATGCAGTTTTCTTTTACAGGTATCGGACTAATAGTTGTTCAAAAATTTCTTAATGGATTTGGAACTAACTATATCGCCGGATACAGTGTAGGTGTACGTATTCAAAATATTGTATCTTATGTCTATGTTGCTTTAGGTACTGCTATTTCAACATTTATTAGCCAAAACATCGGAGCTAAAAGAATGTACCGCATACCAAAAGCCGTTAAATATACGACATTAATTACAATAGGTTGCGCTATTTTTAGTACAATTGTTATTAGATTCTTTGGACCAAACTTTATTTCATTATTTACTACCGCACCTAACGAAGAATTAACACATGCTACAGTAACCTACTTTAACAACGTAACTCTTGCCTATATCCCTTTAGGCCTTATAATACTTTATCGTAGTGCATTACAAGGATACGGATTCCCAATTACTGCGATGATGGCAGGTATTATCGAGTTAATCAACCGTGTTGTTATAGTAATCTTCCTTACAGATTCATTTGGATTCTTAGCAATCTGTCTTGCAGACTCTGTAAACTGGGTAATTACTGCAGTATTCTTACTAACAGTATACTTTATAGCTACACGTTCACATAAAAATAAAAATAAAGAGTTTTATATAGAACCTAGTATGTAAAAGAAGTGACTTGAATTTATATCAAGTCACTTCTTTTATTTTATTAATGTTATATTTTTTCTAAATATATCTTCTTGTTGAGCTTTTAAATTATATATACGAGCTACTTTTATATCATGAACAAAATAACCGCTAGTCTTACTATTTAAAACTGGTACTAAAGTAATATTACTTTGATTATTTATTTCTCGTATTATACTAGCTTTATCTTCTTTAGCCGCTAATATTCTAAATACTTTTGTTCCAAAAAATTCGCTGTAATCATCCTTTGTAGTGTTAGTTAATATGTGTAATAATATTCTTTGGATTTTCTTTTTGCTATATCTTTTTGTAGATATACTATTTACCAGCTCTTGATAGTTATCGGCTATATTCGCCATATCATATATTCTATTTTCTAGACCTTCGTTGACATCATATATGTTTTTTAACCCCACTTTTCCTAGAGATAATATCTTATATTTTATTAAGTCAAAAAAGTCCTCTTCCGATAAAATTTTGCTTGCTCGAATATTTTCAATCATTTCTTTAGATAAATAGTTTGATACCGCGCTATTATCTATATTTTTCCTAATTGCTGTGGCGCTTAAGAATTGTTTATCTTCTACCTCTTCTTTATTAAGCCCTTGACCTTCTCTTTTAACCGGCAAAAGTTTAATATGAGGCGCATATTTACGAATATTTTTATAATAACTATACGCTAAAATAAAGTTTGGGATATCATTTTGTAACCCTAGTATTTTACTATTAATAGTCGCAAAGTTATATCCTTGCTTTAATAATTCTCTATACTGTACTTCCGTTATCTTTTGTTGTTTATTATAAATTTCTTCAAACGTTTCTATAGAAGTATCTTCTGTTCCAAAGATAAGATGTGTAATTCCTGAATTCGATAAAATTTCTATACTTTTTTTGGCAAAATCATCACTATAAGCAACACTTGCCAAATAAGGAAGAGCAATCACCATATCACAGCCTGCTCGAACAGCTTCTTCCGCTCGAATATAACCATCTACTATAGCTACTTCTCCTCTTTGCGTGAAAAATTCGCTCATAACACAGACAATTTCTCCCCCACCATTTTTTTCTATTATATTTTTTGCTTGATCTATTAAATATTTATGACCACTGTGAAGTGGATTAAATTCAGCTATTATTCCTATACGCATATTTCCCCTCTTGATTAAAACACTTTCAATTATTTGACTAGACAATTCTATTGTGTTATATTTAAAGAACAAAGAGTATTCATAATTCTATCCTAATTTTAATAGAGCAACTAGATTTTTCTAGTTGCTCTCATTTTTATCATTACTATTAGTTGAAGTTGAATTGTCTAAATATATATCAACTGTCCACCCTAATACTGAACCATCATCAGCAGCTACTTTACTTACAGAGAATTGTCTTGATTTACGATCTTCTTTAGCAAGACGCGCAACCTCACTATTCCCAAACTCCATAGCTTCTTTTTGTGATTTAAACACTTTTCCTGTTGTTCCTAATCCTTGATTCCCAGAAATCTTTTTCCCACCATACTCTTGTGATTTTATTACACCACTAGATGAATTAGAGCTACTTGACCCATGGCTAGGGCTTGTGATTACATTCTTAGCATTGTTATTCGATGATTGCTTAGATTGTGAACCAGATTGTTGCTGATTTCCTTGACTTTCTTGATTAGTACTGTTGTTATCATCTTTTTTATCTTCGTTTTTATTTGATGATTCTTCTTTATTATTTGATTTATCTTCATTTTTACTTTCATTCTTTTCTGTAACTTGGTTATTAGTCTTTTTCTGATTATCCTCTCCGTTAAAATAACTAACACCAAAATAGACTACACCTACAACTACTATTGCAGACACAAGTCCTATCATTATTTTAAATAGTTTATTATTTTTCATAGTTAGTTTTTCCTCTATCAGATAATTTTCATATTTTATTATAACACTAATTTTAATAATTAGCTAAGATTTATATAAATTTTCTATTTTTAGTGTTATTTCAAAGATTTTTCCCAGCTCTTTAACTAACGATAGTTAGTTAAAACTAAGCATTTACAGTATATAATTAGAACATTAATTTTTTAAAAAACTAACTTAAGCTCTGTCCTTGCACACAACTTAAGTTAGTTAAACTTATTTTTTTGGTTTAATATTTACAGTTACTTCACCTTTATTATTGCGTCCTAAAGTGTACTCGTAACCTTTTTTATTCTCTTTAGCTAGACGATTAATTTCTTCGTCAGCATATTTGTGTGCATCTTGAGAGTTTTTAAATGTACCTGGTGTTGAAGATGTTGAAGCATTTGAACTGCTATTATCTTCACTTGGTCTTGATGTGTTAGTGTTTCTATTACTGTTTGAGCTATTGTGTCTTGAGCTACTATTTGATGATCTATTGCTTCTATTCGAGTTATTATCTCTATTTTCTCTTGAACTACTATTAGAAACATTGTTATCAGATGAGTTATTTGAAGAGTTGTTGTCTGAGTCTTGACCTTCTCTATATTTTTGCTCATCAGTTTTATTATCATCAGATGAAGACTCATCATCTTTGTTGTCAGATGAAGATTCCTTATCCTTATCTTTGTCTTTATCTTTGTCTGTAGTTGTCGTTGAATTTTCGCTTGATTTTTTACTTGATGAACTATCCCCACCAGAGAAATAACTTATCCCTATAAAGATAGCACTGCATAAAAAGATCGCTAGAACAATCCCCCATAAAACTTTTAATAATTTGTTATCCTTCACTTTTATCAGTCCTTCTTCTTTATTTTTTCAAAATTTCCAATACAAAACCATAACTTTTCAAAACCTATCACCTTACATTATAGTATTTGTACCTTAATAATAATTAAAACTCCTTTAAATGTGTATATTAAATTCCGGTTTAATCACATTTCACACTTTTTCAGTGAATATATTATACCACATTTTCATTATAAATTCACATTAACTTTACTAATTTTATTTTCTTAAACATTTTTTGGGAAATTTTAAATTTTTCTTCGATATATATAGTGTCAGAGGCCTAAGACAAAAAAACAAATAATATATAAAAGGAGATTTTTACATGAGAATATTAAAAAAAGTTTTAAAATTAAACTACGCCGAAGAAAAAGGTGACAAACAAGTCGTAAAAAGCTATACTTTCGACGCTAACACTACTGTTGACGAGACTACTTTAAAAGATGTTGGAGATAATATAGGAAAATTATTATCAAAAACTATCGATAATATAACTGTAACAACTAAAGAACTTATCTAATAAAGGAGAACTAAACTATGCAAAAAAAATTAAATTTATACTTTACTACTGCAGATAAAAAATCTTATCATATTACATTAAATTATCCAAAAGATAATTTAACAAAAGCGGAGGCTGAAGCTGTAGGTCAAAAAATTATTGCTACAAAAGTTTTTAATAATGAAAAACGCACACTAGCAGAATTTAAAAAAGCCTCTTATATAACTACTGAAGAAACTGTTCTTCAATAATTTGGAAGGAGGCGGGTGCGGCGAAAGTCGCACCTTTTTTAATTATGGATATTCTTAATTTTATTAATACTGTAGGTTTCCCAATATTTGTTGCGGTGTTTTTTATAGTAAAACTAGATAAAACCTTACAAAACATTGGAAAAAGCGTTAATGATTTAATTAAAATTATCGAAATTAAATTAGATAGTAAAACTACCAACTTAAAATAAAGGAGGATTCTTATGGCTACACAAGAAGCTATGGTTAATTGGGCTAAAAATAATCTTTATCGTTGGATTGATATGGATGGTATGTATGGAGCACAGTGCGTAGACCTTACTATGGCATATACGCAATACTTTGGTAATTATCGTATGTTTGGCAATGCTATTGATTATCTGAAAAATCCACTTCCTAAAGGTTGGCGTAGATATTTAAAAGGACAAAGTACTATAGCACCAGGCGATATAGCTATTTGGCAATGGGGACCTTGGGATATATATGGGCATGTTGGTATTGTTATCAAAGTACAAGGCAATATAATTACCTCTGTAGAACAAAATGTTGACGGCACTCCTTCTCGAGGTGGTACAGCTAAGTTGATGACAAGAGATGATACTCACCTAGTAGGATTTATTAGACCGTGCTACGACAACGAGGATGCATGGCAACGAACAGATGAAACTGGACAATTCAAAGTTAATGTTACTTCTATCAACGTTCGAGATAAACCTAGCATCCAAGGTCATGTAGTAGCTAATTACTCCTACGGAGAAAAAGTCAACTACGATAGTTATATTATGAATGAAGGTTTTATCTGGATCAGCTACCTTTCATATTCCAATGAACGCCGCTATATGGCTACAGGCAACTGTAAAAACAACATCCGCACTAGCTACTGGGGAAGTTTTAGTTAAATAACAAAAAATCCTTAAAGTCTTTTGAACTTTAAGGATTTTTATTATTAAATATTATTTATTTTTTCTGAAATTTAGTGAAGCAATTAATAATACTGCACCTAATAACGCACCTACTATTAATGCAAGTAAGTACATTAATGGATTACTTACCGCACCTACTGCTATCGCAAAGATACCACCGTGCGGTGCTTTTGATACAGAACCAAATACCATACTTAATGCTCCTGCAACTCCACTTGATAAGAATAATGGTGGAATTACACGTAATGGATTACTTGCTGCAAAAGGAATAGCTCCTTCAGTGATAAATGCTAGCCCCATTACATAGTTCACTAATGCACCACTACGTTGAGATTTCGGCCAAATAGTTTTATTAATTGTTGCTGAAACAGCGATTGCTAATGGAGGTACCATACCACCAATCATTACAGCTGCCATTACATCACTACCTGCTGTTCCTGAAGCAGTTAGAAGGGCTGTACCTGTTACATATGCTGCTTTGTTAATTGGACCACCCATATCGATAGCCATCATTGCTGCAGCTACGAAACCAAGGATGAATTTTCCACTTCCACTTAAACCACCTAAGAAACTTTGTAATCCTACCATAACTGACGCCATTGGAGCGTTAATTACATAAATCATTAATATACCCATGATTAGTGATCCTAAGATAGGGAATAAGAAAATTGGTTTAATTCCATCTAATGAACGAGGCATCCATTTGAACGCTAGTTTAAGGAATGAAATTATTCCTCCAGCTAAGAACCCAGCTACTAATGCTCCTAAAAATCCTGATGGTGTATATGCTAATACATCACTTTTCAGACTAAGAATACTCGGATCCGCTAAGATACCACCGACCATACCAACAATAAACCCTGGTCTATCCGCTATACTACGTCCAATGAATCCAGCAAGGATCGGTAACATCATACTAAATGAAATTTTACCTAGGTAGAATAACACTTCAGCATATTTATTATAGCTTGGATCTTCTGGATTAAATGAGTTAATACCCCAAATAAATGATATCGCAATAAGAATACCACCGGCTACTACAAATGGTAGCATATTACTTACACCTTCCATTAGGTGTTTATAAGTTTGGCGCCAAATGCTTTCATCTCCAGCAGAATCTTCTGCTTCGTCTTCTGCACCATCATGATTATAAATTGGTGCTTTACCATCTAAAATAGTTTGGATAAGTTCTTTTGGTTTATTAATACCATCAGCAACTTTCGTCATAATTGTTGGACGTCCGTTAAAACGAGCAACTTCTACTTTCTTATCGGCAGCAACGATAATACCTGCTGCTCTTTCAATATCTTCTTTAGTAAGTTTGTTTTCTACACCGATTTGACCATTTGTTTCAACTTTAACATCAAGTCCCATTTCTTTAGCTGTTTCTTTTATTTTTTCAGCTGCCATAAATGTGTGAGCAATACCTGTAGGACAAGCTGTAACAGCTATAATGTAAGGTTTTTCCCCGCTTGGTTTAGCTTCTTCTTTTTTCTCTTCTTTTGGCGCTTCTGATTTAGCTACAAAGTCAGAAAATACTTTTTCTACATCCTCTTTAGTTGTTGCAGCATCTAAACCTGCTTTTACTTCAGGATCCATTAAAGCTTGAGATAATGAAGCTAATGCTTTTAAGTGTTCGTCTGCACCGCCATCTGGTGCACAAATCATAAAGATATGTTTAGCTGGTTTCCCATCAAAACTTTCCCACTCTACACCTTCATTACTTTTAGCGTAAACAATCATAGCTTTGTCAAAATCAGCACTCTTAGCGTGAGGAATCGCAACATTTTCACCAACACCTGTTGTTGATTGAGCTTCACGTGCTAATAAAGCATTTAAAAAATTGTCTTTACTTTTAATAACGTTTTTTTCTACTAACATAGTAGTCAATTTGTCTAATGCTTCATTTTTATTTGCCGCACTAAAACCAAACTGTGTTAAATCATAATTAATAACATCTGTTAATTTCATTAAAAAGTCTCCTTAATTATTTTTCTTTAATCTATTTTAGTTTTTTTACATTGATTTGAGGCACAAGTTCTTCAATTAGAGCTTTGCTTCCTACACCTACTGAGAACGATGTAGCTCCCCCTGCTGCAGAAGCATATTTTAAAGCTTCAGCGTAATCTTTTGTTTCATTATACTTCGCAACGAACATAGCTAACATACTATCTCCAGCTGCAACAGTCGAAACAATTTTACCTTTTGCTACATTCACTTCAAACACTTCATTCGCTTCTGTAAGTAGGATTGCGCCGTCTGCTCCACGTGAAACAAGTACATTTTTTGCTCCACGTTCTTGAAGTTTTTTAGCATAATCTAATATTTCATCTAAGCCATTTAATGTTACACCAAACATTTCACCCAATTCAAATTCATTAGGTTTTACTACAAATGGTTTATATTGTAATGTATCTAACACTAAGTCTTTATTACTATCAACTATTAATGTCGCACCAAATTCAGATACTTTTTTAGCGATAGCTTTAAAGTCTTCTACACCCATTCCTGCAATAACATTTCCTGATAAAAACACTACATCTTCTGATGTTAGTTTATCTAATTTTTTAAAGAATTCATTAACATTATCTTCACTCACCGCACTACTTTGACCGTTAATTTCTGTTTCAGTCTCGGTAGTTAACTTCATATTGATACGAGTTGCACCTAAAGTTTCAACAAAATCATATTTAACTTCAAGTTTGTCTAACTCTGTTTTAATGAAATATCCTGTGAATCCTGCAATAAATCCTAATGCACAAGTATCTACTCCAACATTTTTCAATAACATTGAAATGTTGATACCTTTTCCACCAACAACATACTTAGCTTCCCCTGTTCTATTTAATTTTCCAAGAGCAAAGTTTTCTGCTGTTGTTAACATGTCTACCGCTGGATTTAAAGTTATAGTATAATACACTTACACTTCCTCCTTCTACTTAATCTCTATTATATTTTTGTAACTTTTATATTTTTCTGGTACTTCATAAGATAGTATTGTTACTTCATCTAGTTCAGCAAATTTCTGGAATTTTCTATGTCCAAATTTTGTTTTATCTGCTAAAACGTATTTTTTCTTACTATTTTGGATAGCTAGACTCTTAATAAATGCTTCACTTTCATCAGCTGTAGTAACTCCAAAATTCTCATCAACCCCATTACATCCAATAAAGCACATATCGAAACTATAATTTTTTAATTGTTCAATAGCCGCAGGTCCCACTACTGCCTGTGTTGAATGTTTCAAAGTTCCGCCTAAAATAATAGTATGTATTTTATTATTAATAAGTTTTGGTAAATGATATGTAGAGTTTGTTACTACCGTTATTCTCTTATCGCGTAAGTAATCAATTAATTCATATGTAGATGTGCCTGCATCTAAATAAATCGTTTGACCGGATTGAATTATACTTTGATTAATATACTTTGCAGTTTCTTTCTTCTCCGCTAGGTATTCTGAGCGTTTCATCGCTACACTTTCTTCACTTCCACGTGCAGATGAGCGTTTCACAGCTCCACCGTGAGTTCTGTACAACAAATTCTTTTCTTCTAAAGTTGTAAGATCACGTCTTATTGTGGCTTCTGATACATCACAGAAATTTACCAATTCATGCAAAGTTACAGAACCTGTTTCCTCTAATAATTTTAAAATATCATTTTGTCTTTCATTTACCAATTTCTTATTCTCCTTAACTCCCAAATTCATTATACTTAATATATAACAACTATTCAATCAAACTCAAGCAAAAACAATCAAAAACAATCAAATTTATCGATTGATTTGAACGTTTTTACGCAATTAAAAGATTGATTTTCATTTGATTTGATCGTTTCGATAAAAATACACTCATTTTGAGTTAATAACAAAAAAAATACCTATAGAGTATCTTTGTTTTTTAGGATTCTCTATAGGTAGTATTTATTTGTTTTAAAATAGACCTGCTATTCTCTTTAATTCATCTTTTTGCACATCTTCAAACTCATCGCTAAAATCTAACATAAATGGTGCCATAATTGGTGAACTTGCTGGAGCAGGTGTTCCCACTTCACCACCAGGTGAACTTGGAGGTGTAGGTAGATTTGGTACCACAGTCGGTGGACACGCTGGAGACGGTGTTCCTGGATCACCTGTTGGAACTTCTGAAGGCAAGTTAGGGTTCATAGTAGGTGGACATGCCGGAGACGGTGTCCCTGGCTTAACTTGTGGTTCCTCTGGATTTGGTTCTGGTGTCACTTTTGGATCTGGTTCTGGTTTTGGATCTGGCTTCGGTTCTGGTTTTGGCGTTGGATTAGGGTCAATTAAACAAACTCCTTCCAACTCTATTACACCTACAAAACGATAACCATCAATTTCCGGTGCATTAATTACATTATTACTAGCTACTAGTATAGTTGGAGCAACTGGATTCCCAGAAAATGCATTAGTATCATTTATTGCATACACTAATGAACTTCCTCCTACTAACATGATAACAAGCATTTTTCTTCCTTGTTTATTTCTTAATAGATAGAACGCCAATCCTGCCAATACACCTGCTCCTACTAGGTAACCATAACCTACTACATCCCCAGTATTAGGTAATGTTTTAGGTTTATTGACTGGTGCTCCATTTTTCTCATAAACCAACTTGTAAACTGAACATTCTTTTACTCTTTCATCTTTTCCTAACGCGCGGATTGCAGCTTTCTCTTCAGCGGATAAACTAGCTTTATCTACATAAGCGATATTTGCTCCTCCATTTTTAGCTGCTTTTAAACCTTTCCACTGATTACTACTTAACTTAGCTTCCACATCTGTTTTAGCGTCATTTGCGAGCGCTGGTTGTGCGTATAATAAGCTACTTGCCGATAATGTTAATAATAATAATTTTTTCTTCATGATATACCCTTTCTCCTCACAATACCATTATTGTTATTTTTATAAATTTAATATTTTTCTTCTTTATTTAATTTAAATTATATCATACTATTTATTGTTTTGACAACAATTATCATAATAACAAAACAAACGTTTGAATAAGTAATTATTACCTATGTTTACTTTATACTTTTTATAAAACTTCAATTCTTGTTTTATGAAAATTTTTGAAAATTTCTATTATTTTAATGAAAAACACCCGTAAAATACTTTGATTTTTCAAAGTTACTTTACGAGCATTTAATTTATTTCTATATTAAATCTGTAAGTTTTTTTAGATTATCTTTTTGTGCATCTTCATATTGACCACTAAAATCTAAAACAAACGGCGACATAATCGGTGCACTTGCCGGAGAAGGTGTCCCCGGTTTAACCGTAACATAATTATTATCTTCATTTTCTGGTTGAGGTTCAGGTGTCGGTGTTGGAGTTGGTGTCGGTGTCGGTGTTGGTGTCGGCGTTGGCGTTGGCGTTGGTGTTGGCGTTGGAGTTGGTGTCGGTGTCGGCGTTGGTGTCGGTGTTGGCGTCGGTGTTGGTGTTGGATCTATTAGACAAACACCCTCCATTTCAATAACACCTACAAAACGATAACCATCAATTTCCGGTGCGTTAATTACATTATTACTAGTCACAAGAATTGAAGGTTTAATTTCTTTACCTGTTATAGCATTAGCATCATTTATTGCATATACTAATGAGCTTCCTCCTACTAACATAATAACAAGCATTTTTCTTCCTTGTTTATTTCTTAATAAATAAAACGCTAATCCAGCTAAAACTCCTGCTCCAACTAAATAACCATGACCTATTACATCACCCGTATTAGGTAATGTTTTTGGTTTTTTCGGTGCAGAACCATCTTTTTCATAAACTAATTTATAAACCGAGCATTCTTTCACTCTCTCATCTTTACCTAAAGCACGAATTGCTTTCGCTTCATCAGCAGATAAACTAGATTTATCTATGTGTGCAATATTCGCTCCACCATTTTTAGCAGGCTTTAATCCTTTCCACTCTATACTATTTAATTTTGCTTCAATATCTGATTGTGAGTCATTTGCAAACGCTGGTTGCGTACTTAACAAACTACTTGCTGATAAAGTTAATAAAAGCAATTTCTTTTTCATGATATCTCCTTCTTTCAAACGTTTATTTTTTTGTTATCTTCATAAATTCGATATTATTCCTTTACATTATACCTCTCCATTATAGCACAATATATCCCTACTTATCAATAAGAATTCCTATCAATAAAGCGATTTCTATAACTTCCATATTTAAATCTTAAACTTTTTTAAATAAAATTTGTAAAATATGTTCTTTTATATAAAACATTATTCTTTCCAGTTAATTTTCTTTATAATTGGAAATTCTCCTTCATTAAATTCAGTTGTAGCTATTATATTTACATCCAAATCACAAATATATGAATTGTTATATGACTGCATAACATAAGACCAATCTCGAGGAACTTTAACATGATTTACATGGAGACCTGTACATAAATCACCTCTCTTAATCGGTATGTAAGGATCCTCTTCTATTTTTTCTACATCTTCAAGTAACTTATTGTAATCTTGAACAGCTCTACCCTCTCCATAAAATCTTTCAACAAACTGTTTGGCATTTTCCCCTAATGTATCTATCTCATCTTTCGTTAACGTTAGTAGCTTATTTGAAAAATCAGTATACATAGCTATTTGTTCAAAATAAATATCTGCTTTTGATTCTATACTTACAACTGAATAAGGTATAAGATAGCCATTATAACCATTTTTAATATAGTTTTTATTCGCAAATAACACATCTAAACCTATAACCGGTAAACCTAATGACATCGCCTCTAATAAAACTGTCGCAAAAGCTTCATTTGGAGAAGCACTAACATAAACGTCATATTTTTTTAAGATAGTCGCATCTTCATAATGCCCGTGAAAATAAATATTATTACTAACACCTAGACTACTAGCTAAATCTTGTAAATACTCTAACTGCGTCCCTTGTCCATAAATATTTAAATAAACATTAGGGTTTTTATTTACAACTAAACGCATTATTTGAATTAGATAGTCAATACACTTATTATCCTCTAGATAGCTAGCTGTAACTAATTGTAACGTATTAGTATTTCGAGATACTTTGTCTTCAGGCAACACTAATTCATCTAAATAAAAGGTATCATAAGGAACTATCGTTAAGATTCTATTAGCTTTTTTAGGAAACCTCTTCTTGAGATCTTCCGTTTGAATATCATTAGTAGTTATATAGTAATCAAACTCTCTATGCCAAAGTTGATGATTGTTAGTTACTGTTGGAACATAACTACAAATATGATTCGAATGAACTACACCTATCGTACGAGCATGTTTAACTCCTTCAAACAAATAATTTATAGGTTCTCCAAACCAATCAAAAAAACACAATGCATCATTTGGAATAAATACCTTTAATAAATGTGTTATTAAACTATAGTATGATGAAAACTCTACACCATTAAATGTGTATTTCCCATTATTCATATCGATAATTATCTCGTTATCTTCATTAGTTATATAAAGTTCTTTGTTCTCTTTGTTAGTTGTATTATATCCATTTGAAAATAAATAGTTTAATATGTGATTTTCTTTTCCTATATTTTTCTTTAAGGTACTTACTATATTATGAGTGATACCTATTTTTTCTAAATACTCCGTTCTTTTTACTTGTAGCCTATCTATTCCATTTAGGACTTTTCCCATATATGAATTAGAAAAAGAAATAGCTATTTTTGTCATAATAATTGTTCCTTTCCATTATCTCTCATCTATATTATATACTAGATTAATACTATATTTAAATAATATCCTAGATAAATTAATTTTTTAATATGATTTTGTTTTTCTATGTACAATATAGCATTTTTCGAATTTTTTTAGACAAAAAAAAGATAGAACCCTAAGATTCTATCTTTCTAGCTAATTATTTATTTCTTCTTTTTAGAATAGTTTGTTCTTCTTCTGGTTTATTTAACTTTTGAAGTCTTCTACTCTTAACTCCACCTTGAACACTTGGAGTTTCATTTACTTCTTTTTTTACTTCAACTGATTCATTAACTTCTGGTGTTTCTTTAACCTCTGGAGTTGGAACCTCTTGTTTTTGCACAGTTTCTTGTGGCTTTGGAGCTTCTTTTACAGGGCTTTGCTCTTGGTGATTCGGATTTACACCTGGATTTACTGGCCCTTGGTTAGTCGGCTGTTGTGGTCTTGGTCCGTTTGGATTTTGACCTTGATTTGGATTTACACCTTGATTTTGTTGTCCTTGGTGAGTTGGTTGTTGTGGTCTTGGTTCATTTGGATTTTGACCTTGATTTGGGTGCCTTTGGTTTACTGGTTGTTGTGGTCTTGGTCCGTTTGGATTAAACCCTTGGTTTGGGTGCCCTTGATAATTTGGATTTATTGGTTGTCCATATTGATCAAATTGAGGATATCCTTGATTTTGATTATTATAACTTTGGTATCCATTATTTCCTTGGAAATTTGGATTTTGTTGGTTTTGATATCCATTATAACCTTGTTGGTTTTGGTTAAACTGTTGTTGTCCATTTTGGTAATTTTGTTGACCATATTGATTAAATTGACCACCATTTTGACCTTGATAGAACGTTTGTCCATTATTATTAAATTGACCATAGTATTGTTGAGCTCTTCTCGTTTGTCTAAATAAAAATTTAGAAAAATCATCATTTTTATCTGTTTCTAGACAATTTGATGGTAATGACATTAAAACAAAAATAAAACAAATATCATATAATGGTGTTACAATATAAATCGAAAAGATATTTAATAAATAGAATATAACTATCGCTAATACTATTCCCCATGCAGCAAACCCTACATCACGTAATCTTCTAGCAAAGCTTGCTGTTGTAGGAATTGCCAAAATGAATAAAATAATGTAGAAAATAACTAGGAAAATAAGTGCATTTGATGCTGTACTCAATAAATCATATCCCGCTGATCTAGTTGTATAATAATAACTGCTAGATGCTCTATTTCCTATTCCTATTATCGAACTAAGTACACTACCAAAAAAGATAATAAATATTAATATTACTGCTCCATAAATAGTTCCAAATGGAAACCAGTGACCCGCTCTTGTTGAGTATCCTGTAAAATCTACAAAACCTCTAAAATAATCACTAAAAGCAGAACCATAAGTAACTTGCTTTTCTCTTTGATTAATCATAAAAACCTCCTTTTAATTGTAAAAAAAAATACATAAATTTATAATATATTATTCTGGACTTTTAGTCAACTTAATTTATAAACTTTGTTACATTTTTTTAGTATATATACTATTTCTCAATTTCCTTATTATTAAGCATACTTTTTTATGTCCAAATCCTAATTTTCATTTATTCACCTTTACTAATAATTAAAAAATTATTCTGTTTTTAAAATATTTGATAAACTATTAAAAATAGAGACTCTGATATTCTAAAATTTTATCTTTTTAAAATTTTTAAAAAAAATCTGAAGCATTAAATTATCAGCTTCAGATTTACTCTTTTTTATTTAATATTTTAAATCTTTATATAATTAAAATGGAAATGCATTATTTAAATACCATCTACCATCAATTTTTTTCACAGTTACACTTACTGTACTGCTATCATCTATTGATACTCTTACTCTCGCTTCCGTATCACTTTTTTCTTTCACTTCAACAATTTTAGTATTTTTTACTCTATCAACAACAGATAACTTCAATATATTAGTTTTATCTTCTTTTAATAATTTTTCTATTTTCTCATTTTTTTCTTTTCTCTCTTCTTTACTTGAATAATAAATATAATTATTTGCTTTTACATAATCATCTTTTTTAAACGCATCTATAAATCCTTGAACCGCCCCTTCTGGACTACTTGCTCCTTCTTGATTATTAAAAAACATAAATATTGCTGCGACTACTATTAATAATGCCGCTGCAATAGAACTTATTATTATAAGTTTTTTATTGTTTTTATTTGATGAGATATTATTTGTTGTAGTATTATATGGAACATTATTTTGATTTTGTTGCTTGCCAAATTGTACATCTTGTTGATTATAATTTCCGTATTGTTGGTTATTATATTGACCATTCGGTTGATTATAATTTCCATATTGTTGGTTATTGTATTGACCGTTCGGTTGATTGTAATTTCCATATTGTTGGTTGTTGTATTGTCCATTTGGTTGATTATAATTCCCATATTGTTGGTTATTATATTGTCCATTTGGTTGGTTATAGTTACCGTATTGTTGGTTATTATATTGACCGTTTGGTTGATCATAGTTACCGTATTGTTGGTTATTATATTGTCCATTCGGTTGGTTATTATATTGTCCATTTGGTTGATTATTATTTCCGTATTGTTGGTTATTATCCTGGTTATCTATTTCTAAATGTATATCTTTAGAATTATTATTTCTCTCCATACTACTATTTTCTCCTTTGAATTACTTTATACTTAAAATATAATTAAAACATATCTTAAGTATTATACTTAAATTAGAATAACTTGTCAAAATTTCTTGTATTATTTTTATAGTTTTTATAAAAAAGAGAGTTTTTATAATCCTCTTTTTAAACGTCCCTATTATTCTATATTTACATTAAAGTTTTGCACTTTCCATATCTTCATCAGTTATTGTAGTTATATCTGCATTTATATCATCCAATAAACGTAATGCTAGTTTTTTTCTTAACTTTTCATTTTGATTTCTTATCCATCTACCATTACTATTATCATTACTTATATTATAGTTATGCTTTACAAACTCTGCATATTTTTCATGGTTAAGTTTATAACCTTGGTTTTGCAATTCTAATAAACCAATTTTGTACAATTGATCTACTGTATAATCTTCAAAATTAAAATGGTTTGGTATTCTACTTCTTAAACCTTCGTTCGTTTCTAAAAAGTCCATCATACTTTTCGTATAACCTGCAAAGATAATTACTATATCTTCACGATTATCTTCCATAAATTTTAATATTTCATTAATCGCTTCTCTACCGAAGTCATTTTCTCCACCTGTCGCAAGAGTATAAGCCTCATCTACAAATAACACTCCACCTAAAGCTGATTCTAGTACCTCTCTAGTTTGTTTAGCTGTATGCCCTATGTATTTTCCAACAAGATCTGAACGCGAAGTCTCAACGAATTTATCAGATTTAATAAGACCTTTTTGATATAATATTTTTCCTATTAATCTTGCTACGGTTGTTTTCCCTGTTCCAGGATTTCCTAAAAATAGTGAATGAAGTGTTAAAGGCGCATCCTCTAATCCTTTTTCTCTTCTAAGTTTATTCATCTGAGCTAACGCAATAAACTCTCGAACTTCAGATTTCACCTTAGTTAAACCAATCATCTCATCTAATTTTTCAAAAGCAGTTTTTTCTCCAAAATATTCTATTTCTAATGATTCAGCAACAACTACAGGTTGTTTCCTTTCATCAATTTCGAAACTTCCTGATTCTTCTTTATACTGTATTTGTCTTAGTTTTGCTACATCAAATGATGAGTCTCTCTCTACTTTTATAGGAGGTACTGATAATCTTCCCATATTGATAAGATTAAACTTAACTTCACTATTTTGAGCAATATATAAATTTATCTTTCCATTCATTCGACCGAAAATCGATATTACATCCCCTGTAAATCTTGAATTTTCTTCAACAAAGATACTTTCTTCAAAAATAGAGTGTTCATCAACCCTCACTACTGCTCTATCATAAATTTTAGCTGAACTAGTTGCTATATTTGTAAGATTTACTGTTGAATTAATTACACATAGCGCACTACTGTAGTTTGGTTGAAAAATCGTCGATGAGTTTATTGATACTTCCGACTCTTTAACAAATACGCACGGGATATTATCTTTTACATCCCCACCTTTTATAAGGTTATTGTACATACTACCTTTTGATTTTTCTTTTATAGATAAAGTATTAGAAGCATTATAATCTACTGTAGTATTATCTATTTTAAATTTTGTATTGTACATAGTTATACTTGCATAAATTACTGAAGCATTTATTTCTAACTTTGCATCTTTTGCATAAACTTTATGTACTTCTAGAGAAGAGGGGCGCACTACTGATTTAGATAGTTTTATACTTGCATTATCATCTGCATATATGATTGGATAATTTTCACCCGTTTTAACAGCATTCTCTATTATTAAACCTTCTCCAACAATAGCCGCCAAATCTTTTACGTTAAGCGCGTTACTTTTTTCTCTATTAAGCCTAATAGCCACATTTTTTAAAGTAACTTCCGCTCCTTTTCTCACAAATACCCCTGTTCTTATTTCTGGTATAAATTTCGACTTGTCTTTTGATTCAAAATCAAAATCCCCTACAATTTTAATATTTTTTGTAATTACTATATTTTTGTCACTTTCATAACAATATCCACTTGATATCATTATAGTATCCCCATCTTTAGCCTCTTCTATCGCTTCTAATAAGGTCCAGTGTTTTCTCTTTTTAAAAAAAGATGAATTATTTGGTCCAACTATAAATTCCGCCATATATTCACAATCCTCTACTTTTTATTTATTACAGTCATTAAATATTATAATATTGTTATTATAGACTTGTCAATCTTTGTTATAAACTATAAAAACGCATATTACCGTTAAATAAAAAATAGCAATAATTACTAATTTTTTAACTAGTAACTATTGCTTATTTTTACTTTTTTATTTATTTATTAGGTATATTATTAACCTTCTATGCCTATTCAAGGTTAACATACCATCTATTTTTTACTTTTTTCAATAATAACCAGTTTCCTGATCTATTCCTGTTAGAATCTGGTTTCTCTTTCAACAAAGCATAAGGTTCTTTCCCATTTTCTTCTACTGTTTTTTCTACCATTAAACCTTTAAAAGAAACATATGCACCTCTATATATGGCCTTGTTTACGTACCTTTTTCTTTTATCATCTTTGTTTATTTCTTCTTGCAATTCTTTTCTGACTTCTTCCCTTCTTTCACTACAAGCATAGTAAACATAATCGCTAGCTTTTAAATAATCTTCTTTGTCTACTGCATCTAAAAATTTTTGAGCTGCTTCTTCAGGTGTTTTTGCCCCATAAGCATTAGATGAACGAATAAATAAAAATATTCCCGCTATTATAACAACCAACAATGTTAAAATGATTGTTATATTTTTTTTATTTACCCATTTAGACTTTTTATTCTGTTGTTTATTATTCTCTTCACTTAACTGTGAGTCATTATTTATCTTATTGTCATTTTTAATATTATTATCTTGATTTTCCATGTATACTTATCTCCTTTAGTATCCTCACATAAAATTACATTATGTCGCAATACCACCTGTCGTCTACTTTTTTCATCTTAAAATCACTATAGACTATTTTTCCAGGTTCGCTCTCTCGTTTTAATGTTACTCTCGCTTCATCGCCTAATTCATCTACACTAA
>ERZ772920.495-NODE-495-length-22426-cov-3.999106_pt1 | contig 22426 bp, 19 predicted proteins | sample MGYA00511469_ERZ772920 | MGnify/ENA primary metagenome ERZ772920 (study PRJEB29015, sample SAMEA2738069) | human oral metagenome | biome: human oral; feature: human-associated habitat; material: saliva | place: China | collected 2216 ... | reverse complement strand
ATACATTAACCCAGGGTAGCCTGCACTATCGTTTGGCAACCCTGGGCTATCGAAACCGCAACACCTATGGCGTTGAAACGTTCTATTTATAACATGATTAACGTCAATATACGCCGAAATTAATGGCAAATTTCACTGAAAGAATATGATGTTTACGACATTAAATTGGCCATTTCAAATGAAATGTTGTGGTGTTTTATAGGGAAAAAGAAATGGAATAGTAACGTTATAAATTGCTATATAGCACATGAACGCAACTATTCTATGATGTGATAAAAATGATTCAGCCCCATTTGTTGGGGCTGTTCATTATGAGTATCTTAGGATCATGCCTGGTCGAACGCGTGAGTTTGCACTCAGATGGTTAAGACTGCAAATCTTTTCTACAGTCACACCACGCAGTTTTGCGATAGAAGCGATGGTCTCACCCGACTTAACTTTGTGATAGAGCAAATCTTCATTGTCTGACGAATGCTTTTTATTATAGGTGCCAAGTTCGCCATTTTGAACGAGATCACGCGTGTAACCACCATTTCCTATCTTACCTCTTAGGCGTGTAGCTTCGGCAGATAGTTCTTCGTATGTATTGACATTATAAACAAAGTAGTCTCCCGTTACGTCCTGATTACGGAAGTCAAACATCAAGGCGGGATTCAAAGCGACTCCACAAAGCCGTGTTTCAAAGTGGAGATGTGAGCCAGTACTGCGGCCCGTATTACCTCCAAGACCGATGATTTCGCCTGCACGCACAACCTGATTTTCCGTAACAAGTTGTTCTGAAAGGTGCCCATATATCGTCTCAAGTCCATTGGAATGTCGTATAACGATATACTTTCCGTAGCCTCCTGCCTCGTATCTTACGATGCGAACCTTACCACTAAAGGCGGCGCGGATAGTGTCTCCAATATATACTTTGATGTCTAATCCCTTGTGTTGACGGCCCCATCGGCTACCAAAGTTACTCGTAACGACGCGACTATTGGTAGGCATGCTGAAGTGACGGAGGTCTATTTTGAAAGTATCGGGCATTTCTGTACGACGATGTGCATAGCGATTGTCCCAGTCGTTATAAAGACTTGCTGCGGGCGATTGTTCCTGTTCGCGTTCAACAATGCTACGAAGTACGAGCGTGTCTACGGCTTTCATCTTACGATCTACAGGGGCTTGACGTGCTAAAAGGTCTTGCGCTTGCACAGAAGTTGGCAGAGATACCAATGCAAACAATAATCCTATCGTAAATATTCCAATACTTTTTCTTAAACTCATAATATGGTTTTTAGGTCCGAATAAGCTTCAGATTAACTAAAAAAGCAATCTAAATTTATCAAACAACGAATGAAAGAAGTTCATCGATTGTAGTCAAAAGCGTTACAAAGATATGCAAAAAATCATCAGTTTGTATGCTTGTTAACGTATTTTGTTACAAATTTAACACAATCAAAAAAGCCGTTTTATCTCATAATTCGTTTGTATATGGGGGATTTCAAGAGATTGATGACCAATTAATATTAGTTTTTCTTAACTCTTTTAGATGCTCCCATAGGAGCTGATATTCTACCTTTTGGCACGTCGGATCATGCTCAATGATCTTCTGTGCCTCATCACGTGCGAGCTGAACTAACTGCCCATCGCGTGCAATATCAGCGATTTTGAGGTCAAAAGCGATTCCACTTTGCTGCGTTCCCTCAAGATCTCCCGGGCCACGGAGCTTCAAATCGGCCTCAGCTATACGGAAACCATCGTTTGTTTCGCACATAATGTCGATGCGCTTTCGTGTTTCTTCGCTCATTTTATAACTTGTAACGAGGATACAATAGGATTGTTTTGCACCCCGACCGACGCGTCCTCGCAACTGATGGAGTTGGGAAAGACCAAATCGTTGGGCGTCAAGAATGACCATTACAGAGGCATTTGGCACGTTGACGCCTACCTCAATGACCGTTGTTGCAACGAGAATCTGCGTTTCACCACTAACAAATCGTCTCATCTCTTCCTCCTTTTCAGAGGGTTTCATCTTGCCATGCACCTTACTAATAGAGAAGTCTGGGAAGATTTCGAGCAATGATTCATATCCCTTTTCAAGGTCTTTGAGGTCGTTTTTCTCATTTTCTTTGATCAAAGGGAATACGATATAGACTTGCCTCCCCTGTTGAATCTGCTGACGAATGCCGTTGTAAAGGCTTGTCATTTGATTGTCAAACTTGTGTATTGTCTGTATAGGTTTGCGCCCAGGAGGTAGCTCATCGATGATACTTACATCGAGATCGCCGTATATAGTCATTGCAAGTGTGCGAGGAATTGGCGTTGCTGTCATCACTAAAATGTGTGGAGGATTCTCGCTCTTTGCCCATAATCGTGCGCGTTGGGCTACTCCAAAGCGATGTTGTTCGTCGACAACGGCAAGACCAAGTCGGGCAAATTGCACCGTGTCTTCTATGACAGCGTGGGTTCCAACGAGGATGTTGATGTCGCCATTTGCCAATGCTTCGAGTACTTCTTGCCGCTTCTTACCTTTCACAATGCCTGTAAGCAGTTCGACACGGACGTCCATTCCTTGCAGAAACTCTTTGATTGTAGTGAGATGTTGCTCTGCCAATATCTCAGTAGGTGCCATGATACACGCCTGAAATCCATTGTCAATGGCTATCAACATCGTCATTAAGGCGACGAGAGTCTTGCCTGATCCCACGTCACCTTGAAGCAAACGATTCATTTGTTTGCCGCTCGCCATGTCGTCACGAAGCTCATGCATGACGCGCTTTTGGGCGTTTGTGAGGTCAAACGGCAGGTTGTTTTGGTAGAAAGTATTAAAGATTTGTCCCACTCTTTGAAACACATAACCTCGGTATTTGCGTCGATGGTCGCTGGCATATCGTAGGATATTGAGCTGAACATAAAAGAGTTCTTCAAACTTTAACCTTACTTGTGCGTGCTGAAGTTCATCTAATGACTTGGGATAATGAATGCCTTTGAAGGCTGCTTCGCGTGAAATGAGGTGGAGAGGACGCTGAATAAACACGGGAAGCGTTTCTGAAATAGCGTCTTTAGGAAGCCTACTGATGAGATTCTTTGTTAGCTTTTCTATGGTGCGGCTTGTGATTCCATTGGTCTTCATCCTTTCCGTTGTGGAATAATAAGGCTGCATTCCCATCTCATTGAGTTGGAGTTCGTCGGCCTTTTCGATTTCAGGATGCGCGAATTGATAGCGACTTCCGAAGACGGTTGGTTTGCCAAAGACGATATATTCAGTATTTAATGCGTAGGTTTTATAAATATATTGCGTCCCACGGAACCACACTAAGTCGACTACTCCGTGCCCATCGGAGAAGTGAGCGACAATGCGTTTCCTCCTTGTTCCATTCGAAAACTCTTCAAAACTCAGTATCTTTCCTTTGATTTGTACAAAGGGTATCGAGCCATTTAGCTCGTCAATAGTGTATATCTTGCTTCTATCCACATATTTATATGGATAGTATTCCAACAAGTCTCGCCATGTTTGGATGTTGAGTTCCTTACTCAATATCTCCTTACGCTTAGGACCTACGCCCGGTAAATACATGATATCTTGGTCGAGAATGCTGGTCATTACAAGAGGATTTCAGCGACTTTGAGGTCAAAAGGGGTAGTAAGTTTGATGTTTTCTCTATTTCCTTCAACCATAGAAACATGGCATCCGAGGGCCTCAACTACGGATGCATCATCGGTGAAATGAGGCTGATAAGGTTGACTATAAGCTCGTTTCAGCAAGGAAATATCAAATACTTGTGGTGTCTGTACAATGCGATAGTCAGCCCGTTGCACATTTTTCCCGCCACCATGTGCGTCAATGTAGCGGATGCTATCAGTCACAGGAAGAACAGGAATGGCTGCAAACTCCTCGTGAGCTGCTTCAAAACACGCTGCAATTACCTTTGAAGAAACAAACGGACGCACGCCATCATGAATGCCCACTAAGCCCTCTTCGTCATCAGGAATGGCTGAAAGTCCATTCTTAGCTGATTCAAATCGTGTGGCGCCTCCATTGACAATGGTGTGTGGAATCGTAAAATTGTGGGTCTCACACAAGCCTTTCCAATAGGTCTGCTGGCTCTCGGGAAGTACAAGAATGATTTGCAATGCAGCATCATACGTATGAAACCGCGTTATGGTGTGCATGAGCACAGGCTTTCCTCCAATAGGGATAAACTGCTTAGGAAGCTCAGAACCCATGCGCATTCCCTTGCCTCCAGCCACAATAATGATATAGTTCATGAGCTTTATCGGCCCATCAGATGGGCAAATTGCATTTTCTTTTCGAGGTCTTTTGTGGCATCTTCGCCAATGAAATAACTCAAAAGTGTATAGGAATATGGTAGAGATGCTGCCGGACCTTCACCCGTTGTAACGTTTCCATCGACTTGAACGAGCTCGCCAGTATAGGTTGTTGATGCGTTGAAATAACGCTCAAAACCTGGACTACACGTTGCTTTCTTGCCATCAAGAATACCACATGAGGCCAAAACCATAGGCGCAGCACAGATTGCTCCGACGCGTTTCCCGGCTTCAAACTGCTTCTTTAATGCAGTCTTTACCCCCTCGTGAGCATTCAGATTCGTACTTCCCGGCATGCCACCCGGCAATAAAAGGAGATCAGCATCATTGAAATCAGCCACATCTTCGAATTTAATGTCTGCCTTAACTGTTACTCCATGCGAAGTTTCTACAAACAAATCGCCTGTAATACTGACGGTCTTGACGTCCACACCACCCCTTCTTAGGATGTCAACAGGAGCCAAACCTTCAATCTCTTCGAATCCATTTGCTAAAAATTCATATACTTTTGGCATAGTCTTTTAATATTTTTCGTTACATTTGCAAATATAATAAGAATTGTTGAAACGGCAAAAACAAAGTATGATTGATAATCAATTGGTATTTGCAATCTATGTAAATGCGTTTAAACAACAGGAGATTCAGCCCCTCGTTGAACGTGTTGTAGCTTTTCTCGACCGTCATTCCGTCTCGTCGTTGATAGAACCTGATGAGCTAACTAATGTCGATTTAGTCATCTCAATGGGTGGAGATGGCACGTTTCTTAAAGCCGCTTGTATGGTTGGAGAGCGTGAGATTCCCATCTTAGGTATCAACAAAGGACGACTCGGTTTCCTTGCAGATGTGTTGCCAAGTGAAATAGAAGATGTGCTCGAACATGTGCTTCGACGGGATTATATGATAGAAAACCACACCGTAATCAAGTTAGAAGCCGACGGAGAATGTGTTGATTGCTGTCCGTTTGCATTGAATGATATCGCTGTTTTGAAGCGCGACACGGCCTCGATGATTAGCATAAAGGCCTATATTAATGGCGAGTTTCTTGTCAATTACCAAGCCGATGGATTGATTATTGCCACACCTACGGGCAGCACGGCATATAGTTTGTCGAATGGCGGACCCATTATCGTGCCCCAAAGTGGTAGTCTTTGTATCACACCTGTAGCCCCTCATAGTCTTAATATCCGTCCAATCGTCATCAATGATACCAGTGTTATCGAGCTCGAAGTATGCTCTCGGTCGCATAATTTCCTTGTTGCCATCGACGGACGCAGCATGAAACTGACCGAAGGTACACGCTTAACGATTCGTAAAGCGGATTATATGGTCAAGCTTGTTAAACTTAAAAACCAGCGATATTTCTCCACTTTACACCGAAAACTCATGTGGGGCGCCGACTCAAGACAATGACTTTAAAGACTTTACTCAGGATTCCTGCGTTCAAATATGACGCTCGTACGTTGATGAAATGGCTTTGGAACGCGTGGAGAGGAAATCAATTGCAAGCTATTCTCAATGCAACCATCGGATTGTTATCAGTGGGTGTTGGGCTCGGTCAAGTGTGGGCAGTCAAGCACGCCATTGATGTTGCCTCGCGAACGGTTAGTGGCAATATCTATTGGGCTGTGGGTTGGATGGCTGTTTTGATTCTTTCAGACTTTGCATTAACCATTGCCGGTACGTGGGTTCGCAACATTTTAGGAATCAAAGCGCAAAACCGCATGCAGCAACGAATCCTTGATCGTTTGCTGAAAGCGGTCTGGCGAGGGCGCAATCATCATCATTCGGCTGACATTCTCAATCGATTGGAGTTCGATGTCAGCACAGTTGTCACCTTCCTTACAGAGACTATACCCAACACTTTGTCTGTTCTGGCAATGTTCCTTGGTGCATTCTTCTATCTCTTTTCAATGGATAAGGTTCTCGCTCTCATAGTGATTGCCATCTTTCCTCTATTCCTTGCAGTGAGTAAAATCTATGTAGGCAAGATGCGACACCTAACGCGTGAGGTCAGAGATAGTGACAGTAAGGTGCAAAGTGTGATGCAAGAGACGATACAACATCGCATGCTTATCAAGACATTGGAAAGCAATGAAGCCATGGTTGAGCGTTTAGAGAACATACAAAGTGAACTCCGTTATCGCGTGGTTAAGCGCACAAAGTTCAGTGTTTTCAGTAATGTTGTCATCAATTTTGGCTTTGCTTTTGGCTATTTGGTAGCCTTTTTGTGGGCTGCTTTGCGTATGTCGGCCCACACATTGAGCTTTGGTGGTATGACGGCTTTCCTGCAATTGGTCAATAAGATACAAGGACCTGCACGCAACCTGACCAAACTCGTGCCGGCATTTGTTAGTGTTTTCACAGCCGCTGAACGCTTAATGGAACTTGAAGAAGACCCGCTTGAAGCCCAAGGTGCACCTATTTATATTAAAGCTCCATGCGGAATACGGCTGAACAACCTTTGTTATGCCTACGAAGATGGTAAAGATAAGGTGATAGATAACCTTAGTTTTGACTTCAAACCGGGCAGTTGTACGGCTATTCTCGGTGAAACGGGCGCCGGAAAGACAACGCTTGTGCGCATGATTCTTGCCTTGGTACAGCCTCAAAGTGGGCAAATCGAAATCTATCATGGCTCAACCCATCAAACCTTATCACCGCTTCATCGGTGTAATTTCGTTTATGTGCCCCAGGGAAATACGCTGATGAGCGGCACAATTCGAGAGAATCTGCGTCTTGGAAAGCTTGATGCTACCGACGAAGAGATGCTACATGCCCTGCATGTAAGCTGTGCTGATTTCGTCAACGACCTGCCTGAAGGGCTCAATACGCTTTGTTCTGAACAGGGAGGAGGCCTTAGTGAGGGGCAAGCTCAACGCATTGCAATCGCCCGAAGCCTACTCCGCGATCGCTCAGTGATGCTCTTTGATGAGGCCACGAGTGCGCTTGATCCTGACACTGAGCGTCAACTGCTCCACAATATTCTGTCTACTCACGACAAGACGATACTCTTTATTACGCATCGTCCGGCTGTAATTGACTATTGTGACCATACATTAAAGATAACAAAAATATAGGAACTTGCTACGAAAAATAAAGCCTTTGTGCAACTTTTTCATACAAAACGTCGTCTAAACTGTATATGATTCATCTTAAAGATATAAATAAAACCTATCAAGGGGCACAGCCTTTACACGTTCTTAAAGGTATAAACCTCGATATAGAAGCCGGAGAATTCGTCTCAATTATGGGCGCTTCAGGCTCTGGAAAGTCTACGCTTTTGAACATACTCGGCATACTTGACAACTATGATACAGGCGAATATGTCCTTGATGGCAAGCTCATCAAGAACCTCTCTGAGTCGCGTGCTGCCGAATATCGTAACAAAATGATTGGCTTTATCTTTCAAAGTTTCAACCTGATTGGCTTTAAGACGGCTGTAGAAAACGTTGAATTGCCCCTGTTTTACCAAGGAGTAAGTCGACGAAAACGCCACCAGCAGGCGCTCGAATATCTTGATCGATTAGGTCTTTTGCCTTGGGCCGACCACTATCCCAATGAGATGTCGGGCGGACAAAAGCAGAGAGTAGCCATTGCCCGCGCTTTGATTACACAGCCACAGATTATACTTGCCGACGAACCTACTGGGGCTTTAGATAGTAAAACGTCTGTAGAGGTGATGCAATTACTAAAGAAACTCAATGCCGAAGACCACAAAACGATTGTTGTAGTGACGCATGAAAGTGGTGTAGCTAACGAGACAAATAAGATTGTTCACATTAAAGATGGCATCATAGGAAAGATAGAAGACAACTTCGATCACCATGCATCGCCATTTGGAATTGATGGAGTGATGAAATAAACGGAAACAGATTGAGACTCAAAGGGTTATGAAAGATGTCGTAAAGTGGGGCACTTCATGGCATGAAAAGCGTCATATTGCACCACAATCTGCGTCATTTAATGCAATGAAATGGCATAGATTGCAACTGCAGATGAGGCACTTTGAAATGATAACTGACAGAATATAAACAATAATATAAAACAAAGCATGAACGAATGAGAGATATTTTATCCGAAATATTGTCTACAGCGAGGCGCAACAAACTGCGTACTGGGCTCACGGGCTTTGCCGTTGCGTGGGGCATTTTCATGCTGATTGTTCTCCTTGGTGCAGGAAACGGCATCATCAATGCCAACCAACAGAACACTGATCACTTTATGACCAACTCGATGGTAGTGTTTGGTGGTGAGACAACGAAAGAGTATCAAGGACTCAAAGAGGGGCGCGAGATTACGCTAAATGATAAAGACAGTGCCATCACGGGGGCATTGTTTAGTCGTCATGTCGATGAGATTGGAGGACAAGTTACGCAACAAGCAGTTACGATTTCATTGAAAGAAAACTATCTGACTACGTCACTTTCGGGCGTGTTTCCTAACGAAATGCAAATCAATAAGATTGAAATAATGTATGGAAGATTCGTGAATCAGATAGACAATCAGCAGTCGCGTAAGGTCTTAGTCATTAGTGATGAGCAGGCGCGTCAACTCACTTCACAAGATATTCAGCAGCTCATTGGGCAACATGTCAACGTGGGTTCGTTCAGCTTTAGCGTCGTTGGAATCTATAAAAAGGATGACACGGGGCGCAATGATGTGGCATATTCGGCCTTCAATACACTTAGAACAATATATAACAAAGGGGATAAGACCGATGAATTGCATTTTACTTTTCATGGTTTGAAAACCGAAAAAGACAACGAAGACTTTGAAAAGGCCTATCGTGCAAGCCTGAATTTGAATCATAAAGCAGCTCCGGATGACGAACATTCTGTATGGTTTTGGAATAGGTTTACACAGGATATGCAGATGAATACGGCTATGGACATCATACGAACTGCCCTTTGGATAGTCGGCATCTTTACGTTGTTGAGTGGCATAGTGGGGGTTTCTAACATCATGCTCATTACAGTTAAGGAGCGAACTCATGAGTTTGGAATCCGCAAAGCCATAGGAGCTAAGCCGTGGTCTATATTGAAACTTATCATAGTTGAGAGTGTAATCATCACGACTTTCTTTGGATATGTGGGGATGATTCTTGGCATAATAGCCAATGAGTACATGGATATGACGTTGGGACATACGCAGGTTGACGCGGGAATCTTTAAGGCAAGGATGTTTATTGACCCTACCGTTGGGTTGGATGTATGCATAGAAGCCACACTCGTTATGGTCATTGCAGGAACTCTTGCAGGGCTGATTCCAGCACGAAAAGCAGCTACAATCAAACCTATAGAGGCGTTAAGGGCAGAATAAATGAGCCTTTTCCTGTCTCAACAAAGGTGGATTTGTCGGATGAAGCATGGCTTGATAAGACATTGTTTGTAGCAAATGAGAATATGAATATAAATTAATAATGAGCCAAATAAACTCAATACATCCCACTTTTTGAGGGATAGAGTGAGGCCTTTAGTAGGATGAGAATAGACATTGACACTTATAAGGAGATCTTAGATACCTTAACTCGCAACAAAAGTAGGTCGATATTGACGGGTTTTGGGGTGTTCTGGGGCGTGTTCATGCTTGTGGGATTGTTCGGTGGAGGCAAAGGACTTGAGGAGTTACTCTCTAAGAACTTCGAAGGCTTTGCAACCAATTCGGCTATTATTTTCGCTGAAAACACGACGAAACCTTATGCGGGTTATCGCAAAGGAAGACAATGGTCTATGGAGTATAAAGACGTAGATCGTTTGAAAGCTCAAGTGCCAGAGTTAGACGTAGTGTCTCCAATGGTTGTCTTAGGAGGTAATAATGCCGTGTTCAATGATAAGAAAACAAGTTGCTATGTGAAAGGAGTCTTGCCCGAATATGCCAGAGTTGAGACCCCAAAGTTACGTTATGGTCGCTTCTTAAATGACATGGATATGCAGCAACATCGTAAGGTTTGTGTCATCGGAAAGAATGTATATAAGTCGCTTTTCCCTGGAGGTGGCGACCCATGTGGACAGCTTTTGCGTGGTGATTCCATATAATATAGTGTGGTAGGGGCTGACTATGCAAGGGGTAATATGACTGTAGGCGGGAGCACAGATGAAAGTATTGTCATCCCCATTACCCTCATGCAGCAAGCTTATAACCTTGGAAACACAGTGCATTTGATTTCAGTTACAGGAAAGGCGGGCGTCAAAATGAGCAGTCTTACGTCACGAATCAGAGGCGTTATTGCCCGTAGTCACCGGGTCGATCCTACTGATGAGAAGGCTATTTCCATGTTTAATAGTGAGGCAATGTTTAGCATGGTAGACAACCTTTTCAGTGGAGTTAACTTCTTAATCTGGCTTGTTGGCATCGGAACTTTACTTGCAGGAGCTATCGGAGTGTCTAATATCATGATGGTAACAGTAAGAGAACGTACCACTGAAATAGGCATTCGACGTGCTATTGGAGCGACACCTCGCAACATATTAAGCCAGATAATAAGTGAGAGTATCCTACTAACGGCGGTGTCAGGGATGAGTGGTTTGCTCTTCGCTGTAGTCATTTTACAACTTGCCGAGCTTGCAAACACAACGGATGGAATCGTGAGTTCACACTTCCAAATAGGCTTTTGGACGGCCGTAGGTGCCGTCGTTCTGCTAAGCATTTTAGGCATATTAGCCGGTCTTGCGCCTGCAGCGAGGGCCATGTCTATAAAGCCTGTCGATGCAATGAGGGACGGATGATTAATTCATGATGCATGATTCATAATGCATAATTAAGCTTCCTGGCATATTGTTGATTGGAGAATGCTCGGTTTGAAATATTAGAAAATTTTATGTTTAACAAAATATTGAAGCATAAGTAGGCAGAAAATGAAGACAAAAGAAGATAATATAATCGTCTCAAAGAGTATGGATTTTGCTTTAAGATGCGTGAAGTTGTATAAGTTTCTATGTGAAAAAGATGGTAATTATATTATAGGTAAGCAGTTACTTCGTAGTGGAACAAGCATAGGAGCTAATGTAAGAGAAGCTTTACGCGGGCAATCTAAGGCAGATTTTGGTTCAAAAATGAATATATCTCTTAAGGAAGCAAGTGAGACGGAGTATTGGTTGGAACTATTACGTGACTCTGATTATATCACAAAAGCACAAGCAGAAAGTATGCTTTCCGATTGTATTGCGTTGATAAAACTATTGACTTCCATTGTAAAGACTACCTTTGAATGTGATAAAAAGGTAGGAAGTGAGAGTTAATTATGGATTATGAATTAAGAATTATGCATTATAGAAATGAAAAAGTACATTAAGTTTATTATTGCAGCCCTTATTGCTTTGGTCTTCATTGGAACCTTTGTGTTCCTTTGGATGAAGTCGCGTCCGCAGTCAGTTGCCTATGAAGAGTTTACTCCTACAGTCATGGATCTAAAGAAAACGACTGTAGTGACGGGCAAGATTGAGCCAAGAAACGAGGTAAGTGTTAAGCCACAGATCAGTGGAATCATTACAGAGATACTCAAAGAAGCAGGACAAAGCGTGCAAGCGGGTGAGATAATAGCCAAGATTAAGGTTATTCCCGACATGCAACAACTTAGTTCTTCGGAGTCAAGAGTACGCTTAGCAAACGTCAATCTCAAGCAAGCAATGATTGATTATCAGCGAGAAAAGGTCTTGTTTGATAAGGGATTGGTCAGTGCAGACGAGTATGATAAGGTGAGACAAACCATGCGTCAGGCCCAAGAAGAGGCGCGTTCTGCCAACGATAACCTTGAAGTGGTGCGCGATGGCGTGTCGAAGAGCAACGCAAACACAAGCTCAACGTTGATTCGTTCAACCGTAAGCGGCTTGATTTTAGATATCCCTGTGAAGGTGGGTAACACCGTAATCCTGAGTAATACGTTTAATGATGGTACGACAATTGCCACAGTTGCCAACATGAACGATTTGATTTTCCGAGGTAATATCGATGAAACCGAGGTGGGAAGTCTCGTCACTGGAATGGCTATGAAGATAACCATTGGCGCACTACAAAACGAGAAACTGCAGGCGAAATTAGAGTATATATCTCCTAAAGCCGTAGAAAACAATGGCGCAAATCAGTTTGAACTCAAGGCCGCTATCACGGGATTAGGTCGCACTCAGCTTCGTTCGGGTTATAGTGCCAATGCAGAAATCGTGCTCGCTCAAGCCAATCATGTACTTACTGTGCCTGAAAGTGCAATCGAGTTTGAGGGCAACAACACCTATGTTTATGTCATAAAAGGCAGTGGAGAGCAACAAACCTTCGAGCGTCGGCGCGTGGTTACGGGGATGAGTGACGGCATTCATATTGAAATTAAACAGGGGTTGACAATGAAAGATAAGGTGCGTGGACCGAAGAAAATAGGGGAGGAAGAGGTTAATTAACGGGGAACACCTCCTTTAACTTCCCTGAAAAGGGGCAGGTTTAAGTAGATTTTATGTCGTGTTTTGACTTTATTTCCGACACAAATAAAGTCTAATCATTGTTGTGAATGGTGCATTATAAATGATGCACCATTTCAGTTTTAAAAAGAGCTAAGTCCTTGTTAGTCATAGAAATTAAAGAGACCATCAGTTGTTTTCAGCTATTTCCCGATGTGATTTGCATCATTTTACTGGGTGATTTGACGCATATTATGCGGTAAAATGCGGCAAATCATGCGACCATTTGCCTTACATTATTTCACCTTTAATTATCAACCACGTCACACTCACAATTGTTTCATCTCGCAACTGCGTTGGTATTGCGCTATTATCCCAATGGATGAATTTCGCAATATAAATGCCCTCATGGTGCAACTCGGTACGAGTTGTTCCTTTGATAGCCCGGGGTTGGCGAGGAACGAGCCTACCCCGGGTAAACGTTTGCAAGGAGATTCAACGCCATCGGTGTTGAGCTTTTTCAGTGAAGTCACGCTAACAATGAACCCTTTTATGGCGGATGAATCAAAAAAAGCGCAACACCTATGGCGTTGTTCCCCATACAACATACATTAACCCAGGGTAGCCTGCACTATCGTTTGGCAACCCTGGGCTATCAAAAACACAACACCTACGGCGTTGAAACATATGTTTCATGGTGTGATTAATGTCTATACACACATGGATATATGGTGGATTGCGCCGAAAAGGTACAACACCTACGGCGTTGAAACGTTTATCCCATAAAATGATTGATATTAATACATAAATTAATAAATGGCTAATTGCGCGGTCGTTTGATGCAAATTACATTACGATAGTTAGCGAAACGTTACATCAGTAAGCAGGAAGGACGAAAAAAAGGAAGGCTCGTTAAGACCTTCCTTTTTAGGTATATCATGACTTTTAATGTCGAATGTGAATCTAAACTGAATCGAACATTCATCTACATCAAATTGAATCCAAGGTATGATTGAACGGAATGTCAATCAAGTTTGAATGAAAGGTGCGTCAAGATTGCACCAAATGTAGAACAGAAACAATTCTAATTCCGTGCTGTTTACTTTGAAACTTCATCATTTGGAGCCTCAAAGTCTTAGCCCACCTGACTTCCAGCTTTTACCTCTCCGAGTGTTGTTGTGACGCTAAGACTACCATCAAAGTTCATCGCGCTTAGGATCATACCTTGACTTTCGATGCCCATCATCTTGCGAGGAGCAAAGTTTGCCACGAAGAGTACATCCTTTCCTATCAGTTGTTCTGGCTCATAATAGGCTGCAATTCCACTGAGAATGGTGCGGTCTTTGCCACTACCATCGTCGATAGTAAACTGCAACAGCTTCTTACTTTTCTTCACTTTTTGACAGTCTTTGATATGTCCCACGCGAATATCTAACTTTTCAAAGTCTTCGAAAGCCACCTCTTTTTTAATTGGTTCGGCCTTGAATGCAGCGGCTTCATTAGCTTTTTTGGTCGCAGCAAGCTTGTCGAGTTGATATTGAATGACGTCATCTTCAATCTTATCAAATAGTAACTCGGGCTCAGCGAGTTGGTGTCCAGCCTTCAAAAGGTTTGTACTGCCAAGCTCGTTCCAGTCAAACGACTCCATGTTGATAAGCTTTCTGAGCTTCTCTGAAGAGAAAGGAAGGAATGGTTCGAATGCAATGGCGAGGTTAGCAACTAATTGTAGCGATATATATAGAATCGTTTCAACGCGCTTTGGGTCTGTTTTCCATACCTTCCAAGGCTCACATTCGGTGATATATTTATTGCCAATGCGTGCCAAGTTCATGGCTTCTTTCTGGGCTTCTCTAAACTTAAAGGCATCTAAATAGGCTTCCAACTTGTCCTTAACTCCCTCAAACTCTTCGAGGGTTGCACGGTCAACGTCTTGCAATTCGCCACAAGCTGGAACCACACCTGCCCAATATTTCTTTGTCAACTGCAAGGCACGATTAACGAAGTTGCCATAAATGGCGACAAGTTCTGAGTTATTGCGCTCTTGAAAGTCTTTCCAAGTGAAGTTATTATCCTTAGTTTCTGGCGCATTGGCAGTAAGTACATAGCGCAACACATCTTGCTTTCCAGGAAGTTCTTTCAGGTATTCGTGGAGCCATACTGCCCAGTTTCGGCTCGTCGATATCTTGTCGTCTTCAAGGTTTAAGAACTCATTTGCGGGTACATTGTCTGGAAGTATGTAACCACCATGGGCTTTTAACATCGTCGGGAATATGATACAATGGAACACAATGTTATCTTTTCCGATGAAATGTACTAAGCGTGTGTCGGGTTCTTTCCACCATTTCTCCCACGAACCAAACTTATTTGGTTCTTTGTCGCATAGCTCTTTGGTATTACTTATGTATCCAATTGGGGCGTCAAACCAAACATAAAGCACTTTGCCTTCAGCCCCTTTAACTGGTACTGGGATTCCCCAGTCGAGGTCACGGGTCATTGCTCGTGGTTGAAGATCCATGTCAAGCCAGCTCTTACACTGCCCATATACATTGGGACGCCACTCTTTATGCTCGTCAAGTATCCACTTTTTGAGCCAGGTTTGATATTCGTTGAGAGGTAAATACCAATTCTTTGTCTTGCGAATCACAGGCTTTGACCCAGAGATTGTAGAGTGGGGATTGATCAATTCCATTGGACTAAGGTCGCTTCCACACTTTTCACACTGGTCGCCATAAGCGTTTTGATTGTGACAATGCGGGCATTCGCCCATGATATATCGGTCAGCAAGGAACTGTTTTGCTTCCTCATCATAATATTGTTCGCTTTCTTTCTCAACGAGTTTCCCGTCATCATAGAGCTTCTTAAAGAAGTCGCTGGCTATCAAACTGTGGGTTTTGCTCGTTGTACGGCTATAGACATCAAAGCTGATTCCAAACTCTTTGAAAGATTCTTTGATGAGTTTATGATAGCGGTCACAAACATCCTGTGGCGTGATTCCTTCTTTCTTGGCACGCAAAGTGATTGGCACGCCGTGCTCATCACTACCGCCAATGAAGACCACCTCTTGCTTTTTAAGTCGCAAATAGCGTACATAGATGTCGGCAGGAACGTATACTCCCGCGAGATGTCCTATGTGAACACCTCCATTTGCATAAGGCAATGCCGCGGTAACTGTTGTGCGTTTGAATTTCTTTTGTTCCATCTCAATCGTTGGTTATGATTTCTTTGCTTGCAAAATTACAATAAATCATGCGTAAATCAAAGAAATTAAACGAAATTATCAAAGGCTCTTGACAAGGTCAGACCTATGTTATTTTCAACTCTTTGAGATGTTTTCGCGCGATAAAAAGGCTTTATGTAAGCTGTGAACCCATGCGAACGGCCTGACGAATGCGGTCGGCCATGCCGATACCATCACGCAGATTACCTCCGATAATGAGGCCTTTGTATGCCTGTTCTATACGATTTACTGCCTCAAATCGTGCCCCACTTGACAACTCATACTGTGGAATGGCACGCTCATGGCGGAAGATTCGTATCATATCGGGTTGCACATTAGCTGGCAAACCAAGCATTGTTGTCAAACCTTTACAAACAATTTGTTGGAGTTCGGCATCGGTTTTATCGAGCATTTCGGTGTGATTCGTGCCGCCGATAAAGAAAGAATAGAGTGCGCCTGCAGTTGGACAACGTTGTGAAAAGCAAGCCGAAGGGAAAAGAATCCCCAAGAATGGTTGTTTCTCACACGTCGGAATGAGTCCTCCAAAGGCTTTATTCTCCACCCCATGTGCGTCAGAAAGGCCGACACTTACCTGTATAATTGGGGCATAACGCAAGGCAGATATCACTGCCATATCAGCCTCTTCAACAAATGGAAGCATTGTTTTCAGCGCATAAGCTCCTACAGTAGTGATGACGTGTTGGCTGCAAAGACTGATCGTTTCGCCCGTAGCTGTCTTATAACTTACCTGCCATTGGCCATTCATAGGCGTCACAACAACCTCCTTTGCACCCAAGATGATGTTTGATTCTCCTACTGATTGTGCCAGTGCTTCAGTCAAACGGCTCAGTCCTCCCACTGCAGAAAAGACATTCTTTGTAGCTAACCGCTCGCGCTCTGACTTCTTTTCCTTGCTCTTTGCTATCCCTCCACGGATAAAACTGCCATAGTTTTGCTCTAAGTTATATAGCTTTGGCAATGCAAAACGCGTGATAAGTGTGTGTGGATTGCCTGCATATACGCCCGAAACAAAGGGATCTACGGCATAGTCTAAATAGCTTTTGCCGAGCCTTCTGACTACCATTGAGGCCACATCTTCATCAGGATTCGTCCCTTTTCGACGGAAAGGCTCTCCCAAGATGCCGAATTTGTCGCGCCAAGTAAATAGTGGAGTGCGCACGGCCCCTATCAAAGAAGAAGGTATAGCGTGGAACTTTGTGCCCTTCCATATCCATCTTTGTCGTGCCTCTTCATGCGCTTCTTCGAGTGAACAGCCCCATTGGGCAAGGTCATGGAATAGTTCTGCCACCTCAGGATAACTCACAACACCCGTATTTGGGCCACTTTCGAACGTGTAATCTCCTTGTTGGTAGGTGTGAATCTGACCGCCAACACGTTGTTCTTTCTCAATAACAACGACACGTTTCCCACGTTTTTTTAACGTGTGTGCAGTCGTTAAGCCCGTCAATCCAGCACCAATGACAATGGCATCAAGCTTTGTTTGTATTTCGTTTTGCATGTAAACTTTGGGTAAATTCATTAAACTGGGGTTGAGAATTGTTTGTGATTGTCTCGCATCATGGGGTCAAACGCAGCGGCAACATTGCGTACAAACGGCATGCCTTCTGGCAAAACGTGCAATGACTCATCATCAAACACAATCAAACCATCGTCTTGAAGCGTCGTCAATTGTTGCTCATCATAATGAATTGCCTGCTTAATCGTCTCAACACTACACTGCAATCGCGTTGCCATGTCACGCCAGTTGATGCTGTTGTTACACATGATACATTCGATGACTTCACGCGTTATGCGCTGCCATTCCATTAAAGCATAGCCACGATGAATAGGCAATTGTCCTGCATTGACACGCGAAACATATTCTGAAATGTCTTTCGTGTTTTGTGCATAAGCCTCATCCAACTGGCTGATTCCCGACACTCCAAAAGCATATACCTGTGCCGTGATGCGGCGAGGGCAGTATCCTTGGAAGTTACGATGAAGCGAATGGTGCTGTAAAGCCACACTCAAATCGTCGTCGGGCAATACAAAGTGGTCCATGCCGATAGGCACATAACCCGCTGCCTGCAATGTTTTTGAGGCCTCTTCAAACATATTTAACTTCTCATTTTGACTCGGAAGACCTGCCTTTTCCAATATCATTTGTCGTTTAAAAAGGCTTGGAAGATGCGCATAACTGAAAGTAACCAAGCGGTCGGGACGAAGAGATATCGCCTTCTTTATTGTCGAAACAAACGCTGATACGGATTGTTTTGGCAAGCCATAGATAAAGTCAAAGTTCACCTTTGCACCGCCTTCACGCAGTATTTTCATGATGGTTTCAACAGGAAGTAAGGCTGGTTGTCGATTCACACAACGCAAAACCTCGTCATTAAAGTCTTGAATTCCAAGACTAAAGCGGTTAAATCCACTGTCAAGTAGATAGTGCCAATCTTCTTCTTTCAGATATCCTGGGTGACATTCTATGGCGATTTCTGGTCTATCTATTGTCTCAAAAGCCGACAATAAATGTTCGTTGATGCTACGAATGAAATGCAACGGCATTGAAGAGGGACTGCCTCCACCATAATGAATCTGACTGATTCGGCGATCTTTTCTTAGATGTGGCAACAGCAAATCAATCTCTTTGTGCAGTGTTTCAAAATATTCTGTGATGCGATCTGGCTTTGCCATGGCCACAGAATTACACCCACAATAATGACAAAGATGCCTACAGAACGGCACATGGATATAGAATGAGATATTGTCTGCAGTGGCATCATTAGATGTTTCAACAGCCTTCAAATAGTCAGTCTCATCAAACGGGCCGAAAGAATTGGCCGTTGGATAACTCGTATAGCGTGGAACGGGAACGTTATATTTCTTGAATAGTGTTTCGCTCATTGTCTTTTGATTGTTCATTCATGTACATTGTATAAAAGAAAGAGGCTAAAGCGATGGCACCTTGTAGGGCAAACATGCCGGTGTAGCCTATGCTATTGGCGATGATTCCGCAAATAATGGAGATGAGAATCCCCATGAGATGTGTGATAACGGTTTGCACTGTGAAGTCTGTTCCCTCCCTTCCTGCACGCACATGTTGCATAGATGACGTGTAAACGACTACTGTTCCCATGCCATAACTGCCCCAAAGCACAACAATGGCAAGCGTTAACAGCAAGGTTGTTGGATGGGATAAGGACAGCAACACAAAGGATATTGTTGCGAGAAACATAATGAAAGCAAAGATCACTCGCATGCGTTTATACCCCCAACGACGCACAAAGAGTCCTGCCGGATAAGCCATTACAAAGGCCGAACCAATGCCTACGATGCCACAAAGAAAGCCTATCTCCTTCATCGAATAACCCAAATCGACCATAAAAGGCTTTAACATTGACATGACACCGATAATTCCTGTGTAATAAAGTACTAAGAAAATGACTTGTCGAGAGATTCCTTTCTGACGGAAAAACAGCCCAAAATCCTTCCACGTGGCACGCTGCTTAACCTTGCTTTCCTGCTGAAATGCAAGCTTCTTATGCAGTAACAACGGAATCAGGGCTATGAGAACAAACACACTTAAGCATTGCGCCACACGACTCCAACCATACTTATGGAGCACCATGAGCAACACTCCACTTCCTAAAAGGCTACCCCCGAAGCTGCCCATGGACTGCATGCTGTTCAATAGTCCACGCTGTTTATGCGATGAAGTGCGTATGGCCAAGGCGTCAGTAGCAATGTCTTGCGTTGCAGAAGCCATTAAAGCGAGTAGAATAATGACGATTAAGAAGTGGAAAGATGACGGCACTATAGCTCCCAAATTGAAGATACTCGTCAGCAAAACTAATAGGGCATAGACAATCTCTACACCGACAATAGTGCGCTTGTAGTCACGAATCGTGTTGCAATGGCGGTCTACTGCTGGTGCCCAGAACACCTTTAATATCCACGGAAGCTTAATAACTTGCAGCAAACCTATAATAGAAAGCGGCACAGCTTGCTCGCGCAGGATGACTTGAAGGGCTGTAGTGAAGAAGCTCATTGGCACAGCTTGCGCGATATATAGACTAAAGAAGACAGTCAAATAGGCTGTCTTCTTGACGTTTTCTTGATGCATGTATTGAATGATTTGAAGCTTATGGGTGGAGTTTGAAGATTAAAGAAGTTCCCAACATGAATGGTTTTCCACGCTGAGCATACGTTGCTGAAGAGGCAAAAGCATAGCTCATGTAGTGCGTGTTTGTGGTGTTTTTACTCCAAATCTCCCATGTAAAGCATCCCTTAGTGGCTGCAACCTTGAGATGAAGTAGGGCATAAGAGGGTTGCATCAGATGGTTATCTTCGGTCCAATAAATCTTACCTGTGCCGAGAAGTGTTGCATTCAGCATGAGTTTGTCTAAGCCAATGATGTGCGGAATGGTATAGTTGGCCACCAAAGCCATGGTTTGTCGTGGCACCATGGGCAACATCTTGCCTGTAAAACTAATGGTGTTGCTCTTTTCATAACGTAGGAACTTTGCATAAGTATACCCGTAGTTGGCTTGCAGTTCGAATTGTGTTGTCGGGCGCCATGTGGCAGAAAGCTCCACACCTTTACTGTTAGAGTGGCCTGCATTGTTGATAATGTTGCCCAAACCTGGTACAGTTGAGGTCACCTGTTGATGCTTCCAATCAATATAGAAGAGCGCCATTTCGGTTTGAAGTGTACCATTCAAGAACGCCATCTTTGTCCCAATCTCATAGTTCCAGTTATATTCGGGGTCATAAGCTGGTAGTTCATTCGTTGTCGAAGTAAGGTTATAACCTCCTGCTTTATATCCTCTTGCGATTGAAGCATACACCATTTTGTCGGCCGAAAGCTGCTGACTGAGTGTAAATTTCGGTGTAAACTGCCTGAAATATTTATGTGCTTCGAACGTCGCTGTTTGTACTTTACTCGATGGTCCGGCAGTCAATGTATATTTGTTTGCTTCATAGTTTTCGCCGACACGCTCATAGTCATAACGCAATCCCACTGCAATGTGCGTGCTCTTTGTTAGGTCATACGTTGACTGATGATATAAAGCAGCTGCCCAAGTGGGGTTGTTATAGTACTTAGGTGTAGCTAAACTGCGTGTAATGAATTGCGTTTCTACCGAGTTATTCGCCTTTTGATAGAAGCCAAATGCGCCCACAATCCAGTGATATCTGCCTTGGGTGTCGGCCGAACGCAACGTGAATTCCTGGCTCACGAGCGTTTGTTTCAGTTGTGTTGTGACGAAAAAGAGGTCCTGAGGAGTGAAGTCTTGGTCGATGTGTTGTTTGTCGTTGCTGTGTTGAAACGATGTTTGCGCATTGAAACGGAAGGCATTTCCGCGATAAAGCCAGTTCATTCCAGCCGACAACACATTGCGTCTGTAGTCGCTGTTGCGGTTATAATTCACGGCATCGGCAGTGTTATCATTGGCATGATAGACGCCATATGGGTAGCCACCTTGGGTAGAATGGTCGAAAAGCACATTCAAACGCATCGTCCAAAGCGGTGCCGCCTGCCAGGCAAGCCCTATCTTTGCGTTTGCATCTTGCAAGTTGTCAGCCTTCTTTCCCGTATAAAGGTTGCGAAAGAATCCATCGTTGTGGTGGTAGTTTCCAGCCACATGAAGTCCTAAACGCGGTGCAATCTTTTGATAATGTGCCACACCCAAGCGCACATCATTACGCGAACCATAACTGATTTTGGCTATAGTGTTCTGGTAATCTAAAGGCGAATAGGTGTAGATATTAATGAGTCCACCTGTTGAATTGCGTCCATAGAGCGTGCCTTGTGGGCCTCTCAACACTTCAATTCCACTGATTCCAGCGAGTTCTAAGTCGACAACTGACCGGTCGAAATAAGGCATACCATCGACATATAAGCCTACAGATGGCGCGTTAGTCTTTGAGCCTATGCCACGAATATAAATCGGAGTGTTCTGTCGAGCGCCATAATCGGCGATGAAAAGATTAGGAAAAACACAACTCATGTCACGCAAACCATTCAGCTCATTGTGTTGAAGAAAGTTACTTCCTGCCACAGAAACCGACATGGGAGCATTGTTCAGATTGTCTTGTTTGAATCCCTTTACAAGCACTTCTGATAGCGTGTGGTGTTGAGTTATAGTCGAATCAGCTGTTTCTGCCAGCGCATTTAAGGGAAGAAATGCCGCACATAGGAAAAGAAATGACTTCATGTTTTTGTTTTATATAAAATATTTTGCAAAGTTACAAGCTTTTAACAAATTTCACAATCATCATTTATTAGGAAATGAAAACATGCATATCATCGCATGAAACATGGCGAATGATAGCCAAGTTTGTTGTTAGTGGCATTATGAAATGCATGTTTCAATGCCACCGGTGTTGCGCTTTCCCTTGAAAATCATCATAAAACCATAGTGTGAAATGATGGAAATGGTATTACAAAATACATGTTTTAACGCCGTAGGTGTTGCGCTTTTGATAGCCCAGGGTTGCCAAACGATAGTGCAGG
>ERZ772920.493-NODE-493-length-22445-cov-5.749531_pt1 | contig 22445 bp, 13 predicted proteins | sample MGYA00511469_ERZ772920 | MGnify/ENA primary metagenome ERZ772920 (study PRJEB29015, sample SAMEA2738069) | human oral metagenome | biome: human oral; feature: human-associated habitat; material: saliva | place: China | collected 2216 ... | reverse complement strand
TGTACAACCAGACCGGAGGTAAGGCCATTAATCCGACCCCTGTGGTCGCGATGATGGGCGTAATGGACGACGTTACCCGGCGCACCCCCTCGGGTTGGGCCCCGGAACACGACGGTCAGGCCATCTACCTGCTGGGTACTACGCGTGACGAGCTGGACGGTTCAGAATGGGCGCGTTTCAAGGGGCACTTGGGTGGTCTGCCCCCGAAGGTTGATCTGGCGGTTGAACGTCAGCTTGGCGATATGCTCGTAAATATGTCGCGTGACGGCATGATCGATGCGGCACACGACGTTGCGGCCGGTGGCCTTGCCGCGGCACTCGCGGAAGCCTGCCTGCGTTTCAACACCGGGGCGCGCATCGGGCTGGGCGAAGTTGCCGAACGCGACGGGCTCGACCTGTTCACCCTGCTGTTCTCGGAGTCCTTAGGTCGCGTGGTGGTTTCCGTCCCGCGTTCTGAGGAGGTACGTTTCAAGGATATGTGCACCGCCCGACAGTTCCCGTTCGCGCGCATCGGCGTGGTGGATGCGCTCTCGAACGCGCTTGACTTCCAAAACGAGGTTTCCATCAACCTTGATGAGCTGCGTGTCGCTCACGAAGGCACCATGGCAGCTCACTTTGGTGAGGTGGCGCAGGGCTAGATCCCTCTATCGGCACAGCTAGGCTCTTGATGTGAATAAAGCGGAGTTTCCAACGCTTTCTTCACATCAAGAGCCTTTTTCTGCCTCAAGGCACTCCCCACCTGCGCTTTCACACGCTAGACTGGAGGATAGGTTACATAAACCGTTCACACCGATAACACATTCGCCCCGCCGAACCGCATCCAAAAAAATGCACAGACACAACAGAAAGATCACCATGACCGCAGCACCATCCGTGCAGGTCTTTACGCCAGACATACCTAAAGCGGGCAGAATAACGCTCGCGGCATTCGCTCTCTTTGTTATCGGTTGGCTTATCTATATCGAGTTCACGGGCGGACTAGACTTCAATGTCTACCGTTTCGGTGCCATGACCATCTTCGATAACGACGGCATGCACAAAGATCTCTACACCCGCAATCTCCTGGAGTACGGCGACTTTAGGTTGCCCTTCACCTACCCGCCCTTTGCCGCGCTCGTGTTCTTACCGTTCGCTTTTCTGCCCGCATGGGTGGGTATCGCCATCATGTATGCGATCAGCATCGGTGTTGCATGGTGGCTGGCAACCCTTATCTATAACTACGCCACCGACCGCGGCTACAGCATCCCTTTCCAGGAAAGACTCGGCACATACGGCATCATCGCTGCTCTCACGTTCATCATTATTATGACCGGGCCGTGGCGGCGCGGGCTCTCGCTGATACAAATTAACCCCATCATTCTTACGCTGGTGCTTGCCGATTTTATACGACCGGCAACCCGCATTCCCCGGGGTGCGCTTATCGGCATCGCGGGCGGTATTAAGCTCACCCCGCTTGCCTTCGGCCTTATTCTGCTCATGCGCAAAGACTGGCGCGGCGTCCTTACCCTAGGCGCTTCTTTCGGCACGACCATTCTTCTTGGGTTTATCTTCCTTCCGCAGCAGGCAGTTACGTTCTGGACGAGCGCCGTTTCGGATTCCGGCCGTGTTGGAGGTATTAACTTCGCCGATAATATTTCGATTCAAGGCTGGCTGATGCACCTGGGTCTGCGCGAGCCCACTCTGAGGCCTGTATATTACGCTCTTGTGCTTGCTACGATCGGTCTCTGTGCGGTGCTTCTGCGCCAGCTTATTCGCCGTAATCTTGTGCTATCTCAGGTGGCGGTCGGCGGGTTTTTGATGGTGAGCATCTCCCCCATCAGCTGGTCGCATCATAACGTCATGTTCCCGCTGATTATCATGACGCTTGTTCTTGATGCTTTCCTCCTGTTTTTTGCGCACCTGCCCGCCTGGTTATCCGGTATCGCACGTGTTTTGACGTGGGTGGCGTTTATCGGTCTATATATTTCGCCTATGTGGCTGGGAGCTGCTATCGGTGGAGGTTTCAACAGTCTCAATCATCTTGCGCAGTATGCCTTGTTGTTTTCGACCGTGCCGATCCTGTGTCTCTATGCGGTCATGGCTCTTTGGGCAGGTTCGGCGCTCACCCCGGCCGTGCGCATAGCGCAGAATCGCGATCGCGCGGTCACGGCGGGTCCTAAACCCGAGCCTCAGGCCGCGTAGCAGCAGGTAGTGTCATGTGCAGTTGAGTTAAAACGCGCATACGGCGGTAACAAAGGATGCGGTGGTTTTTTCTCTGGGGAGCCGCCGCATCCGCATGACGGCTATCAGGAAGCCTAAAAATCGGAAATATTCTGCCGAGAAGCGTAGTTTTCCACCCTCTGCCCCCAAAAACTACATATATCGGCAAAATATTGCCGAAATATAGTGTTTTCACCAATTTTCATGCCATAATGGCATGAATTCGGAATTATTTTGCCGATTTATAGGGTTTCAGACTCATGGAAAGGATGTGTTCGTGCCACGGGACTTAAAGGGCTCGCTCGCCCAGATCGTTCGCGAGCATCGCCGCGAACTTCGGATTACGCAGGAGTATTTGGGGCTTCTTGCCGGAGTCTCGGAGCGCACGATCCGCGATCTCGAAAAAGGGCGCGAGTCTATCGCCTTTGACAAAGTAACCGCCGTACTCGACACCCTCGGCATCGATCTCATCCCTCGGGAGCGCTAATGCATGAAATCCTTGCAGACGTCTATAAAAAGGGGAACATCGCTGGCTATCTTTCCCGAACAGACCACGGCGATACAGCGTACACATATGCCGAAAACTACATAGAGTCCGACGGCAAACCTATATCCTCTACCCTCCCCATACGCGCGGAAGCATACCTGTACGGGAGTGGTGCGTTACCACCATTCTTTACAGGTCTTCTTCCTGAAGGCCGTCGGCTTACCGAACTGCGTCAGCATCTCAAAGTATCCTCGGACGACGAGCTCCGCATGTTGATTGCAGTAGGAGCCGATACTGTTGGGGATATACAGGTGGTACCTCATGGTGACCAGCCCGCCCAGCTTGTCGTCCCCGATGGGCATGACATTATCCAGGGCCAAAACTTCCATGACATTACGTTTTCAGAAATTATCACTCAGCAAAGCGTTATAGACCCTGTCTCTATACCGGGCGTTCAGGATAAAGTTTCAGGAAAAATGCTTACGATCCCGCTGCAAAGTAACGAAGATTTTTATCTTCTTAAAGTCTCTCCTCCCGAGTACCCGCACGTAGTGGAAAATGAAGCATTTTTTCTCACGATAGCCCACGGAATACATGCATCACCAGGAGTTGTTTCTCACCGTCTTGTACATGATGCTACTGGGCGCCCCGGGCTCCTTATCCGTCGTTTTGACCGGTACGTAGATGAGCATGGAATGGCCCACCGCCTTGCCGTTGAAGACGCATGTCAACTCAATAACCGCTATCCGGCGGATAAGTATAATCTGACGGCTGAGCAATGTGCCCATGTCATTCTTCGACAGGTCTTTTCGACCCGCCTTGCCGCCCCCGAAATTTTTCGGCAGTTTGTCTACGCATGGCTTACCGGAAATGGGGATTTACACGCTAAAAATCTGTCAATCGTAGAAAACCGTAAAGGACAATACGAGCTCTCGCCCATCTACGATATTCCGTCTACGGCACCTTATGGAGATAAAAATATGGCGATTCTTCTCCGCGGTAAGCGTGATGGACTATCACGCCGCAAGTTCCTTGAATTTGCTCATGAACTAGGAATATCTGCCAAAATTGCTGACCGAGTACTTCGCGAGGTTCTTTCCGCTACCGAGAGCATGCTGGAACAGGCTCAGGAAGAGCTGCCTTTCGATTCCCACCGCCTAAAACAGCTGACAAAAGTTTTGAAGAACCGAAGGCTGTCGCTTCTTCCATAACATGAGAGATACTGCCTCTATAAAGAAGGATGCGGTGGTTCCCCCCTCTCTGGGGAACCACCGCATTCTTATATGTCCGCATCACAGAATGAATTGCCTAAGCGCGTGTCTAAATCTGCCCTATAAGTGTCATATAACGGTTATTTACGTATATTTTTCAGTGATAATAAACACTCTGAGGTACTGTCTACACAAGTGTAACAATCTGTCACAAATGGTCCCGATATACCTCAAACGCGAACTTTGAACATCTATCGAGACGCTTACAGACGGCCACTCTGCTCGCCTAGCTGAGCAAAGAGCGCGGCATTAATACGGAATCCTTCCATAGCCTCGTCAATCAGGGCTTCACGCTGCTCTTCGCTCAAAGGAGCACGATCAAGAAGCTCCCGGTATCCATCCTTGAAGACCTTCGGCTTGGGAAGCTGCGGGAACGAGTACATGGTCAGCGCATCCCGTGCAATGCCGTAATGGCGCGCCACTAGAGCCGCCACCGCCTGCCCACCCGAGAGGTCCCCCAGATAGCGCAAATAATGATGCGCCAAGAACCGCTCGGGAGCCTGCGCGGTCGCCTTAATACGCGCCACATATTCGATAGTTGCCGGCAGTGGGGCATCAATCTCGGTCTGCCCTAGAGCACGAATATCATGGTGAATCGCGGCGGTACGATCCAGCCCTTCCAGAGTGAAAGGATCGGTCAGCGAGTTACCGGATTCACGCAGATTCCGAGAGATTTCCTCCAGCGCCTCATAGATATAGGTGTACTGGTTGATGAGGCGTAAATACGCGGAAGTATCGAGTTTCCCGCCCATCAAATCTTCCATAAAGGTAGAGTGCTCGGCATTATCATGCACACGCTTGGTGCTAGCTTTTAGCCGGGCCGAAAACCGCTGTTCGACAGCATCGGGAGAGGTGGTTTCGGGGGTAATAATGGCGGTCACGGAACGCCTCCTGATTGAGTTGAGAGTCATGAATATTTTTGATGACACAGTGTCACCAAATCAATAAATGACATAGTGTCACTAAATTTTTGGTTTTGCAACACCGCTGCCAAAAAATTTTATTAAGGGGAACCTCATCATTAAGCAAAGTACTACAATTAAGCTACACAAGTCTTAGCTAATAGGTCTAGACTAAGACTGCTCATTACTAAAACCACGAATAGAGGACACACATGTCTATGTCGCATAACGCGAAGCGCTCATGGGCGTTTCTAGCGTCTGCCGCCGTTGGCCTCAGTGGCATCGCCGCCACTCCCGCCCTAGCGAACCAACCCGCACCGACCGCGCAGATCGTCTCTGAGCAGGCGCCAGCTGCCGCATCACAAAGCCTGCAGGATGCATCCGTAGATTGGGGCGTCAAATCCTCATTCCGCAGATACATCACCGGTCCTGTCGCCGGTGGTTCGCAGGAACTAACCGGTGCTACCTCCAACGCGGATGGTTCTTATCACTTCACCGCCGCTGAAGGTACCGTCGAGGCAGACGGTTCGTACCACGTTAAATTCACCGGCTCCAGCGTGAAGTACACCGGGCACCACGGCGTGCTCGAAGTAACTATCAGCGACTTGGAACTTGTCATCAAAGACGGGCAGGGCAGCCTATACGCAAATATCAGCGAACGCCCCTATAACGGCAACACCACCCCGAACCCGCCCGTACAGCACGATCACACGCTGATTGGTACTTTCGATGCTTCCTCCCTGAAAAACGAGGGCGGGCAGCTGACCTTGGCAGCATCTGATGCCACCAAGGTGAAACTCAGCGCAGAAGCGACCTCAGTGTTTGCCGGGTTCTACCAGGCAGGTCAAGAGCTGGATGCGCTGGCATTCTCCGCGAAGCTCGTTACCAAGCAGGCACCGGCACCGGAGAAACCTGCTGATCCAACCCCGGAGCCGACTCAGCCTGCGCAGCCTGCACCTGAGCCTACTCAACCCGAGCAGCCTGCACCAGAACCGAGCAAGCCTGCCGATCCAGCTCCTGAGCCATCTCAGCCTGCGCCAGAGCAGAGTAAACCTGCTGAAACACCGGCACCGCAGCCCTCTCAGACTTCTGAGGCACCTGTCTCAAATCCTTCAAAGCCTAGCGAAGCACCCAGCTCTCAACCGGCACCGCAGCCCTCACAAAGCACGGAAGCCGCTAAGCCCGCACCGGCTCAGCCTCCGGCTACCGATGCAGCGCCGAGAACCGACGTGCCGAAAGGTCAAGGGCACATTATTGAATCCGGCAACCTGACCTGGAATATTCGTGATTCCTTCCTGCACTACCTCAACACCATTGCGCGCGGTAACATCACCGTCGAGGGTCTGTCGAAGAATGCGGCGGGCGGGCTGGACTTTACCAGCGCATCCGGCTCGTACGATGAGGCAACGAAGACCGGTCAGATCAACTTCGCGGGCAAGGTGCATATTAGCGGGCATCACGGCCAGCTCAACAGCAGCTTCGAGAACACTCGCCTAGTCATCAAAGAGGGCAAGGGCTACCTGGTTGTCGACGCCGAAGCGCTCAACATGCAGGGCGAAAACCGCACCTTCAAAGATCTTGTACTCGCCGAGGTCGATTTGAGCGGTGCAACCTTAGAAAATAACGTGCTCTCGGCTAAGAATGCAGCCGTTACCGTTACCGTCGAGGGGTCCGAGGCGATCTTCGCCGGGCAGTACAATGACGCCGACAAACGTGCTATGGCTCCGCTCTCCTTCAGCGCAAAACTCGGTTCTCAGCTGGTGGAAAACAAGGTTACCGACACCACGGTTAAGGGTTCTAACACCGGCAGCGGTTCGACGAACCTAGGCAATAACGCAAATGCGGGTATTGGCGGCACGAACTTTGGCGGTTCCGTGAACAATGGCGGCGGCAGTGCCTCCCATTCCCGTAACGGCTCCACCCCGGCTGCACACCCCAACGGCGATAAGAGCGGTTCCTTCAGCAGCGTCTCGAAGAACCCCGCCCAGCCCGTCTGCACCCCGGTGACCGTGACCAAGCAGGTTCCCGTTAAGGCAGCGAATAAAGCACCGGCCGCATCCGCAGATGGTAAGGTCGCCAGCGCAGACCTCGGATGGGGCGTACGCGATTCCTTCCGCAACTACATTCGCGGCGGCATCGCGAACGGCAGCTGGGATCTGAACGGCACCACCTATTCCAATAACGCCTTCCAGTGGGCGAAGGGCACAGGTTCCTTCAAGGATGGTAAGGGCTCAATTTCCTTCACAGGTTCGGTGCATTTCACCGGACACCACGGAATTCTGGACACCACCATCTCAAACCCGCGTCTGGAGATCAACGGCAAGACCGCAGTTCTCTACGCAACGGTGGTCGGCAACGATATGGACGGCAAATCACAGAATTACGGTGAAGTTGCTCTGCTCAACGTTGATGTGAGCGGTTTGCAGGTCTCTGGCGATAAAATTTCCATCAGCGGTGCGGGCACTACCATTACCGCTGAGGGTGCTAAAGCGTTTGCAGGTTTCTACGAGGCGGGTAAGGATATGGCTCCGCTGAGCTTCTCAGCGTCGCTTTCGGGTACACAGCCCGCGGGCAACACCGCCAAAACCCAGACCACCCAAACTGTGACCGAAACCGTATATCAGGGTCAGGGATGCGAATCTCTCAACGCACGCGGCTCTCATGGTCGTCTGGCGCATACCGGTGCCAGCGGTGTAGAGGCTGGGGTTGCTAGTGGTCTGGCCTCTCTGGTCGCCGGTATTGGTGCCGTACTGTACACGCGCCGTCGCAAGTCCTCCAGGATGTCTGAGCGCTCCGAATAAACCTAAGATCGGCCTATAAACCACCGGCATATGCGGCGGTTCTTAGGCTCGGGTTTATTCCTCGGTGCAGCATCCGCACCTCATAACTCACCGGATGCGCCAGGGTGCGGGTAGTATCGACTACCCGCACCCTCACCCTAAGCACACGCTCTCATCACGAATACATACACTCACAGTTTTAGCCGATAGGAACTCTTCATATGGCTTTTCGTCTCTCACACCCCGGCGCAGCAACACGCCCCAAACACCGGCACGGCAGAACGAGCGCATCGCAGAAGGTTACCGCCGCGCTATTAGCGGCATCCATATTTTTTATCTCCGGATGCGGCATCGGCACCCAAAATCCGGGCAGCACGAGCGCATCCTCGCATTCCGTGGTTGATGAACAGACCACCAAGTCTGAGCTTGAGAACCTTGCGCAGGAGCTCAAGAGCAATGTTTCTTCCGATCCGAAATCGCTGACGGGTCCCAGCAGCGCGAAGAACACCCCCGAAGTTCAGCCGATGGTTGAGACTCCTACCCCGCAGCTTCCCGTGACTTTCAAGGATTTCAAGGGCGATGAGGTGACTGTTAAGTCGGCGAATCGCATCCTGGCTCTTGACCTGTATGGCACTCTCGCGCAAGAGGTTATCTCGCTGGGTTTGGGTGATCGTCTGGTCGGCCGTGTGACGTCTTCAACCGAGTCTTCGTTAGCGAAGCTGCCGCTCGTCACTCAGAACGGCCACGATCTGAACGCGGATGCGATTCTCGCGACGAACCCCGACCTTGTGCTCTGGGATAAGAGCAATGGTCCCGAAGAGGTTGTTGAGCAGCTGCGCGATGCGGGCGTGACTGTGGTGGTATTCGACCATGAGAGGCGCATGGATAAGATTATTCCCCAGCTCAAGGCTGTGGCACAGGCTTTAGGTGTGCAGGAGGCGGGCGATAAGGTTGCCGAGCGCGTGCAGAAAGACCTTGATTATGCCCTGAATACCATCAAAGAAGTTGCCCCTGAAGGCGATAAGAAACTGTCGATGGCGTTCCTGTACGTGCGTGGTAATGCCGGGGTATTCTTCATTCTCGGCAAGGGTTCCGGTGCGGATGATCTGATTGCCGCGCTTGAGGGCAGAGATGTGGCTTCCGAGCAGGGAGCGCGCAACATTGTTCCTGCGAATAGCGAGGCGCTGGTCAAGGTGAACCCGGATGTCATTTTGACCATGACTCACGGCGTGGAATCCACCGGCGGCTTGGATGGATTCTTGGCACGCCCGGGGGTTGCCGAAACGAACGCGGGAAAGAGCAGGCGCGTGGTTGATATGAACGACGGGCAGATTCTATCCTACGGTCCGAATACCCCCGCTGTTCTGCTTTCCCTAGCCCGCGCTATCTACGCGCCCCAGCGTTAAGAGGCTCTACCTGTGAATTCGTCCAACCGCACTGATGCGGCGACTCCCGGCAGCGCGGATTATCGCAGCAAACGCCGCATCCGTATTCTCGCAACTTTTGGCTTTCTGAGTATTGCCCTGATCGTCATAACCGTGGTGTCTGCGGGGTTGGGTCAGTACAATATTCCGACCGATCATGTGGTGGCTTCGCTGGGGCGCCGCTTGGGTATGATTCCCAAGGATCCGACCGCCTATCTTGAAGACAGCACCCTGTGGAATATTCGTTTTCCGCGTGTGCTTTTGGGGCTGCTCGTGGGCGCTGCCCTGGGATGCTCGGGCGCGGTCATGCAGGCGGTTTTCGGTAACCCGCTGGCCGAGCCCGGGGTTATCGGTGTGTCTTCAGGCGCCGCAGTGGGAGCATGTGTAGCGGTCGTTTTCAATCTCGAATTTTTCGATATTTACACGGTTCCAGCTTTCGCTTTCGGCGGTGCCCTCGCGGCAACAGCACTGGTTTATTTTCTCTCGCGTTCCTCAGGTCGGGCGAAAGTTCTCTCCATGATTTTGACGGGTATTGCGGTAACTGCGGTGGCAAACGCCGCAATCGCGTTCTGCCTGTACCTGGCCGATAATGTCAGCCGCGACCGCATCGTCTTCTGGCAGATGGGATCGCTCAACGGGTCTACGTGGAAGGCTCTTGCCAGCGTGTGGTTCGTGATCGTAGCGGGGCTAATCATGTGCTTGATGATTTCACGCAAACTTGATCTGTTGGCGCTGGGCGAGCGCGCAGCGCAGCATTCCGGGGTGAACGTTGAGCGTCTGCGCGGTGTTGCGATTGCTGCTACGGCGCTTTTGACGGGTGCGGCGGTGGCTCATGCGGGCATTATCGCCTTTGTGGGGCTGATTATTCCGCATCTGCTTCGGCTTATTTTGGGGCCGTCTAACCGTTTGCTGCTGCCTGCTTCGGCACTGGGCGGGGCGCTGTTAATTGCGCTTTCCGATTTGGGGGCGCGCACGCTCATTCCGGTCTCTGACCTGCCGATCGGTATTTTTACGGCGCTCGTGGGTGGCCCTACGTTCTTCTTCCTGTTGCGCCGTTCGATGGGGAAGGGAGGTCTTTAATGCTTATTGTTGATGGGGTGTCGCTGTCGGTGGGTGGGCGGCGCATCTTAGAGGATGTCTCTTTTGAGGTTCAGGCGGGCGAGGTTGTGTCGCTCATCGGTCCCAATGGTGCCGGTAAGTCCACGATTTTGGGGGTTATTGCGGGCGATATTAAGCCTGATTCCGGCGCGGTACTGCTCAAGGATAAGCGGGTGGGTGAGTATTCGTATCTTGAGCTTGCGCGCCTGCGTGCCCTGCTGCTGCAGAAAACTCAGGTGGCGTTTTCGTACCTTGTGCACGAGGTAGTGGCGATGGGGCGCACCCCGTGGCGCGGTACCGAGCGTGCGCATGAGGACGACGCCGTGATCGAGCAGATGATGGCACGCACGCATACAGAGATGATGGCAAATCGCGATGTGACAACCCTTTCGGGCGGAGAAAGCGGGCGTGTGCATTTGGCCCGTATTTTTGCTCAACAGACTCCCCTAATACTCTTGGATGAGCCTACGGCGGCGCTGGATATTAAACATCAGGAACAGACTCTGCAGATAAGCCGGGAGCTTGCCGCTGAGGGTACGGCGGTGTTGGCGGTTCTGCATGATTTAGATGTGGCGGCGGCGTATTCGGATAGGATCGTGCTGCTGGATAGGGGCCGTGTGGCTGCCAACGGTACCCCCGCTCAGGTGTGTACCGAGGAGCGGCTAAGCCGTGTGTATCAGCATCCGATTGAGGTTTTGGAGCATCCGGTGACGAAGCGGCCTCTGGTTCTGCCGCGGCGATAGAGCGGCACCGTGCTTTGAGTCGTCCTTTTTCTGGGCTGCTACCCCGAATATTTCATGCCGGTATCCGACGGATTCTCAGTATATTCCCAGTTCGGCATATAAGCCCTGCACCATGGTTACTTGTTAGAATAAAGTAATGCCCGGCGCAGGGTTATTTCTCGTGATAAGAAGTCTGAACTCGCCCGGGTGCAGCCCAAACCGTATGTATTACTCTTCCCCTACCCCACGAAGGAGAGTACCCCATCCATGAGTTCTGACCAGCACAAGACAATGCTGTCTGAAGCCTCCGGTTATGTTCCCGAATATTCTGCTCAGGCACACAGCGGTTCTCAAGAGCTTGCTGTTCACGGGCTCAGCAGCGATGAGGTTGCTAAGCTCACCGCCGCCGGTAAGGTCAATGCTCAGAATAATAAGTCTTCCCGCACCTTGTGGAGCATTATGCGGGCACACCTATTTACGGTATTTAACCTGGTGCTTGGGCTGTGCGGTCTGGTTGTGATTCTATACCAGCGTTGGGCTGATTTGCTCTTTCTGTTCGCCGTGGTGGCGAATGTGATTATCGGTTTTGTGCAGGAGTACAAGGCTAAACTTGAGCTCGACCGTATCTCTCTGCTTGACCGATCCCCGATCACGGCGGTGCGCGATGGCGCTATGATCGAGGTTCCTATGGAGTCCCTGGTTGAGGGCGATGTGGTAGTACTCAAACGCGGCGACCAGGTTCCTGCGGATGCGGTGGTCCTTACCTCCGACTCGCTAGAGCTGGATGAATCCCTATTGACCGGCGAGAATGACCCGATTCCGAAACGTCCGGGCGATATGGTGCTTTCGGCATCGAGCGTGCTCGGCGGCACCGGGCGCGTACTGCTCTCGGCGGTGGGCTCCGAGTCCCGTGCAAGCAAAATTTCCGATGAGGCCCGTCAGTTCTCGCGCATCCAGTCTGAGCTTCGCGATGCGCTCGACCGCGTGGTGCGGTGGATTACCTTCGGCCTTGCCATCATTATCCCGATCGTGCTGTGGGGCCAGGTGCGCGCGGCAGGCGGCCTTGAGATCGTCAATCGTGACGGTCTCTGGGAGAACGTTGCTATTGCGGTAGTTTCGTCAGTAGCATCTATGATTCCGCAGGGTTTGGCGCTCATGACAACCTTGGCGTTCGCGGCGGCGGCTGTGGCTCTGGGACGTAAACACAATATTTTGGTGCAGGAACAGCCCGCCGTTGAGGTGCTCGCCCGCGTGGATACGGTGTGCTTCGACAAGACGGGCACCCTGACCGAGGGCGGCGTGATTTTCGATTCGGTACGTCCGCTGACTACTCCGGCCGAGGCAAAAGCACCCGATGAAAATCAGGCGTGGCGCGTATCCCTGCCGCAGGGCTGGGACCAGGCGTTGGCATGGTTCGGTCATGATGAAAACGCGAACCCGACCGCAGCAGCACTCACCGGCGGGTTCGAGCAGGCGCCCACCGAGCAGGTCAGCGGCATTGTGCCGTTCTCATCGGCGTTACGCTTTAGCGCTATCGAGTTTAAGTCTTCGGGAGCCTGGCTTCTCGGCGCTCCCGAGGCTCTGCTGAACCAGGGCACCGAGGAACGTGAGCGGGCCCGTGAACTCGCATCATTGGGTCTGCGCACGATGGTACTCGCGCATGCATCCGCCGTGGTACGCAACGATGACGGAGACCCGGTGCAGCACATCCCCACCGACCATACTCCCGTGCTCTTCGTGATTTTCCGCGAAAATGTGCGTTCCGATGCCCCCGAAATCGTGGACTATTTCAATCGCCAGGGCGTAACCCTCAAGGTGTTCTCAGGCGATAACCCGTACACGGTGCAGGCAGCTGCGAAGACCGCCGGCATGGATATTTCTGCGGGCGCGATTGATGCCTCTACCCTGCCGGAAGACGGCCCCGAACTCGCCGAGGCCGCCGCAACCCACAATATTTTCGGTCGCGTTTCGCCCGAGCAGAAGAAGAACATGGTGATCTCGCTCAAAGAGCAAGGGCACGTCGTGGCAATGACCGGCGACGGTATTAACGATGCGCTCGCCCTCAAACACGCCAATCTCGGCATTGCAATGGGTAACGCTGCACCCGCGACGAAAGCCGTCTCGCGCCTGGTGCTTCTGGACGGCAAGTTCTCTTCGCTTCCCGCTGCCTTGGAACAGGGCCGCCAGGTGATTGCGAACATCGAAATGGTGGCAAACCTGTTCCTAACAAAGACCGGCTTTGCGATCCTGCTGGGTGTGGTCTTCGGTCTGATGGGGCTGATCTTCCCGTTCCTGCCCCGCCAATACTCGACCGCAGATTTCCTGATTGTGGGCGCATCCTCCTTCGCGCTGGCGCTGCTGCCGAACTCGCGCCGGTATGTGCCCGGATTCTTGCGCCGCGTGCTGAATTACACGATTCCGAATTCTATTATCGTGGTGGCGATGTTGGTTCTGGTAAACCTGGCGGCGCTGTTTATTTTCCGCCCGGAAGGCGATATACGACAGGTTCAAACGGCGTCGTTTATCACCCTGGTGATTATGGGTCTGTGGAACCTGGCAGCGGTGGCACGCCCGCTTAATACCGCACGGATGCTTCTCTTCGGAGCGCTTCTGAGTGTCTTCTTCGCGGCCCTTCTGGTACCGCTTCTCGTCAAGTATCACCAGTTTGAGATGCCGTCGACGGAACTTCTTATGCTCTCTATCGGTGCCGGGGTACTGGGTGCCGTGCTGATTGAGGTGAACGCGCATCGTAGTCGCCGCTGGCAGAAACGCAGCTACCCCGAGCTTGAGGTGGCTTCGCTGAGCTTCTTCCCTTCCACGACGAAATAGCTCAAGATCGCATCTTCCCCTCAGCAATCGTCTAAGAACCGGTGCCGTAATATCAGAATGGCACCGGTTCGGCGTTTAAACTCTTTCGGATGCTCTGCCCCACCGGAAGACGATACCCACCGTAGACCTGAACGGCACAATTTACACTTTCTGAACTTTCAAAACCTCATCTTGCGCTCGCGCAGGTTTAAGCCTAAAGTTACATGCAGACATTGTGATTCTTAGAATCACACAACCATAGAACACAGGGTTGTTACTGGTAAGGCAGGCAAGACCTGAGTTGCTGAATCCCTTGAGGGAATAGATTCCCTAGGGTTCATCGTTATACCCACGATGTTTTAACGCATCACGGTACGGCGGCATGCAGCTCGGGTCTTTTTTTGTTTCCCTCGGGGCGTTTTGCTCTGAGGATGCCGCCGGTAACATCCCTAACACACTATTCACCGTGCAAGGATAACAACGTGAAAAACCACGAACTTGGCGAGAAGATTCTGACGGGACTTGGCGGTTCCGAGAATATCGCCCACTTTACGCACTGCGCAACCCGTTTGCGCGTAACTCCCGCCGACAGGAGCAAGGTCAATACGGACCAGATTAAGAGCATCCCCGGGGTGCTCTCGGTCATTGAGCAGTCCGGTCAGACTCAGGTCGTGCTCGGCGACCGTGTTGAGGGGGTCTACAACGAGATGCAGACCCTGCCCGGCATGGCGAACCTTGGCGAAGATAATGCTGGTTCCAAGAAGGCTTCCGGGGGCAAGAAGGCTGGCTGGCTCACCAATATCTTCGATGTGCTCTCCGATTCCTTCCGTCCCCTGCTGTGGGCGCTGTTGGGCACCTCCATGATTCTGACCCTGATCGTGTTCTTGCAGCAGTTCGGTTTCTTCGGTCAATACACCGACCTGACCGGCCAGAGCGTGAACATCGATATTGTGAACGGTCCGCGGCTTTCCGATGAAGCCGCCGGTAAGGCGCTCGAAGCCGAATGGATGAAGCAGTTCGCTTTCTGGTACATCCTTAAGGCCGCCGCTCTGTCGGTGCTGAACTTCATGCCCATTATGCTTGGCGCAACCGCCGCAAAGCGTTTGGGCGCGAATATGTGGGTTGGTGCGGCTATTCCGGCGGCATTGATGACCAGCACCTTCCAGAGCCTCACCAAACTTGCTGACCCGGCTACTAAGATGCTTGACGTATCCATTATGGGTCTACACCTGCCGCTGTACGCCTACGATTACACCGGTCAGGTATTCCCGCCCCTGCTGGCGGTTGCCCTCTTGGCACCTCTGGAGCGTCTGTTGAAGAAGATCATTCCGAATATGCTGCAGATGGTCTTCGTCCCCATGCTGTCCGTTATTATTCTGGTGCCCGTAACCGCTTTCGTGGTGGGTCCCATCGGTATTGGCGTGGCTATGGGTATCTCCGACTTCCTGAAGAATGTTAACGATGTAGCTCCGGGAGCTGTGGGTGCGCTAATCGCAGGTCTGTACCTGTTCATGGTTCCGTTGGGCCTGCACTGGCCGCTGAACGCCGTGATGATTAACAACCTGCAGACCCTGGGTACTGACTTCATCCAGTCCCCCATGGGTGCTTACAACTTCGCCGTCTTCGGCGCGGTCACCGGTGTTGCTATTAGGGCTTCACGGAATAAGGAGCTTCGCCAGACTGCGGTGGGTGCTTCTATGTCCGGTCTGCTCGGCGGTATTTCGGAGCCCTCCCTCTACGGTGTGGTTCTGCGCTACAAGCGGGTTATTCCCCTCATCCTTGTACCGGCTGTGGCCGGTGGTGCCACCATCTCGCTGCTGGGAGTCAAGTCGCACGCTTTCGCCTTCACCTCGCTCCTGTCGATTCCCGCGATGCAGCCTTCCGCCCTGTATGCTCTGGGCTTGGCAATTGCGTTCGGTGGTGCAATGACGGGTGTTCTGCTCTTCGGGTATGAGTCCAGGAACGCAGCAAAGACTACCGAGGCTCCTGCAGATTCCGCACGGGATGCGGCGGCAAGCGCATCGGCGAAGAAAGATTCCGCCGATCAGGCCGGGTCAGCATCCGCAGGCGCTACGACTGCCGCTGCAGCACCCGCTCTAGAGGCAGGTACCGTTCTTGAGGTGGCTTCTCCCCTAGAGGGTAAGGCCGTGGCGCTTTCCGAGGTTCCAGACCCGATTTTCGCTGCCGGTAAGCTCGGCGAGGGTGTTGCGGTTGAGCCGACCGGCACCACCGTGGTTGCACCCGCAGCGGGTAAAGTCGCAGCTACCTACCCCTCCGGCCACGCGGTGGGCCTCAAGCTGGATAACGGCGTGGAACTTTTGGTACACGTCGGTTTGGATACCGTGAACCTCGATGGTGAAGGCTTTACCGTCAAGGTGATGAAGGGCGAGCAGGTTGCCGCTGGCGATACGCTGATCGAGTTCGATCCTGCGGTCATTAAGAAGGCTGGTTACCCGCTCATCACTCCGGTGATTGTGACCAATACCCGCAAGTTCGCCTCGGTTGAGGGCGTTGTGGGTAATGCAAATAACGCATCCACCGTTTTGAAGGTGACCACCAAGTAGGTTTTTCGATGCGGCAAAAGCCCCGCGTGCAGTTGAACTGCATGCGGGGCTTTTGTGTATTCTTCCATTGTTTAGTCATGGCGGCGGAGCCTCTTAAGCCCCCGGTTCATACTACGATTTTTTCTCCCATCCCACGTTAATCCACACATTGGGGTCGTAGTAGGGTGCTGCGAAGAGCGCGGGGCCGTAGTTGGCGAGTTTTTTGCGCACCGCAAGATAGTTGGGCCCGTTGTACAGCGGAATATAGGTGGCAACATCCTGCTGATGCTTCTGTTCAATGGCGTTGGCGCGTTCCAGCTGCTGGTGTGTATCCTCGGTTCCCAGCATCTGCGCCGCCATGCTGCGGATTTCTTCGGTGCTCCAGCCTTCCGTGGCGGAAGCGTACAGGTAGTTAACCGCCTCCACGGGGGTTGGGGTGATGCTGTACCCGGTGAAAACCGCATCGTAGTCGCCAGCGGCGAGCGCAGTGCTGTATTCGTTGGCTGGGCGGTTTTCAACCTTGGCGTCAATCCCCATGCGCTTGAGTTGTTCCATCATGAAGTTGCTCATGGAAGCCACCGTTGGCTCGGTCGTGAAGTTGGTGATGGTCAGGGCGGCTTTTTCTTCGCCTTTGGTGTAAATACCCGCGCGAGTGTATCCGGCTTTCTCAAGGATTTTGACGGCGTTTTCGATGCTTGATCTGCTGGGATAGTTGTTGCGGTACCCGTTTTGGAGCGGTAGGAAGCAGAGCGAGCCGGGCAGGGTTTCTTTCCAGCCAAGCTGTCCGAAACGTATATGCTGAATCTGTTTGCGGTCGATTCCGGCAACCACGGCCTGGCGTATGGGCAGTGGAACTTTGCGGGGGTTGAGCTGTAAAACGCCCGCGTAGAGCGCCATTCCGCGGCGAATTTCGATGTCTGCAACACTCGTGATGTCGTTGTAGGCGCTCACGGTGCTCACGTTAACAACATCAAGTTCTCCGGTTTTGAAGGATGCGCGTTCCTCGGCGCTGTCTTCTATCTCGTACCAGGTGATGGTATCGAGAAGGGGCTGTGTGCCCCACCACGCTGGGTTTCGTTCGACTCTCAGGTATCTTTCGGCGGTATTCCACTCTTGAACTTTGTAGGGTCCCGCCCAGTATTTATCAAGGGGTTTATCAAAGCCGTTGTTGAAGAGCTCCGGGTCTTTCAGCGCCGGGTGCAGGAAGATGCAGAGGCTTCCATCGGCTGGGTACCACGGGGTTTTCATGGTGATGCTGATGGTGTGTTTGTCGCCTGCTTCTTCGATGGAGGCTATCTGTTTCCAGGCTCCCCCGTCGTGTATTCGGTAGTCGTTGCCACCATCGTCTTTGCCGCGCAGGATTTCCCAGGTGGTGCGTAGTGCCTCAATGTCGATAGGGGTTCCATCGTTGAACGTGGCTTTTGGGTTGATCTTGATGCTGATGGTTTGTGTACCGTTCGCGGTTTCGGCTTTGAACTCGGTAACGTAGTCGGGGTTGGTGGTGAGGTTTCCGGCGTAGTCGCTTATCCATCCTCCGGTGGCGGCTGCCGAGTTCACGGCCGCGTGAATGGTGAGCATTGAGATTCCATACCCGGATTCAGAGGTAATGTTGAAGTTTGGTCCGATAGCGGGATATGACAGGTTGAGGTTGCCGCCTTCGCGCAACTCGGCTCTATCGCGCGGATTGGTTGCTGTTGCTTCTTGAGAGTCTGTTCCCCAGCCCGAGCCGGGCAGTTCTGAAGCGTTGGTTCCGGATTGGCAGGCGGTGAGCACGCCGATTCCTGAGAGCGCGAGAGTACCGGTGAGCAGGGTTCTGCGGGTGACAGATACGTTCTTCATCGAAGCTCCTGAGGTTCCGGGGAGAATCTGTGCCGGGTGAGCTAGTTCGCCGTGGATGGGTAAAACATACCGGATGCACAACAGTGAAACATCCCTGCTTAATTATATCCCGGTTATCCTGCCTTTTGAGCTTATTTCACGCGGTTTCATGAGCTTTCGCAACCGCCTTTCACTCTTTTGATCTTCGCCACGCTGATCTTGCCGGTGGCTGTCGGCGGCGGAGGTATATACCGCCTTCACTGGTTGGAATTGCATAGGACCAGCACAGACCCTCAAGGGCTTCATCTCGGCGACTACTAGTATCTTTCAGAAAACAGCCCAGCAAAAGCAAGTGCCCCCAACCGCATATCGGTCAGGGGCACTTCGGCTCAACAGCGCTGCAAGATTGATTACTCCTGCCAGCCTACGTTCATCCAGTAATCGGCGCTCGTGTAACTCGTTTTGAAAAGGCTCGGCCCATAGTTAGCCAGCTTAGACTTGACGGCATAATATTCCGGACCATTAGCGTATGGAAGGTACATCACGACCTTTTCAAGGTGCATCTTCTCAAGTTTATTGGTCATCTTGAGCTGTTCTTCACGCGATTCGACGGTCAGAAGCTCTTCACAGAACTTATCGATCTCGGGATCGCCCACGCCGTTGTTATTGGCGGAATGGTAGAGGGAAACAGCCGACTCTGCCGGGTCAAGACTGGTGCCGAAACCGCCTAGTATCGCCTCGTAAGATTTTGAGCCGATGACCGAGGTGTAATTTGAACTTGGCTGATTATCAGTATTCACCTTGATTCCAGCCCGCGACATTTGCTCGGCAAAACTACGTGCCAGGGCCTGAGTCGTGGCCTCACCACCGAAGTAGGTGATAGAGAATTCTGCTTTTTTGCCGTCCTTCTCATAAATATCGCCATTGAGCTTATAACCGGCTTCTTCCAGAATCTTCTTGGCGGCACCGGCACCGGTTTCTTTGGGGTAGTTATCCTCGTACCCTCTTTGGAAAGGCATAAAGACAATAGAGCCGGGCATCGGCTCGCTCCAGCCAAGCTGAGAAAACATAACGTTCGCCAGTTGAGCGCGGTCTAAAGCTGCGGCGATCGCACGGCGCAAAGCCAAGTCAGTAATACGCTTGGGGTTCAGGTGCACACCGCGCACTCCTGTACGCTGACCCTCGCGGATATCGGTACCCGCCTGCCCCTTGAGCTCGGTATAGGTATTGTTTTCGACAAATTGAGTAGCGTCCACATCACCATTTTTGAAGGCCGCCCGAATAGCATCGGTTGTCATTTCACGCCACACAATACGGTCCAGAAGGGCTTTCTTTTCGCCCCACCAATTCGGGTTTGGCACAAGGGTTAGAGTCTTCTCTGCGGAATTCCAGCCATTTTCCGCGACCTTGTACGGACCTGCCCAATACTGGTCGAGAGGCTTATCCACAAATCCCTGATTGAAGAGTTCCTTATCGGTCAGCGCCGGATGCACTGCGGTAGCAAACAGGCTTTCTGCCGGATAGTACGGGCTCTTAGTCGTGATTTTGACTGAGAACTTATCACCATCTTCTTCGATGGATTCAACGAGTTTCCACGCTTCAGATTCGAGGAGTTCGTACCCGGTTTCTTCGGTGGTCTTTCCGTAGAGAGTCCAGCATGCGCGCACCGCTTCAATATCCATTGGGGTGCCGTCGTTAAACTTTGCTTTGGGGTTAAGTTTCATGCGGATAATCTGTTTACCGTCTTTGGTTTCCGCCTTATGTTCCAGGCACAGATCCGAGTTGAGGCTTAGGTCTCCGTTATAGTCGACATTGAAGAAGCCAGCACCCGAGGGGATATTACAGGCGTTAATGGCATCCAGGTTTGAGCTTGTGTACCCGGTCTGAGTTAGGGTATTAAAGTTTGGTCCCAATGATGTAACGACGAGGCGTAGCTCGCCTCCCTTCTTCAGCGAAGAGTACTCTTGTTTATTCACGTTCACACGCGAGAGAACATCTGCAGAGTCGGTAGCGGCAGTGCCGCCCGGTTTATTGGATTTACCGCCTCCGCACGCAGCCAGCAAGCCTGTAGTTCCCAGGGCAGCTGTTCCCATAAGCAGGTTGCGTCTCGACACAGGTGTTTTCATGATTTTCTCCTTAAGAGGGGTTAGGAAGAAGCGCCGCTGCTACCTTCCAGAGATGGTCACCCACTGGGGATTTAGAGGTATCCCAGGGGTGAAAGATGCTTTTAGTATAACCCATTGTGAGACATATCTATGATATAAAACATATTATGAAGCCTTTAAGGAAAGTTTTAGAAAATAAACACCTGCGATAAACATAATGCGGGCGCTTACCTCACGATATATACGTGAAATAAGCGCCCACATTGATAAGCTGCTAAAGATTACTCCTGCCAGCCTACATTGACCCATAGATTAGCATCTGTATAACTTGTCTGGAACAAGCGAGGACCGTAGTTTGCCAGCTTGCTCTTTGCAGCCGAGTAGCTCGGACCATTAGCGAAGGGCAAGTAAATAGCAACCTTTTCCATGTGGAGCTTCTCTACCTGGTTGGCAAGCTTAATCTGCTCGTCTTTAGATTCAGTTTCCGAGATCTTAGCAACCAGCTTATCGATTTCGTCGTCACCCACACCGTTGTTAATGTCCTTGGTGTAGAAGTACTGGGCGCTATCTGCCAGGTTTGCGCCTACACCCCAGCTGTTAAACAGGCATTCATAGCTCTTGGTACCTGCCACGGAGTTATAGTTCGCATCCGGCTGGTTATCGTTCGTAACCTTAATTCCCGCCTTCTTAAGCTGCTGCTCAAGATTTTGGAATTTAGCGTTCGTCGTAGCGTCGCTACCAAAGGTGGTAATCGCAAACCCTGCGGTCTTGCCGTCCTTCTGGTAGTACTCGCCGCTCATAGTATAGCCAGCTTCTTCCAGAATCTTCTTAGCGGCATCCACCCCCGAGTTCTTCGGAACGTTATCCTCGTATCCCTTCTGGAAGGGCATAGCGAGCATAGATCCGGGCATCGGCTCTTCCCAGCCGATCTGCGAGTAAATAACCTTGGCAAGCTGTTCACGATCGGTTGCAGCAAAGGTCGCGCGACGAAGCGCTAAATCCGTAACACGAGTCGCGTTGAACTGCAGGTTATCAACATTCGTCCGCTGCCCCGTACGGATATCGGTGCCGCTCTGACCCTTCACAGTATTGTAAGTGGCTGCTCCAACGAAGGTGATAGCATCCAGCTCGCCGTTCTTGAAACCGGCGCGGTAGGAGTCAGGATCCATCTGACGCCACACGATGCGATCCAACAGAGGCTTCTTCTCGCCCCACCATTTGTCGTTAGGTACCAAAGTCAAAGTTTTCTCTGAGGAGTTCCAGTTACCCACTTTGTAGGGACCGGACCAGTACTTATCCAGAGGCTTATCGACAAAACCGGTATTGAAAAGCTCTTTATCGATCAATGCAGGGTGCGCCGCATAGGTACCGATGACCTCTGAGAGGTAGTAGGGCGTACCCATCGTGATCTTTACGTGGAACTTATCGCCATCGACAGCTTCAATGCTCTCGATCTGCCCCCAGAAAGGGTTGGGAATGATGCTATACCCAGAGTCTCCGCCACCCTTATAGATCTCCCAGTACGCTTTGACAGCTTCAACATCAACGGGAGTGCCGTCATTAAAGACCGCCTTGGGGTTGATTTTATACTCTGCAGTCTGCACACCATCTTTGGTTTCAACCTTATATTCAAGGCAGAAGTCCTTATTCATGCTATCTTCGCCCGCGGGATCAAGGTTATAGAACCCCATAATAGCCGGTATATTACAGCCGCCTACTGCTTCTAAGTTTGATGACGTGTAACCACTCTGAGTCATAGTATTGAAGTCCGGACCCAAGGCACTTACGGAAAGTTTCAGCTCGCCACCCTTCTTCAGTGAAGAGTAGTCCTGCTTGTTAATCTGCAGATTCTTGACAACTTCTTCCGCGCTAGAAGCTGCTTTGCCGCTTAGCTTGTCATCTTTTGAACCGCCACACGCAGCCAGTAAGCCAACACTTCCCAGGGCGACAGTGCCCGTCAGCATGGTGCGGCGGTTGAAGGTTCTCTGAACGTTCATGAGGATTCTCCTTTACTACCTTGACCCTATATGATGCGAGACATCATCTATGATTCAAGGCACATGCAACAATGTTGCTTTTATAGTACAGAACCCCCTACCCCACCGCAAATAGTTTTCACTCCTTTACCAATCTACGGAATTTCTACCATACAAAGCCGTAGATTCTCCCCGTCATATATTTGCTTTTTTAGAATAAAACTAATTTTTATCCGCAAATGCGATAAAGCGCTAGCAGATAATATTTTGTCGAGCAGATAGCGGATTGTTATCTGCTCGACAAAATATTAT
>ERZ772920.481-NODE-481-length-22736-cov-4.023147_pt1 | contig 22736 bp, 25 predicted proteins | sample MGYA00511469_ERZ772920 | MGnify/ENA primary metagenome ERZ772920 (study PRJEB29015, sample SAMEA2738069) | human oral metagenome | biome: human oral; feature: human-associated habitat; material: saliva | place: China | collected 2216 ... | reverse complement strand
ATGTTTATAAAGCCTATATTGATGAATTTGGTTTAAAACAGCTTGGAGCCTTATCGCCAAGATATAAAATTGAACGAGCAATATCGAAGGTTTCCTCTAAGCCATATGAAGAAAAAACTATCACCATGCAATCAGGAGTCTTATTTACAAAAGAGGCATTTCAAAAAACGGGTTTATTTAATGAAGATCTTTTTATTGATGTAGTTGATTGGGAATACTTTATTCGAATGAATAGATTAGGATTTAAGCTTATTCAATGTAATGAAGCAGTATTAGCCCATCAGCCTGCTGAAAATCTTCATTTATTCACATTTAAGGGGAAAAAATTTGGAGTAGGGGTTGCATCTCCATTAAGATATTATTATCAAATAAGAAATTTACTGTGGTGTTTATTGCACCATAAATCGTTTTTTATGCTGAAAACAATTTTTTATAAATTATTTAAAGTTTTATTCTTGTTTAAGAATAAAATAACATACTTAAATTTTATTTTTAAAGGTGTTAAAGATGCTTTTAATAATCAGTTAGGTAGATTTGATAAAATTCACGGTAAATAACAATATGAAAACAAACCCATTAATTTCTGTCATTGTTCCTATCTACAATGTAGAAGCATATTTAGAAAAATGTATAGAGAGTATTCTTTCTCAAGATTATACACCATTAGAAATTATTCTGGTTAATGACGGAGCAACAGATGGTTCTGGAGAGATTTGCGATAAATATGCAAAACAATATGAAAATATTACCGCTCTTCATAAAAAAAATGGTGGATTATCTTCCGCTCGAAATGCGGGTATGGAAATTATGCGGGGTGAGTACGTCTCTTTTATCGATAGTGATGACTATATTGCTCCAGATATGATTTCAACTTTATATGCTGATATTATTAAAAATGAGGCAGATATTAGTTGTATTAGTTTTCTTAATATATTCCCAGACAGAAAAGTAAAAAATACAAACTTAGCTAAAAAACTAATTCTCTCTAAAAAAGAGGCTCTAGAGTGTTTTTTATTTAATGGTTACTTAACACCGTGTGCCTGTGGAAAACTTTATAAACGAGAATTGTGGAATAATGTGCAATTTCCTGAGGGTAGATTATTTGAAGATCAATTAACCACATATAAAGTTATTGATTTAGCTGAGAAAGTTGTTTTTAACCCTTTACCAAAATATTTTTATTTAAAACGAGAAGGTTCTATTGGTCACTCTAAATTTAATGAAAAAACATATGATTTATATAAGGCAATTAATGAAGAATATGCTTTTATTGTAGGGAAATATCCTGAATTAAAAGCGAATATGAGTGTGGCAAAGATTACATGGGAAATCGTTTTCATTAATATGATGATTCAAGCAGATAAACGCTGGCTTGATAAACTGTTGATTAGAGAATCAAGAAGATTTGCTAGAGACAATATATTCTCAGTACTTAAATGTCCTTATATTAATTTAACTCGGAAAGTTCAGATCAGTCTATTTACATATGTTTTTGATACCTATCAGAAGCTGTATGATATGTATAAGAAAATGAAAGGCATTACCTAATTACTTTATAAATATTGGATATTCTATGATACCTAAAAAAATACATTATTGTTGGTTTGGTAATAATCCATTACCCGAAAGTGTACAGCGTTGCATTGAATCTTGGAAGAAATACTGTCCTGGCTATGAAATTATAGAGTGGAATGAAGGAAATTATAATATAAATAAAATTCCATTTATTGAGAAAGCTTACAAGGAAAAAAAATATGCTTTTGTTTCAGATTATGCTCGTTTAGATATTATCTATAACGAAGGTGGGATTTATTTAGACACAGATGTCGAACTTATTAAAAACATAGATCCCTTGCTAGAACATAGCTGTTTTCTTGCTTTAGAATCTTGTGGAGCGGTAGCTACGGGGCTTGGTTTTGGTTCGATTAAAAAACATTCTTTTATTTATGAAAATATGCAATACTACCATAATACAGAATTTGATATGAATAATATTATTACCTGTGTAAATGTGACTAGCTCCCTCTTAGGGAAAAAAGGATTGCAATCTATAGATAAGAATCAAGAATTAGGTGATATTTATATTTATTCAAGCGAATACTTTTGTCCATTGAATTATAAAACGAATGAATTGAATATTACTGAGAATACTTATTCAATTCACCATTATGATGCAACTTGGCAGCCATTCAAGATGAAAATAAAATCTAAAATGAGAAAGATTTTAGGAGAGAAAATTACATCTTGTATAAAAAATAATCAGATTATAGTTTTAATGAGATATGAAGACCAAAAATTTTTATAGTTTTGTTTTCCTTTTTTCTTATGGGTTTCTTTTTACTACATCATTTCTAAGTTTTAGTACTGATAGTTCTATATTTTATGATATCTACCAGATATCTAAGAATATGATTTTACCTATTTCTTGGGGAATACTTCTCTTTCAATCTAGACTTTTCTTGAAGAAGTGGATAATAATACATGTATTTTTTCTTTCTATATTCACTTATTTTTCATATCTCTCCAAAGATTCATCATTTCTGATAGCTTATATTTTTATATTGTTATCTAAATTTTTGGATATAAGAAAATGCTTTAGGTTTTTATATTTTATAGCGTTAATATGCATTACTTTTATTATACTTTATTTTTTATATAAGTACTATATATTAGGTGAGGCGGAATATCTTTATGATCACATAAATGAAAGGGCTCGCTACACATTTGAAATGTTTCATCCTAATACGTTCCCAATGAGATTCTTTATATTTCTATCTTTGTTTTTTATGGTAAAGAATAAGGTTACATTTATAAATGTACTATTTCTACTTTCTTTAGATATATTTATCTATCTGTTTTCTTATTCTAGGAGTAGTTTTTTACTGTCAACTTTACTAATTGTAGTAATGTATATGAGTCAATTTACTACAATATTTAGAGATAAATTCATTCAAAGGTGTATGGAATTATCTATGTTCTTATTCCCAATGTTATCTCTATTTGCAATGATTAATTATAATAAGTTTGAGATACTTGAATATGTTAATAAAGTTCTTTCTGAAAGGATTAGATTTTCTTATGAAGCCTATGATCTTTTTGGTTTAGCTATATTCCCTAGAGATATGAGAGTGCTTATTGAGGAATACAATATTATAATAGATAATTTATATGTAGCCTTAAGTTTATCAAATCTTAGTTTACTTATTTTATTTTCAATAGTTAGTTATTTTTTTATAAAAATGTTATTTAGAGAGTTTTTATATAAAGAAGCTATAATTTTCTTTTTTATAATGATTTACTCTATAACTGAGAGTCATATGATTAATATTGGATATAATGTTACATTGCTTCTTATCTCATTAATATTTTATCCAAATAAAATACCCTTTTATAAAAGGAGGTGATTGTGAATAAATTTCTATCTGCAGTAGTACTTATTCTTATTGACGTCATATCAATATTTATTAGTATTTTTATGGCAGTTTCGTTAAGAAAGATTTTAAATCTATTTTTTGATGTTCCTGTAATTGACTATTCTTATCTTCTATTTGTAAGCGTATATATAACCTTTATTTTTATTTTAGGATATTTTGGAGTCTATACCAAACGTTTTGATTTCTGGCATGAAACTAGATTGGTTGTAAGATCTAGTTTCTTATCTTTTGCTATCTTATTAGCTGGGTTAATGTTAGGTCAAAATTCGGGGTATTACTCTCGTAGTACTTTAGTTCTTATATTCTTATTAACAGCCATTATAATTCCGATATCAAAATTATTTGTAAAAAGATTTTTATTTGGTATTGGTCTGTGGAAAGATACAGCTAAAGTGATTACTGATAACGAGAATTTTAAAGCTGCATTGTTTGAGGATTATTATCTGGGTTATGTAAAGTCTTCAGATTCTAAACACAATACTCTTTTTATAGATAGTGTTAATTTAAATAAAGATACACTAAATAAAATAATTGAAGATAATATTAGGAATAGTAGAGAGATAATTTTTACTCCTGTGCTTAATGGATACGATTTCTCGCAAGCTAATATTTACAATATGTTTAATTCTAGAACAAACGTATTTACTCTAGAAAATAAGCTTTTAAGTAAATTAAATAAGATCATAAAAGCAGCTATTGATTATATGTTAGTAGTTTGTTCTATCTTTTTTTGGGGGCCTGTTTTAATTTTAATTGCCTTTTGGTTAAAGCGTGAGGAGCCTAAAGGAGATATTCTATTTAAACAAAGACGTTTAGGGATTAATGGTAAAGAGTTTTTTTGCTATAAATTTAGAACAATGCATTCAGATCAATCTTTCATGCCAAAATGGTTAGAAAATCATCCTGAGGAAAAGGCTTATTACGAGATTTACCATAAGTATATGCATGATCCCAGAATTACAAAAGTAGGTGAATTTCTAAGAAAAACATCTCTTGACGAGTTACCTCAATTATTAAATGTTTTAAGAGGGGAAATGAGTCTAATTGGACCTCGTCCATATATGGTGATTGAAAAGAAAGATATTGGAAGAAAAGCACCACTTGTATTAGCCGTTAAACCTGGTATTACAGGATTATGGCAAGTAAGTGGACGAAGTGACATTGGTTTTAATGAACGTGTTGAAATGGATGTTTGGTACATGAAGAACTGGTCTTTATGGAATGACATAGTTATCTTATTAAAGACTATTTCCACAGTTTTAGGTCGTGGCGGAGCACGTTAATAACAACATTATAGGTATTATTTATAATTATGAAAATTCTCGTAACAGGCGGTGCAGGCTTTATCGGCTCTGCAGTTGTTCGCCATATTATTGCAAACACGAAAGATAGCGTAGTTAACGTAGATAAATTAACCTATGCAGGTAATTTAGAATCCCTTGAATCGGTTGAAAATAATCCACGCTATGCGTTCGAACAAGTCGATATTTGCGATGCGAAAGCACTCGCTCGCGTGTTTGAACAACATAAACCTGATGCGGTAATGCACTTAGCGGCGGAAAGCCACGTTGACCGTTCTATTGACGGTCCAGCTGCCTTTATCGAAACCAACATCGTGGGTACTTACACCTTATTAGAGGCTGCACGTGCTTATTTGAACACCTTAAGTGATGAGAAAAAAGCAGCATTCCGTTTCCACCACATTTCAACCGATGAAGTATATGGTGATTTAGAAGGGACAGATGATCTCTTTACTGAAACCACCTCTTACGCACCAAGCAGCCCTTATTCAGCTTCAAAAGCCTCAAGCGATCATTTAGTTCGTGCGTGGTTGCGTACTTATGGCTTGCCAACGATTGTGACCAACTGTTCAAACAACTATGGTCCATTCCACTTCCCAGAAAAATTAATCCCACTAATGATCTTAAATGCGTTAGATGGTAAACCGCTTCCTATATATGGTAACGGTCAACAAATTCGCGATTGGCTATTCGTTGAAGATCACGCACGTGCGTTATATAAAGTGGTCACAGAAGGTGAAGTAGGTGAAACCTATAACATCGGTGGGCACAATGAAAAAGCCAACATTGATGTAGTTTGTACCATCTGTGCTTTATTAGAAGAATTAGTGCCAAACAAACCTGCAGGCGTGGCAAAATATGAAGATTTAATCACCTATGTGAAGGATCGCCCAGGTCACGATGTGCGTTATGCGATTGATGCCGCTAAAATCGGTCGTGAATTAGGCTGGAAGCCGCAAGAGACTTTTGAATCAGGTATTCGCAAAACCGTGGAATGGTATCTAAACAATAAAAAATGGTGGAGCCGCGTGTTAGATGGTTCTTATAATCGTGAGCGTTTGGGTAGTCAATAATTTTACAAGCGGTTAGGTTTTGGTACTTTTTTGCAAAAACAGAGCAAAAGATAACCACACTTTAAAAAGGATCTCTATGAAAGGCATTATCCTCGCAGGCGGTTCTGGAACTCGCCTTTATCCCATTACGCGTGGCGTATCTAAACAGCTTCTGCCTGTTTATGACAAGCCTATGATTTATTATCCGCTTTCTGTTTTGATGCTAGCGGGTATTCGCGACATTCTTATCATCACAACGCCAGAAGATAACGAAAGTTTTAAACGCTTGTTAGGCGATGGTCGTGATTTTGGCGTAAATTTACAATATGCTATTCAACCAAGCCCAGATGGCTTGGCACAAGCGTTTCTCATAGGCGAAGAATTTATCAACGGCGATAGCTGCTGTTTGGTATTGGGAGACAACATTTTCTACGGTCAGCATTTCTCTCAAATGTTGCAAGAAGCAGTTGCACAACCTCAGGGTGCAACAGTATTCGGGTATCTTGTAAAAGATCCTGAGCGTTTTGGTGTTGTTGAATTTGATGAAAACTTCAAAGCCGTTTCAATCGAAGAAAAACCAGCTCAACCAAAATCTAACTATGCTGTAACAGGTTTATATTTCTATGATAACCGCGTGGTGAATTTTGCAAAACAAGTCAAACCATCGGCACGTGGTGAATTAGAAATCACCACATTAAATGAAATGTATCTAAAAGATGGTTCGTTAAACGTGCAGTTGCTTGGGCGTGGTTTTGCGTGGTTAGATACGGGCACACACGAGAGTTTACACGAAGCGGCATCTTTCGTTCGTACGATTGAGAATGTACAGGGCTTGCAAGTTGCTTGTTTAGAAGAAATTGCGTGGCGTAACGGCTGGTTAACCTCTGAACAAGTCGAAGCATTGGCAAAATCGATGGCGAAAAACGAATATGGTCAATACCTCCTTCGTTTAATCAAAGAGGGCAAATAAAATGGCAAAATTTTTGATTGCGGGTGCTAAAGGGCAAGTCGGCTACTGTTTAACGCAGCAATTACAAAGTAAACACGAAATTTTAGCAGTTGACCGTGATGAACTTGATATTACCGATCAAAGTGCGGTAAAAAATGCGGTTGAAAATTTTCGTCCTGATGTGATTATCAACGCCGCCGCACACACTGCGGTAGATCGTGCTGAAACGGAAGTGGAACTTTCCGATGCCATTAATGTAAAAGGCCCACAATACTTGGCAGAAGCTGCAAAAGATGTGGGGGCAGCCATTTTACATATCTCAACTGATTACGTTTTTGATGGACAGCGAGAAGGCAAATATAAAGAAACAGACGCAACGGAACCGCAGGGTGTTTACGGCAAAACTAAACTTGCAGGCGAACAAGCCGTTGCAAACTCAAACGATAAATTTATCGTATTACGCACTGCTTGGGTATTTGGTGAATACGGCAATAACTTCGTGAAAACGATGTTACGCTTGGCAAAAACTCGCAATACTTTAGGCGTGGTTGCTGATCAAATTGGCGGACCTACCTATGCAGGCGATATTGCAGCAAGCTTAATTCAAATCGCAGAAAAAATTATTGCTGGCGAAGATGTTCAATATGGCATTTACCATTTTACAGGTGAACCTTATATAAGCTGGTGTGATTTTGCAAAAGCCATTTTTGATGAAGCGGTTTCGCAAAATGTGTTAGAAAAATCACCGCTTGTGAATGCTATTACCACAGCAGATTACCCAACACCAGCCAAACGTCCTGCCAATTCTTGCTTAGATTTAACTAAAATCCAACAAGTGTTTGGCATTCAACCAAGCGATTGGAAAAAAGCGTTGAAAAATATTCAAGCGTATGCGGAGTAAAAATGAAAGTTATTGATACCAAAATCCCCGAAGTAAAATTATTAGAGCCACAAGTATTTGGCGACGAGCGCGGATTCTTTATGGAAACCTTCCGTGATGAATGGTTTAAACAAAATGTTGCAGACCGTATTTTTGTACAAGAAAACCATTCAAAATCAGTTAAAGGCGTATTGCGTGGATTACATTACCAAACTGAAAACACGCAAGGTAAATTAGTGCGTGTTGTTTCAGGTGCTGTATTTGATGTGGCTGTGGATATGCGTGAAGGCTCCCCAACTTTTGGGCAATGGGTGGGTGAAATTTTATCTGCTGAAAACAAACGCCAATTATGGGTGCCAGAAGGTTTTGCTCACGGCTTTTATGTATTAACTGATGAGGCTGAATTTACCTATAAATGCACAGACTACTATAATCCAAAAGCCGAACATTCTCTCATTTGGAACGATGAAACAGTTAGGATCGAGTGGCCTTTAGAGGGGGAGCCGAGTTTATCGGAGAAGGATTTGGCAGGTAAAGTGTTGGCGGATGCGGTGAAGTTTTAGTTAAAATAGATGGCCAATATTTTGAAATATTAGCCATTTTCTATTTGAATTTACACCAACAGGTATTCAAATGATCATCTACTAATCCCATCGATTGCATAAAAGCATAGCAAGTGGTTTCGCCTATAAATACAAAGCCTTTTGTCTTAAGTGCCTTTGATATTGCTAAGGATGTTGCGGTTTTGGCGGGGACGCTTGCTAGAGTTGGGACATCATTAATTTGCGGTTTTCCACCCACAAACGACCAAATAAATTGGTCAAAATCTTCGCCATTTGCTTCCATCGCAATATAAGCTTGGGCATTTCTTATAATAGCTTCTAGCTTCTTACGATGACGGATTAATCCACTATTTTCCATTAGCGTGTCAATATCGGTCGCTTGCATTTGAGCAATTTTATGTGGGTTAAAGTTGAAAAAGGCTTGTCGATAATTTTCACGCTTTTTCAATACGGTAATCCATGAGAGCCCTGCTTGTTGCCCTTCTAAGCAAAGCTTTTCAAATAGCTTTTGGCTGTCAAATTCAGGTTTTCCCCATTCAGTATCGTGGTAGTAAGTGTAAATTTCGCTATTATTAACCCAATCACAGCGCATTACAGGTGAATTATTCATGGTGATTACCTTTAAAAAATTGACCGCTTGGATAAGCGGTCATCTTTATAAGATTTTTTGTTACTGCCTTGGCAAATAACGCGTTGGGTCGATAGATTTTCCTTTGTAACGAATTTCAAAGTGGAGTTTGTTTGAGCTTGTGCCCGTACTACCCATTGTTGCGATTTTCTGACCCGCTTTTACATTATCTTGCTCATCTACCAAAATACGGTCGTTATGAGCATAAGCACTTAAAAAGTCATCACTATGTTTAATGATGATTAAGTTGCCGTAACCTTCCAATGCGTTACCTGCATAAACGACTTTACCATCCGCTGCTGAGCGAACATCCTGCCCTTTTTGCCCTGCAATATCGATCCCTTTATTACCACCTTCAGAGTTTGAGAAGCCTTGAACAATACGCCCTGCAGTTGGTGAAACCCATCTGATTGATGATGCTGGTGCTGCCATCGTGCTTTGTGTGCTTGCGGTAGTTGCTTTAACTTGCGGCTGAGCTTGTTGTTCAACTATTGCTGTTGTTGCTACAACAGTAGGAGCAGAGCTAGTAACATTTCCTGCAGAAGCTTGAATAGTCGGTTTTACAGCTGTATTTGCAGAGCCTACACCCGCTTTTACAGGTCCTGTAATTTCACCTTCAGAGGAATAAACTGTGCCATTCTCCCCTTGTTGGTAGGTCACTTTTGGTTGAACTGGCACGGTCACGGTTTCTTCAACAGTAATAGTTTCTGTACCTGATTTACCTGTTTTGAGCTTTTGCCCAACCGTCAATTGATATGGCTCGCTCATATTGTTAAGAGCGGCGATCTCTTTCACATCTTTACCGATTACGTAAGCAATTAAGAACATGGTATCGCCTTTGCGAACGGTATAAGTTGAGCCGTCATAAAAGCCTTTTTGAATCTGGCTGTAAATGGGGGCATTGTTTGCATCGCGAGGGATCTCAAAGTTTTGATCGACTTTTTTCTCAACCGTTTTAGTTTTTTTTACCACTTTTGTGGTTGTTTTTGGCTGCTCAGGCTGTGCTGTAATAACAGGATTTTGCACCGCTGCTGGTTGATAGCTTGGTGTCGAAACCGTTGGAGTACTCATTGTGCTTGGCATATTCACAGGTTGAATATCTGCCGTTTGCCATCCCATATTATTGCTTGCTCCTGTGCCCTCCACAGGTTGCATTATCCCTGGTGAGAGTTCGCTACTACCTGAAGCATTTACCACAGGTGCAGGCGAGTTAGCTGAACAAGCGACTAGAATGCTTGCAGTAAGCGGCAAAATCAGAAAATGTTTTTTCATGATCAATCCTTTTTCTTCGTTCTTATTTATGTTTATTTTGTTGTTGCTTTCATTGAATCAGGCATAGGAGCTGTTTGAAAATCACCCCAACTAAAGCTGCCGTTCGTTGCCCCCGAACCCTCCACAGGTTGCATTAAACCTGGCGATAATTCATTCGGATCAGTCACTTTTTCCGCACTACAAGCGGTTAAAAATGCACAAGAAAGTGCAAATAACATTACTTTTTTCATCATGAAATCCTATTAACGCACTCGTAGTGTTTGACCCACTTTTAGTTTTGTCGTCGTACTAATGTTGTTTAATGCGGCAATCTCAGCTGGAGTTTTGCCTGCAAGGAAAGAAACAAAATAGAGCGTATCTTGTGGACCAACGGTAATAGTGCTATCTGTGTAACAACCTTTAGTCATTTGAGCATAAATCGGTGTGCCTGCTTCATTGCGAATTACTTGGCAGCTGCCGATGCTGTCTGAAGAACCGTAGTTTGCGTTGTTGTTATAGCTAGTGTGGTTGGTGCTTGGTGCGGTTACTGTAGGTTTTGCCGTTATAGGTGCAGGTGTGTAGCTCGGTTGTGAAATCGGTTGGTTCATTCCGCTTGGCATTGAAGTAGGTTGAATATCTGCTGGTTGCCAAGTGCCACCGTTTGGCAGGGTGTCTGATGAGCTTTCGGTAACTTCCGCAGAGTTGTTTGAAGTACAAGCTGTTAATGCAAAAGTCACCACAAGTGGTAATAGAAGGAATGATTTTTTCATATCGGTATCCTGTTCTTTTATTTAAAAAATTTTCTGATGTAGGAATTGAATCTGCTCGTAAGGGCAGGGTTTATCCCCGCCCTTTATATTTCAGTTTATTTAGTAAATTGATAAATTGTATAAGCTACTACAGCTAAGGCAATTGTACCCCAGCCAATTAATTCGATCGAACGGCGGATTTTATCCGCATATTTTTCGCCACCCCATGCCGAGAGTTTTGCCACCAAAATAAAACGGGCAAAACGCGAAATAGCCGCAGTAATCACAAACGGGAAGAATGCCATTTGCATTACACCTGCACAAATGGTAAAGACTTTATATGGAATGGGCGAGAAACCAGCAAGGAAAACCACTGCCACACCCCAAACTTCAAACCACGCTTTTGCTTGGTCAAAGCTGGCTTGCATTCCCCAGTTTGCGATTAACGATTGCACCCACTCGAAGGCATAAAGCCCGATAAAGTAACCAATTACGCCACCGAACACCGAGGAAATCGTGGTGTAAAGCGCATATTTAAACGCATTGTGCGGTTTTGCCATCGACATTGGAATCAACATCACATCAGGCGGAATTGGGAAGAAAATCGCCTCAATAAAGCTCACAAAACTGAGCCAATACGCTGCGTACGTGTGCTTCGACCAGGTCATCGTTTTGTCGTAGATTGTACCAAATAATTGCATAAACTTTATCTTCTCTTTAGAGAATTTGTTGTAAATCAGTGAGTGAATGGTGTGCTGTCATATCCACTTGTAGCGGAGTAATTGATACACAATCTTGGTTGATCGCATAAAAATCCGTGCCTTCGCTCTCATCAATAGCGGTGCCGTTCGCTCCAAGCCAGTAAATTGTGCCACCTCGTGGATCTTCGGTTTTCACAATTTCCGCTGCTTGTGAACGCTTGCCTTGGCGGGTAATCATCGTGCCTTTTAGTGCTTCATACGGCAGATCGGGCACGTTGATATTTAAAATTTCACGGTGTGTAATCATCTCTGGTTTGAGTTTCTGTAAAAGTGCTAACACCACTCGAGCAGCGGTTTCAAAGTGGTTTGAACCAAACAGATGCCCACAGTGTTTATCGTTGCCTTTTTTTCCCACAAGTGAAACCGCCAAGCAAGGCAGAGGCAGATGACGCCCTTCTAACGCAGCTGCTACTGTGCCCGAATAGATAATATCATCGCCCAAATTCGCCCCGTGATTGATACCCGAAATCACCAAATCAAAGTCATTTTCTAGCAAACCATTTAAGGCTAAATGCACGCAATCCGCAGGCGTGCCTGAAGTTACTGCATAGTTAAATTCGTCAAATTTTTGCACACGCAACGGCTCTGTCAGTGTTAAACAGTTAGAGGCTGCTGAACGGTTGCGATCTGGGGCAATAATGGTGACGCGATGACCCGCTTCACGCAACATTCGTGCGAGAGTTTGAATACCCTCTGCGTGAAAGCCATCATCGTTGCTCATTAAAATATTCATCATTTCCTTATTCTTCTTCGTTTAATATGATTAATTCACGCACTAATCCCGTTGCGTAACTGCCTGAATTTAAAAAGAATGTTAGGCGTAATCCTTCAGGTTCAAACTGCCAATGGAGATCTTGCGGTTTACACAATATCGCACGACGAGCGGCATTCATTCGCTCTTTTTTCATCAAACTGATTAAGTTTTCATGCTGTGCTACGATCGCTTTTTCACGCTCATTACCCTTCTGTTCGAGCGAATTTTCGCCAATCAATGGTGCGGTAAGTAAGACATCATTTTCATCTAAACGTTGTTGTGATTGCACTAAATCTTTCTCTTTCACTTCAAAAAAGCTGTTTGAGCCAGCTAGTTGCAGATAATCGCCTGATAATATCGTTTGCATTTGCTGATCGGCAATCCGTTGCGAAACCACTAAATTAAACACTTCCGAACGAGCCGCGGAAAGGTAAAAACTGCGTTTTTTGCGATCTTTTACTGAAATTTCACCGCTTGCCCAGCGTTGTGCTTGGGTTAAATTATGCCCATCACGCCCAAAACGTTGTTCGGTAAAATAATTAGGAAAACCGACTGCTTGCAATTGATTCAAGCGTTGTTTGAGTTCATCGGTTTCTTCTACATCGCGTAGTAAAAGCTCGAAATAGTTGCCTTCCAATGCACCTGTGCGGATTTTACGGTTATGACGAGTCACTTCTAAAATCTCTACGCCTTCACATTCAAAGGCAGAAAAATCGGGCGTTTCTTTACCCGCTAAGTGTAAACAGAACCATTGCTCGGTCACTGCGTGGCGATCTTTCAAGCCCGCATAACTCATATTTTTTGCGGAAATGCCTACGAATTTTGCCAACTGCTCGCCTACAAAAAGGGTATTGGCATTAGTTTTACGCACTTTTACTGCGACAAATTCGCCTTCGCCTGCAAGTGGATAGCCTAGCTCTTCTCGCACAATAAAATCTGCAAATTCGGCTTTTAATCTGCCCGCTTGTTGAGGTTTGCCTAATAGATAATTTAGTTTCATAGTTTGTGTTTAGTATTCTAACATCGTTTAATGAACGTAGGGGGGAGTTTATTCCCGCCCACATTTTATAAAATTTATTGGGGGTAAATTCCTCCCTTACGCCAATATGATGTAAAACAGCCGCTGTATGATTATAAAATAAGTAATACAAGCGGCTGTTTTTCGTAGATTTTTTGTTATTACACGTTAAAGCGGAAGTGCATCACATCGCCATCTTGCACGATGTAATCTTTCCCTTCTAAACGCCATTTACCCGCTTCTTTCGCACCGTTTTCGCCTTTGAATTGAATGAAATCATCATAAGCAATCACTTCTGCACGGATGAAGCCTTTTTCGAAATCGGTGTGGATAACGGCAGCCGCTTTGGGTGCTGTTGCTCCAACAGAAGCCGTCCATGCACGTACTTCTTTCACGCCTGCGGTGAAGTAAGTTTGCAGATTTAACAACGCATAGCCTGCACGGATTACACGGTTCAAACCAGGTTCTTCAATGCCTAAGTCTTGCAGGAATTCGGTTTTTTCATCGTCGTCTAATTCTGCAATTTCCGCTTCAATCGCTGCACACACAGGCACAACCACCGAACCTTCTTTTGCCGCAAATTCACGCACTTTGTCTAAGTATGGATTATTTTCAAAACCATCTTCGTTTACGTTGGCGATGTACATCGTTGGTTTTAAGGTTAAGAAATTGTAGCCTTTGATTGCCAACAATTCGTCTTTGTCTAAATTGACTGAGCGGATCATTCCTGCATTTTCAAGCACAGGTAAGATTTTTTCCATTACAGAAAGCTCGAATTTCGCTTCTTTATCACCACCTTTTGCACGTTTTTGTAAACGTTGGATCGCACGCTCGCAGCTATCTAAATCCGCTAATGCTAATTCAGTGTTGATAGTTTCAATGTCATCAAGTGGGTCAATTTTGCCTGCAACGTGCACGATGTCATCATTCTCGAAACAACGCACCACGTGACCAATCGCATCCGTTTCGCGAATGTTAGCTAAGAATTTGTTACCCAAGCCTTCGCCTTTGCTTGCACCTGCCACTAAACCTGCAATATCTACAAATTCCATTGTGGTAGGTAATACGCGCTCAGGCTTGACTATTTCTGCTAATGCATCTAAACGTGGATCAGGCATTGGTACCACACCTGTGTTTGGTTCAATAGTACAGAACGGATAGTTCGCCGCTTCAATACCTGCTTTGGTTAATGCATTAAAAAGAGTTGATTTACCAACGTTTGGTAAACCCACGATACCACATTTGAATCCCATGTTTTGTTCCTTATAAGTATACTTCCGCCTTACATTTCCCCTCTTTTCTAAAGAGGGGGCAAATTACGAATAAACTAATAAATTAGTTATGCCCTAAACCCATTCAATCGGTTTGTTGCCTTCACAATACCTTCTTTAAACAGCACTTCTACACAGCGACTTGCTTCATCGACTGCAGCATCAATTTTCTCTTGGTCTTGTGGAGCAGGTTTACCCAATACATAATTTGCAACTAAATCTTTATGACCTGGATGCCCAATGCCAATACGCACGCGGTAGAAATTATTGTTGTTACCAAGGCTTGCAATAATATCTTTCAAGCCGTTATGACCACCGTGCCCACCACCTTGTTTGATTTTCGCCACACCAGGAGGAAGATCTAATTCATCGTGAGCAACCAAAATTTCTTCTGGTTTAATACGATAAAAATTAGCTAATGCACCCACGGCTTTTCCACTTAAATTCATAAAAGTAGTCGGGACAAGCAAACGAACTTCGCCCTGTGCAGTATTGATTTTTGCTACTTTGCCAAAGTATTTTGCTTCTTCTTTAAGTGAGGTGTTATACATTCTGGCAAGTTCATTCACAAACCATTCGCCTGCATTGTGGCGTGTGCCTTCGTATTTTGCACCTGGGTTGGCAAGCCCAACAATCAATTTAATTTGCGACATAATTTTGGCTTCCATAGACTTTTAAATAAAAGGGGATATTGTAGGCAATTTGGGCGGATTTCTCAAGGTAAAAAGCAAGCGGTGAGATCTACAAAATCTTTTACAAATTTCACCGCTTGAAATTATGGTTTATCCACTAATACACTAATGGATGTTTGTTCAACAGGCTCTGTTTGGGGCACAGCTTTCGGATCTTCGCCATATTTGTTGGTAAAACGTTGTCCGTCCATAAATAACAAAACACCCAGATAGATAGCGTACATCAATAATGCGAGCGGCGCTATAAGACCTGGAATGATGCTCGGATTCGCTTCACTGACATCCATAATGATAAAAGATAAAAATACCATAATTGGCAAGCCTAAATAAACCGCAAGTTGCCACCAGCCTGAGAAGCCTAGATCGTGCAAACGCCGCGTTGTAAGGCTAAGTTGAGTTAAGGTGATAACTAAGCTAAAGAGGTAAGCTGCAATTGTGAAGATGGTTATACCGATTAAAATAACTGAACCGAGCGTTTCAGAGGGGTAAATATCCATCAATAATTTCCCACCTAATTCAAACAAAATCAGAGGGATTAGTTGCAGAGCAATGCTGATTAAAAATGCAATTAAGTTAAACCAACCAAACTCCGCTCGGCGTGCTCGCCCGCGATAGGTAAATGTTTTTTTGAGTGCTTGGATAAACCAGTTCATACAGACCTTATTGTTTGCAATTTATGGAGAGAATTTTACCGCTTATACGCCAACGATTAAATTAAATGTTTGCGGTGAATGTTCAACCATTCTTAATAATAATGCGGCTTGTGGATTCGGTTTTGTTTTTCCTTGCTCCCAACCTTGATAGGTTCTCACGCTTGTTCTCAAACGATGAGCAAATACTGCTTGAGATAAATTTAATTTTTCACGAATAGCTTTCACTTCGTTGGCACTGATCGTCACAGGCTCTGATTTTTCAAGCGTCTCGGTGCGTAATGTGATTTTACCTTGTAAGTGATCCTCGAGTGCTTTTGCCCCTTCCATTAAATCGTCAAATAAACGGCTCATTTATTCCTCCTTGCTAATGCTTTTAAGTTTTCTAAAACAACTTTAAACGTTCTTTTTTCCGTTTCGTTTAAATCCTCTTTTTCGCCTTTTCCATAAACGGCAAAAAGCCAAATCTGATTACCATTAACAAAATAATGGTAAATTGCCCTTGCTCCTCCTCGTTTACCTTTATGACGAGAATGATCAGCTAATCGAATTTTTCTTAACCCGCCTGTTCCTTGAATAACATCACCTTTCTCTGGATTATCTAATAGTTCATTTTGGAAAAGTCGATACGCTTCATCACTAATATGTTCTTTTCGATATCGTTCAAAGGGTGGTAATTCGATAAAAGTTAATTTCATCTTCACATTCCATATATAAATACAATTTGATTATACGCTTAAAGAGTATGAAGTAAAAACAAAAAAGCTACGAATATGTGATAGATATTGTAGCTTTTAAAATGAATTAACCTTCAGTTTTCGCACCACTTGGCTTTCTGCGTTTACCAATGTTTTTGGTATCTTTATGACGCACTTTTACCTTCACTTTGGCAGCTTCTTTTTTCGCCTCTTTGCGTTTTTTGATGCGAGCTTTCTCTTTTTTCGTGGTGGTATTGGCTTCGCCATCTTTCGGAGCTTTGGTGCGTGGTTCTAAACCTTCAATCACGCGTGGTTTTAAAGGCTCTTCAGTGTAGCGTTTGATTTTACCAAGCAGTTTATAATCGTGGGCTTCCACCAAGGATATAGCTGAACCTTTTTTACCTGCACGTGCGGTACGACCGATGCGATGTAGATAAGTATCCGCACTGTAAGGTAAGTCAAAGTTAATCACAAAATCCACATCGTCAATATCAATCCCACGAGCGGCAACATCAGTTGAAACCAACACATTTACCACGCTCTCTTTTAGGCGGCTGATGGCTTGATTGCGTTGAGTTTGTGCCATTTCGCCTTCTAAATAGGTTGAACGAATGCCACGTTTACGCAGGGTTTCGCTCAGCTCACGCACATCTTCACGGCGGCGAACAAACACAATCGCTTTGTCCATTGATAATTCGCTAATCAAGCGAGCAAGCTGTTTGGTTTTGTGCTCAACATTATCGGAATGGTAGTACCATTGCTGGATTTTCTTACGTTCGCGGCGACTTGGTTCGGCTTCGATTTGTACAGGATCGTTTAATAAACGCTCCGCAAAATCGGTCAATAATTCACCCTCAAGTGTTGCTGAGAATAACCAAGTATGTTTCCGCCAACGGGTTTCTGCCGCAATTTTTTCTGCATCTTGCCCGAAGCCCATTTGTAACATTCGATCGGCTTCATCAAAAATAAGAATTTCTACTGCACGGCAGTCAAAGTTTTCTTCTTTGATGTATTGCATCAAACGACCAGGTGTTGCCACCACAATATCTTGGTTGCTGTTGAAAATTTCGCCGTGATTTTGATACGCCACGCCGCCTGTAATAGTGGCAATACTGAGTTTTGTAAATTTCGCCAATGCTTCTGCTTGTTCTGCCACTTGCATTGCCAATTCACGGGTTGGCGTTAATATCAAAATACGTGGTGCACCAGGTTTGCGGCGTGGGTAATCTAATAAATGCTGAATGGCTGGCAGTAAAAATGCAGCAGTTTTGCCTGTGCCTGTTGGTGCCGAACCTAATAAATCTTGCCCATCTAAGGCGTGCGGAATAGTTTGTGCTTGCACAGAAGTGGGGCGTTTGTAGCCTTTTTCATTTAAGGCTTTGAGCAATTGAGGGGAGAGATCAAGCTCTTCAAATGTGGTTAAAATCGGGGTTTCCGTTGTCATGCTAATCCTTACTAGCGGTTAAATTTTGCTAAATCTTTGCAAGTATAGCATAAAGGAGAGGTAATTATTGTGACTTAATCCTCGTGTGTGAATTATAGGGGTACACACGAGGAATTGAATAAATCTGAGTGTACAAGAATTGCTTTTGTACACTACGAATTTCTAAAGATGTTTATTTGCTTCTTTTCTCATTCTCCGCTTCAATCTACGTACAAAGCGGGTGATTTTCCACGCACGCACGATACTGTAAGCGTAAAGGAAGAACAGGGCAATAAAGCCAATGACCATTGAAGATTGATCCCAATAATTTACTTCGCCCAGTACGCCAATCGTCGCACAAACGGCAGCCCAAAAGGTAATCACGGCAAGGGCTTGGCGGGAGGTTAAACCTGCACGCATCAACAAGTGGTGCAAGTGCAAGCGGTCAGGTCTGAACGGACTTTTCCCTTTTTTCAAGCGGCGGAAAATGACAGCAACCATATCAATTAACGGTACGGCAATTAGCCATAAACCTGTGATTGGACTGATGGCGTGCCCTTGTCCTTGGGTGCTTAATAGCAACATCCAGATGATGGTAAAGCCAATCAGCGTGCTGCCTGAATCTCCCATAAAGACTTTCCATTTTGCCCCGAATACGCTTAAATTGAACATTGCATAGGGAATAAGCGTGAGGATAATTGCCAAGCACCAAAAGGCGATAGCGTGTTCACCGTTGATCCACATCAACACTCCAATGCCTGCAAAACTTACGCTGGAAAGCCCCGCGAGTAAGCCGTCGATGCCATCCACCATATTGAATGCATTGATTACGCCAATGGTGATAAACACGGTAAAAAGCAAACTGAAAAAGCCGAGCTTGATACTAAATGGAGCGATAATTTGCCCTAAACTTTCGAGCTCTAAGCCACTGTAAATCATTGCGCCCGCAAGCACGGCTTGAATGCCTGCACGCAATGCAGGGCTGATGTCAAAGCGGTCATCTAATACACCGATGATCAATAAAATCGTGACCGAAAGCAGATAAAGCCCAGGCAACGGCATTGTGTCATATTGGAAAGCGTAAAAGGTTAAATTGCCTAAAAAAAGTGCAATACCGCCGATAAGCGGAATCAACCCTTGATGGCGTTTACGGAAATTGGGTTTGTCCACCAAGCCGATTTTCTCAGCCACAGGACGCATAAAAATGAGTGACGCAAAAGAAACGATCACTACGGCTATAAAGGTTAGCCACATCATATTTTTTCCTAAAATAGAATGATGAAATTATGCGAAGAATAGCACAAAGGCGAAGATCTTGAAAATTTTTTGCAATTTAAGAAAGTAATATAATGCTTTTATTGTAGGGACGAAGTTTATCTCTGCCCTAAATCTAATGTGTTTTATGGACGGGGATAAACCCCGTCCCCACGTATTCACTCAACTTTGATTTTTCAGTAAAATAGCCCTGAATTTATTACGAGGAATTTATTATGTCAAAATCAGAACAACTCTTTGAAAAAGCACAGAAAGTCATTCCAGGTGGGGTAAATTCGCCCGTTCGTGCGTTCAAAGGTGTGGGCGGCACGCCCGTTTTTATTGAAAAAGCGGAAGGGGCGTATATTACCGACAGCGATGGCAAACGTTATATCGATTACGTAGGCTCTTGGGGCCCGATGGTATTAGGGCACAATCACCCTGCGATTATTGATGCAGTATTAAAAGCAGTGCCGAACGGCTTGAGCTTTGGTGCACCGACCGAAAGCGAAATCACGCTTGCTGAATTAGTCTGCAAACTCGTGCCTTCAATCGAATTGGTACGAATGGTAAGCTCAGGCACAGAAGCAACAATGTCGGCAATTCGCTTAGCTCGTGGCTACACAGGTCGCGATAAAATCATCAAATTCGAAGGTTGTTATCACGGGCATTCAGATAGCTTATTAGTGAAAGCAGGCTCAGGTGCATTAACCCTTGGTCAACCAAGCGGTCCTGGCGTGCCAGCGGATTTTGCAAAACATACTATTACTTGCACTTACAACGATTTAGATTCGGTAAAACAAGCATTCGAACAATACCCAACTGAAATTGCTTGTTTGATCGTTGAACCTGTCGCAGGCAATATGAACTGTATTCCGCCAAAAGAAGGTTTCTTACAAGGCTTGCGTGAATTGTGCGACCAATATGGTACGGTATTTATTATTGACGAAGTGATGACAGGCTTCCGCGTTTCACTTGGCGGTGCACAGGCTTACTATGGTGTAAAACCAGATTTAACCACGCTCGGTAAAATCATCGGTGGCGGGATGCCAGTAGGTGCTTTTGGCGGTAAACGTGAAATTATGGAAGCAATTGCCCCAACAGGTCCTGTTTATCAAGCGGGTACACTTTCAGGCAACCCAATCGCAATGGCGGCGGGCTTAGCTTGCTTAACTGAGCTTTCCAAAGCAGGCAATGAAGCAAAATTAGCCGAGAAAACTAAAATGTTAGCAGAAGGTTTTAAAGCATTGGCAGCCAAACATAATGTGCCATTTGTGGTGCAATATGTGGGTGGGATGTTCGGTTTATTCTTCACAGAGCAAACTGAAGTAACTAGCTTCCAAGAAGTGATGAAATGTGACGCAGCGAAATTTAACCGCTTTTTCCACTTAATGCTTGAACAAGGCATTTACCTCGCACCATCCGCCTTCGAAGCAGGCTTTATGTCGCTTGCACATTCTGATGCAGATATTGAAGCAACATTACAAGCAGCGGATAAGGCATTTGCACAGTTATAAAAGATAATTTTTGTAAGGGCTAAGTTTTGTGTGAGATATGACTTAGCCTTTCTAATTTCTTTTGTATACTATTTTGTGACAGTCTTACTTCGTAAAATTTTCCCTAAATTCGTTTCTAACCAATCCACCAACTCGAACATCTTATTAGAAGCCTCTGTTCCAAATTCTGTTAATGTGTAATCCACTTGCGGTGGCACGGTATTGTAGGATTTACGGATTAACATTCCGTCTGCTTCCAATTCTTGTAAGGTTTTCGTCAGCATACGTTCGCTTACGCCGTCGATAGATCGGCGAAGTTCACTAAAACGCTTGGTGCCCGAATGTAAACTTACTAATACCAAGGCACCCCAACGACTAGTTAAATGTTGCAAAATTTGGCGAGAAGGGCAAGCGGAAGCTAGAACATTCCCACGATTTAAATTTTTTTTCATTTTTAATTCCTTAAAAATCAATAGGTTAAAAATTATTTTTAAAAAATTTCAAAACTTACGTTTATGTAAGTACTTCTCAAAAGTAATTATTGAAATATAATACGCCACATCAAGCGAACAATCAAATGTTCAAATATCATTTCAACTTAACAAGAAGGAAAACATCATGACAACTAAAACTATCGCAATTACTGGTGCAACAGGTCAATTTGGCGCAATCGCATTAGACTTATTAAAAGCAAAACAAGCAAACGTCATCGCGCTTGTACGCTCTCCAGAAAAAATTTCAGGTGTAGCAGCCCGCAAATTTGATTATTCAAAAATAGAAGGACAAGTAGAAGCATTACAAGGCGTAGATACTTTAATTCTTGTTTCAAGTAGTGAAGTAGGCCAGCGTACACTACAACACAGCAACGTAATTGAATCAGCTAAAAAAGCAGGCGTGAAACATATTATCTACACCAGCTTACTCGGCGCCACCAACGACAATACTGTGAAATCCCTTGCCGGTGAGCACGTTGCAACCGAAGCCGCATTAAAAGCTTCGGGCATTACTTACACCATTTTACGCAATGGTTGGTACACGGAAAACTACACAGCTTCAATTCCAGCAGCATTAGCAAACAATGCTTTCTACGGTTCAGCAAAAAACGGCAAAATTTCGTCTGTACTCCGTGCAGAACTTGCTGAAGCAGCGGTAAATGTTGCATTAAGTGAAGGGCATGAAAACCAAACTTACGAGCTTGCCGGATCAACCAGCTGGACATTAGCTGATCTTGCCGCAGAAATCAGTAAACAAACAGGTAAAGAAATCCCTTACGTGGATATTCCTGCAGCAGATTATGCCGCAGCACTTGTACAAGCAGGATTAGACGCAGGCTTTGCAGGTTTCATAGCCGAATGCGATGTGGATGCTTCAAACGGAGCATTATTCTCAGAAGATAAAACTCTTGAGAAATTGCTTGGTCGCCCAACAGCAGGATTGGATGTCGCAGTGAAACAAGCTTTATCCCACTAATAACATTTGACAAAAACAAGGTGCGGTTATTATCGCACCTTTTTAAATGGCGTTTGTTTATTCGAGGAGTAATAAAAATAAGGAGAATGATCTGCCCCCAAAAAAGTTAGACTGATTTAGTTCAAGGACTAAGTTCTGTAATTCACAGGGCTGAGTCCTTTTAGTTTCCCCTGAATACGCTCATGGTTGTAATAATGAATGTACTCGAGGATTGTTTTTTGGGTTGTTTGAACGTCTCAAATAGTTTACCGTAACAATATTCCGTTTTTAATCGTACTTTTGCTTCATGATTCTGTCCTTCATATCAAACATTGTCTTATTTTAGCATCTCACCAAAAATTTTCGGAATAAGTATTGACTTTAACCTTAGGTTAAGGTTTATGATTTGTGCTCATTCAGTTATCACATAGGAGAAAAACATGAAAAAACTTATGACTTTTAT